>Ga0116193_1002744_pt1 | contig 13119 bp, 12 predicted proteins | sample AD_UKC115_MetaG_FD_89892 | JGI IMG/M metagenome (GOLD analysis project Ga0116193, IMG submission 89892) | Active sludge microbial communities of municipal wastewater-treating anaerobic digesters from Hong Kong - AD_UKC115_MetaG | ecosystem: Engineered > Bioreactor > Anaerobic > Digestate... | reverse complement strand
TTGGGCAGGAAGCGGCGCTTGGTTTTGTTGTTGGCGTGGGAAACATTGTTACCCACCATCGGCTTTTTGCCGGTGACTTGACATACGCGAGCCATGCTCGAACTCCTCTGGCGTCTCGCCGTGCAGGCGATTGCCGGTGCTTCAGACACGTCCCTGGGCGGCTGAAGGATCTGGCGCGCCGCCAACGTCGATTGGACAGCAGGCGTGCCGGTTTGGCGAATCAGGGAAAGCCGATGATTATAGCCCGACTACGAAGGCACGGCAACTGTAATGTTGGTGGGTGCTCACCACAGCCATGCAGCCCCACGGACACCGCTCGAGTCGCCATGGACGTTGCGTACGAAGCGCGTGGCAACGTATTCGCTGAACACGTACTTCGGTAGCAAAGGCGGCACACTGGCGTAGAAACGTTCGATGTTCGACACCCCGCCACCGAGCACGATGACGTCCGGATCAAGCACATTGATGATGGTGGCGAACGCCCGTGCCATGCGGTCTTCGACGCGTTGCAGGTATTGCTCGGCTGCTGCATCGCCATCACCCGCTCTGGCCACGATGTCGGCTGAATGCGTGGACCCGTCACCAAAATGCGCCTGAATGCCGGTGCCGGACAGCCAGGTTTCAATACAGCCCGGCTTGCCACAGTAGCAGACGGTCGCCTGACCGCCAAGCGCTGTCGGCAATTCGTCCGGCTCTGGCCAGGGAAGCGGATTGTGTCCCCACTCGCCCCCGATGCCGTGCAGGCCCGCCAGCACCTTCCCGCCAATCACGACGCCAGCGCCGACACCGGTGCCGAGGATGGCGCCGAATACGCAGTGGGCGCCCCGACCGGCCCCATCAACCGCCTCAGACAGCGCGAAGCAATTGGCGTCGTTGGCGATACGCACTTCGCGGTCGAGACGCTGCTCCAGCATCTGCTTTACCGGCTTGCCGTTCAGCGCGACGGTGTTTGATCCCCGCAGCAAGCCGCTCTGCGGCGAAATCGATCCCGGCGTCCCGATGCCAACCGTGAGCCGGGAATGGGCTGCGGCTTCAGCGCGTAGCGCCAGCGCGGCTATGCCGTCGCAAATGGCTTCCGCTGTGCCTTTGGGGGTCGCCACCCGCTCACGCCAGCAAACTGCGCCGTTCGCGTCCAGCACGACGGCTTCGGTCTTGGTGCCGCCCAGATCAATCCCAAGCCGCCAAACGGTCATGGCCATTCTTTCTTCATCATCACGGCAAGGTGGCTACAGCAGCTCGGCGAAGTATTCGTGGGCGGCGGTGTTCACTGTGGAGACCCGCAGCTCGACCGGCTCGTCGCGCATGTCGTAAGCGGTGCGCCGGATGGTCAGCACCGGTGTAGCCTGCTTGAGTTTGAGCAGTTTGGCGTGCTCCGCTGTCGCGGCTTCAGCGCGTAGCCGCTCCTCGGTGCGGACAACGGTGAGCCCGAATACTTCCTGGTAGAGGTTGTAGATGGTATTCGGCCGTTCCTTGAACTGTGCGGCAGACAGCCCTGCGAAGCGGGCTTGGTCAAGTGTGATGTCATCAACCAGCACCACCTCGCCCTGGAGCGACAGCTTGTTGCGGATGTGCAGCGTTGGCGTGCCCGCGGCAATGTTGAGGCGCAGCGCCGCCTCGGCATCGGCGGTGCTTTTGTGGAAGAACACGAACTCGACCAGCGGGTAGCTCTTGGCGCCCTTGTGCGGCACGATGTGGAAGAAGTAGAACAGCAACCGCTCGCGGTCGTGCGAGGCGACATAAGTCCCTTTGCCCTGCTGCCGGATCAGGATGCGGTTTTCGACCAGTTCGTCAATCGCCTTGCGCAGAGTGCCTATGGATACGTTGAATTCGGTCGCCAGTTGCCGCTCGGACGGGATCAACTGGCCTGGCTTGAGCTCGCCTGACGCCAGCTGTTCCATCAGCGCGCGCTGTACGCCACGGTAAAGCGGGCCGCCCTCGGGGCTATTCAGTGAAGTTGCCATAGCTGTGCAGTATCGCTTGCCAGCGACCAGGTGTCGATGCGACTTTCAGCTTTCATAGAAAAGCCTTATCCAATGAGGGCTGGCACGTCGAAACGGCGATAAGTCGACTTCTAATAAAAATGACGTACATACCATATTGCGTGGGGGCTACGCCATAAAGTTGAAGGTCGCAGCGGTCGGGCGCGCGTCGCTCAGACCCGCTCACTTCGCGCCGTAACCACCGTCGACGAAAAGCGTGTGCCCGGTAACAAATGCGCTGGCATCGGAAGCAAGAAAGACGGCCGCGCCATGAAAGTCTTCTGGCAAGCCGTTGCGTCCGACCATCGACGCCGCCGCATGGCGCTCGGCGAATCCGGGGATGCTGTGCACCGCCTGCTCGGTCAGTGGCGTCACCACAAAGCCGGGTGCCAGCGTGTTGCAGGTGACCCCGTAGCGACCGTAGTGCTCCGCAGTTGATCGTGTCAGCGCCACGATGCCGCCCTTGGACACACCGTAGATGCCACTGTTGTTGAATGCCCGGAAGGATTGCTGCGACGCCAGGTTGATGATGCGCCCCCAGCCCTTCGCCTGCATCGCTGGTGCCAGCGAGCGGATCATCGCCAACGGCGCTTCAAGGTTGAGCGCCAGTGTGGCCCTGATTTCATCGTCGGTGAGCTCAGGCAGTGGCTTGCGGATGTTGTTGGCAGCGGCATTGACCAGAATGTCTGGCGGGCCGAAGGCGGCATTCATCTGTTCGATCGCCGCCGTGCGCTGCGCGGGGTCACCCAGATCGGCCACCACAGCGCTGGCCACGATGCCCTCGGCATCGAAGTCGCGCACCGTGCGCTCAAGCGCCGCGACACCGCGCGCGACGAGCACCACCTTCGCGCCCTGCGCGCCCATGGCATACGCCATCGCCCGCCCAATCCCGGAGCTGCCGCCGGTGACGACAGCGATCCGATGGTCAAGACGAAACAGCGCGGCGAGTGACTTCATGGCATCAGCGTAACCCACCCGCCAACGGCGATCAGGCCGATTCGTACAGGCGGGTCAGCACGAACTCGCGATGGCCGAGCGCCTCCGCCGATGTCAGGCGGCCGTTGATGGTGCGCATCATGCAGTCGAGCAGGGCGTCGCCCGCATCGTTCATCGTCATCTCACGGCGCAGCAGGCCCGAGGTGTCAACGTCGATGTGTTCGCTCATCGTGCGCACGGTTTTCGGGTTGGCGCAGATCTTGATCACCGGCAGGATCGGATTGCCGATGACGTTACCCTGTCCGGTCGGGAAAAAGTGCACGACGTACCCGGCTGCAGCACAGAGCGTGACCATCTCGGCGGCGGCGGACGATGAGTCCATGAACCACAGGCCGGGACCGGTCGGCGCTTCGGCCTTGTCGAGCACACCGTCGATCTTGCAGGTGCGACCGATTTTCTGGATGTTGCCGAGCGCCTTCTCCTCGATGGTCGTCAGGCCGCCGGCGATGTTGCCCTTGGTCGGCTGCGAGTCGGAGAGATCGCTGGTCTTGTGCCGTTCGATCATCGCCTGATAGCGGTCAAACATGGTCATGAAGTCCTTCCAGACTTTCGGCGAGCGGCAGCGCGCTTCCAGCAGCTTTTCGCCGCCGGTGATCTCGGAGGTTTCACCAAACAGCAGGGTTGTCTTGAGCGGATAGAGTTTGTCGAACGCATTGCCAACCGTCGGGTTGGCACCGCAGCCGGAGGTCGTGTCCGATTCGCCGCACTTGGTCGAAATCCACAACTCGCTGATCGGGCATTCGACGCGGTGCAGTTCGCTGGCGTCCTGCAGGAATTTCTTCGCAGCGGCAGAGGCGCGACGAATGGTTTCATGGTCACCGTGGCCCTCGATCCCGAAGCCGATCACCGGCTTGCCCGTGGTGGCAATGCCGTCAACCACCTTTTGTGTCCAGCCGCCCTCGATACCAATCACGACCACCGCCGCGACGTTCGGGTTGCAACCGGTGCCGATCAGGGTGCGGAAATGCAGTTCAAGATCGGCGCCGAACTGCAGGCGACCGTACGGGTGTGGAATCGCCATGGTGCCCTTGATATTGTGGGCAACGGCCTCCGCAGCGGCGTTGGACAGATCGTCCACCGGCAGGATGATGACGTGGTTACGCACGCCGACACGACCGTTTTCACGGCGGTAGCCCCAGAATTTCGTTTTCTTGCTGATCATTTGGAAGGTCCTGTTTGATGTTGAATAGGGCAAGCAAACGAAGGACGAATGACGACGCGCTGCGCGCCAGGACGACGCTTCGCTAGGACGCAAAGCGGAGTCTGTCGATGTTGCTCATTCATGTTCGATTCGATGCCGAAGAATGCTGTCTGACGGGAGATCGCCACAGGCCAAGCTTTGCGTCGTAGCGGCCACCGGGAGCGTCGTCCTGGCGCGCAGCGCGTCGTCTTAGCGAAGCGTCGTCCTGGGTTGGTAGCGCTCCGCGCTACCAACGTTTGGTTTTGACGTTATGGACGTGCAAGTGCTCGCCCTTCTTGATCGGGGCGACCACCTTGCCGATATCGACGCCGTACTTGATGACGGTGTCGCCGACCTTGAAGTCCTTCAAGGCAACCTTGTGGCCAATCGGAATGTCGTTCTTCAGTTCGACCTTGACGGTGGAGTCCGGCTCCATGATCCAGCCGGTCGCCTTGCTGCCCTTGGCGCAGCCTTCTACGACGACGACGCCAACGCCGTCACCTTTCTCATGCACAACAAAATGAATCATCGTCTTTCCTCATCCGCCGAACGCAGCGCCGACATCGGCGTCACGGGTAGCGTTAGCTGTCGAAACCAATAAATTCTAAGTCATCTATATGATCTAGATGACTTACGTAGAATACAAAACAGAACTTCCTCTTCCGTCGGGACCCATCGCATGCGCATAGTCATTTCCGAGTTCATGGACGACGCCGCCGTCGATTCGCTGCGGCAACACTTCGGCGCCGCTGCCATCCATTACGACGCCAATCTGGTCGACAACCCCACTGCACTGTCTGTCGCCGTCGCTGACTGCGACGCCTTCATTGTGCGCAACCGCACGCAAGTACGTGGCGCGCTGCTCGACGCCTGTGGCAAAGTGCGGGTGATTGGCCGGCTCGGTGTCGGACTCGACAACATCGACGTTGCCGCCTGCGAAGCGCGTGGCGTCCGGGTGATACCGGCCACTGGCGCCAACGCGCTGGCGGTGGCAGAGTACGTGATTGGCACCGCCATGATGTTGCGCCGGGCGAGCTACCTGAGTACTGCGGAAGTGATCGCCGGCAAGTGGCCGCGCAACCGGCTCTCGGCCGGACGCGAATCCGCGGGCGCGGTGATGGGGTTGATCGGCTTCGGCTCGATCGGCCAGCTCACGGCTCGCCTCGCGCGCTCGCTCGGCATGTCGGTGATCGCCTATGACCCGGCGCTGCCAGCGACGCATCCGGCCTGGCAGGAGATTGGTGTGCAGCCGAAATCGCTGGAACAGATCACCGCAGGTGCCGATGTGATCAGCCTGCACGTTCCGCTGCTGGACGCGACGCGCAATCTGTTCGATGCCACCCGTATTGCCGCGATGAAGCCGGGAGCGGTGCTGATCAACACCTCGCGCGGTGGCATCGTGAATGAAGCCGCCGTGGTGGCAGCGCTCAAAAGCGGCGCACTGGGTGGCGCTGCGCTGGACGTATTCACGCAGGAGCCGCTGCCGGCTACCGCAGACTGGGCCGACTGTCCGAATCTGGTGTTGACGCCACATATCGCCGGTGTCTCGTTCGAGGCCAACATCCGTGTCTCGTCGATGATCGCTGCCGCAGTCATTGACGCTTTGAACTAGGAATCCTTATGGCGCTTATTTCAATCGCTGATGCCGAATCACTCGCCGCACGGGCACTTGAGCGTGCCGGGGCATCCGCCGCAGCCGCGCAGGCCACCGCCCGCGCGCTGGTCTACGCCGAGGCACAGGGCACGGTGTCGCACGGGCTGTCGCGGGTGGCGCAATACGCCGGACACATGGGTGCCGGACGGGTGGACGGCAACGCCACGGCTACGGTGCGCCGCGAGCACGGTGCGACGGTGATCGTCGACGCCGCCGACGGTTTGGCCTTTCCCGCCTGTGCGCTCGCGATTGAACGGGCGATCACGAGCGCCCGCGAGCTCGGCGTCGCGGTAGCCGCTGTCACCAACGGCTATCACTTTGGCGCAGCGATCTATCACCTCGAAGCCGTCGCGGCGGCCGGTATGGTGGGGCTTGCGTTCTCCAATTCACCGGCGGCAATCAACGCCTGGGGCGGCAAGCGTCCGTTGTTCGGCACCAACCCGATCGCTGCGATGTTTCCGCGTCGCGGAAGCGAACCGCTGGCGATTGATCTCGCGCTGTCGGAAGTCGCCCGCGGCAAATTGATGGTTGCCGCGAAGGAAGGCAAGGCGATTCCGGTCGGCTGGGCGCTCGACGAAGATGGACAACCAACGACCGATCCAGCGCGCGGCCTCAAGGGCAGCATGGCGCCTGCCGGTGGCGTCAAGGGGGCGATGCTGGCGCTGACGGTGGAGTTGCTGGTGACGGCGTTCACCGACGCGCACTTTGGCTTCGAGGCGGACTCGTTCTTCGAAGTGCCAGGCAACCGGCCCCGGATCGGGCAACTCTTTCTGGTCATCGATCCCGCCGCGATGGGCGGCGGCGAGGTCTTCGCAGAACGTATTGAAGCGCTGGTCGCAGCGATGCTGGCCGACGACGGTGTGCGGCTGCCCGGCGCCCGCCGTTACGCGCTGGCGCGCAAGGCGGCGAGCGAGGGGCTCAATGTCTCCGACGCGACGCTGGCGCAAATGCGGGCGCTCGCGGGCGTCTGAGCGACGCTTACAGGAACCCGAGATTTTTGGTCGGGAACGCCGCCAGGTTTGGCAACACCGTTGACAACTGTGCATCGGTCACGCCAAACCAGCTCGCGAGCGTAGCGGCATATTGATCGACCGATGTTGACGGCAGCCAGCGACCCTCACTGCTGACGTCATCCGGGCCAGTAAGTGCGAGCGACGGGAAGGTGCCGTACATGGCGCCCCCCTTGACCGCACCACCCATGATGAAGTGATGGTTACCCCAGGCGTGGTCGGAGCCCCCGCCCGCTGCCGGCTTGAATGTGCGGCCGAAATCCGACAGCGTGAATGAGGTGACCTTGTCGGCGACGCCGAGCGCAGCGGTTGCGTCATAGAACGATTTCATCGCGTCACCGACCTGGGTCAGCAAATTGACCTGCGTATTGAGCTGCCCGGTGTGGGTATCGAATCCGCCCAGCGACACGAAAAAAACCTGCCGTTTGACGCCAAACGTGTCGCGGGCCGCGATGAGCTTGGCGACCTGCTGCAGTTGCAGGGCCAGAGAATTGCCGGTCGTGTTGAACAGCGCCTGTACGGTTGTGTTGTTGCTGCTGATGACCGGGTTGACGACGGTGGACAAATTGATCGCGTTGGCCAGCCCGTCAGCGGTCTCCATCACCAGCGTGTGATCGCGTCCCTCGCCAAGCAGAGCGGCCAGGGCCTGCTGGCGGGCGCGCGCGGCGCCGCTGGTGCCAGTATCGGAGAGGCCGAAGGTGCCGCTTGATGGCACCGTCAGCGCGCTGGTGGTGCTGCCCTGAGCGAACAGCACGTTGCCTGCGATCGACGTGGTCACCGGCATCGCTGCACTGCCATTCATTGACTTCACGGCGTCGGCCAGACGGCCACCCCAGCCAGTGCGCGAAGGCTCATCGGAGAAGGTGCTCTGCCATTGTGCCTGCTGGTCAGCATGAGAGAACAGCTGGTAGGGATTGTCGGTGCCAGCAAGGTAGGCAGCTTTGCTGGTCGGCCGATTCAGCGGACCGACGTTGGCGAGGACCGCCAGCTGACCGCTGGCGAACAGCGGATGCACCTTGGCCAGCGAAGGATGCAGGCCGAACACCCGGCTGCTGTTCTTCGGCTGGATCTGCAGCAGTTCCGACTGCGTGATGTTGATGCCGCTGGACACCCCGCGTACGGCAGCGTACTCGGCATAACCGGCAGTGTCGGCCCCAATGACGACATTGTTGCCATCATTGCCACCAAAAAGGAAGATGCAGACCAGCGCCTTGTAGTCAACTGGTGCCGACTGCGCCCAGGATGGCGAGACGCCAAAACGCGACAACGACGCGACAGCAGCGCCAGCGCTCAGCGCGTGGAGAAATTCACGACGGGTGTGGTTCATGATGCGTGCTCCGGTTAGCGCAGGACTTGGGTTTCGGGCGCAGCGCTGGCGAGATACAGGGCGGTACGGGCGCGCGTTGTCGTGTCAGTGGCCGCCACTGCATCAATGGCAACCTTGATGATCGCTCTGGCGCTGCTGCTCATGCGGCCTGCGAACAGCACGTCGTTGACGCGATCAAGCAGCGCGTTGCTGTCGCCGGCCACCGAGGTGTAGGGCGAAAGATCAAACTGGGTTCCAGTGGCACCGAATACCGTCAGATCGGGGTTGATGGTGCCGAATACCGTGGCGTAGGCAGCGTTCACGCGGTTGAGCGCCGAGGTCGTGTTGTAGATCGCGAATTCCGGTGCTACGGTACCGCTCTTGCTGAGCGAGTAGTCTGGCGGGTAATAGTTGAATACCGACGGCGAAATGAATACGGTTTGGCCGGAGTTAGCAGTGGTGGTGCGGAAGTAGACACCGTCGGTCTGCGCGTTCATCGCGCGGGCGAGGCGTGTGATCGCGAGCACTGGCTCGCTTTGATGGCCGTATGCGGGCACCCATTTGGCGGCGCCTCGGGCCTCGGGGTCAGTCAGCACGGCGCGAATCACCGCCTTCATATCGCCACGCACGCCACTGCCGTTGTTCTGAAACACCCTGGCGACACGATCAATGTATGCCGCCCCCGGTTGCCCGGTCACGAAGTGCTGAATCAGGAACTTTGCCACAAACGGCGGCACGTTTGGATGATTGAAGATGATGTCAAGGGAGGCATTCAGGCGCTGGCCCTGGGTCATTGAGCCCGGGATGCTGCTGCCGAGGAACGGTTGCGTCGTGAAGTCATGCTGGGCGGTGCGCTCTTCCATGTACCCCTTCACGTTGGCGACGCGATTGATGCTCGCCGGCGATTGCCCAGGTGCGGTCGGATACGTCCAGCCGGTAAACACGTGGGCGAGGTTTTCCACATCTTCCTGCGTGTAGCTGTCGAGCGGAAGCCCGTTGCTGCCAATCTTTACGCTGCCGTCGTTGTTCAGCTGATAGAGGCCGAGCGAGAAAAGCTGCATCAGCTCGCGCGCGTAATTCTCGTTGGGCTCGACGCCGTTTTGCGGCTTCAGGTTGTTGACCATGTCGAGATAGCGCCCCATCGCCGCGTGCAGGGTCACCTTCTGCAGCAGGGTACGGAAGTTTGAGAAAGCCTCGTCGCGCAGCATCTGCTGGTAGTCGATCATGCCGTAGGGCATGCCGACATCGGTTCCAGAGATGACAAAGAACTGCGACCAGGCCCAGGCCATGCGCTGCCGCAACTGGTCGTTGTTGTTGATAGCCTGTTTGAAGAATTCCCGTTGCGGCTGGAACAGGCTGTAGTTGTCGCGCTGGCAGTAGCTTGCGTCAGTGAGTGGCGGCGTGGTGTTGTTGACGCAGCTGTCCGGCCGGTTGAGCGGCCACCAGTCGCGTGGCGTGTACTGGCTGGCAGTCGCGCTCAGCTGATCATCGATCCAGCCGGAGGCGCCACGACTGACCAAAGCGTCAACATCTGCGGGTTTCGCTCCAAAGCTGGCCTGATAGAGCAGCCGTGAGGCGTCTGCTCGCTTCTCGGCGCTTGACAGCGGCAGGCACATCGCCACCCCCTCAAGCGCATAGCCCTTTGCCGCGTAGGACTGATAGAAGCCGTAGTCCTGAAAGTAGCGGTGATTGGCCGGTCCGCTGCTGCCGTTGTTGAAGGTTCGGTACAGCGCCGTCGACCCGCTGGCGCAGGGATTGATGGTGGCGACCAGCGTTTGCAGCTGGTCGTAGGCATACCAGGCGATGCCTTCAGCGGTGAAGCCTGGCGTATTCGACAGAAGCGCACGGTCGGATTCACTGATGGTGAAGAAGTGCGAGCCTACGGCCGGGGCGAAAAAGCGGTACACGGGCTTCGCGCTGGCGTCCTGCCCCTGCGTGAACGCGGAAAACGTGACGCCGGTCCGCTTCCAGCCGATGCTGGCGTACTGGTCGAGCAGCGCCCAGTCAGCCGGGTTGGCAGAAATGAAGTACTTGCTGGACGTCGAGTTGAAGAATTCAACGATGGTGGCGCCGGGTTCGGCCGCATGACCGGTGACTGGCACCACAAGCGCGGCGGCAGCGGCGCTCGCCTGCAGGCATTGCAATAGCGACAAGCTCGTCTTGCGCATGAGGGCTCCCCTTTTTTGTGGTGAGTATTGGGTAATGCGGAGTGTCGTGCAAAGTTGTACGGATGAGCCACCCCGAAACGTAACAAACTATTTCGCATCGGTCCGCTGCGGCAGGTGCTGCGCGTGGAGCGCTGCGCCGACCGTACGGAGGCCGATCGATGTGCGCATCGCGCTTGACGGACAGGCGGGCCCCCGACCGCTACCTTGCAGCTTTTTGCCGGAATCCTCAGAACATTTGTGCTCAGCGCCCAAGACTGGCGAAAGTCGATGCCTTGCTCGGTGCTGGCACCGAAATGCGGTGATCTGTGCTTAAAAGCGCGAAAAGAGTCAGTTCGTGCAACACTTTGAAAGTTGTGCATAACTCCTTCATTTTGCGTTGATTTCTATGTGTAAAGCCGTTTAGAAAGGGTTCGTAACTTATTGAAAGATAAAGGTTTATTGATATTGGTCGGAAAATTGTCGTCTTGTGAGTAAAAGTGGGGATTTGCGGCGAAAGGTGGGATAATCTTTTGCATGTTCACCGGCGCATCCAATCTAAGCATTGACGCGAAGGGCCGCTTTGCGGTTCCTACGCGCTATCGCGATGCGCTCGGCAACGCTCTGGTATTGACGGCCGATCCGAGCGGTTGTCTGTTGCTATTTGCTGCGGATGCATGGCAGCCATTCGAGTCGCGGGTCAGCGCGCTACCGAATCTCAATCCCCGCATCAAAGCGATGCAGCGCATGTGGCTCGGCTACAAAAGCGATTGCGAAGTCGATGCCGCCGGTCGCGTGGTGCTGACGCCGGAGATGCGCGATTACGCCAAGCTGGATCGCAAGGTGCAGATGATCGGTCAGGGGGACCGCTTCGAGCTCTGGAGCGAACGCGGCTGGCAGGATGTGATTGAGCTTGCCCAGCGGACGATGCGCGAAGACCCGCCCGCCGAACTGGCCGGCTTGTCTGTATGAGTGGCGCCCGATGGCTACCGGCACTCACATCTCCGTGCTCCTGCGAGAGGCCTGCGACGCACTGCTGCCTGAGCGCGGCGGTGTGCTCGTTGACGGCACCTTCGGGCGCGGCGGACATAGCCGCGAGCTGTTGCGGCGGATGCCCGCCGACGCACGACTCGTCGCTATCGACCGCGATGCAGCAGCGGCGGTCGAGGCGACCACGATCAACGACCCGCGATTCGTATTCGCAGCAGCGCACTTCAGCGAACTGGCGCGTGTGCTCGCGGGTCTGGGTATTGGGGGCGTTGATGGCATCCTGCTCGACATTGGCGTCTCATCGCCGCAGCTTGACGATGCAGCGCGTGGCTTCAGCTTCATGCGCGACGGCCCGCTTGACATGCGCATGGACCAAGCCTGCGGCATCACCGCGGCTGAATGGATCGCAGCGGCCGCGGTTGATGAACTGGCGGGGGTGATTCGTGACTACGGTGAAGAGCGGTTTGCTCAGAGGATTGCAACAGCGATTGCTGCAGCACGCCAGCGGCAACCGATCGAGCGAACCCTTCAGCTTGCGGAGATTGTCGAAAAAGCCGTCCCAGCGCGGTGGAGCGGGCAGCATCCGGCCACGAAAACCTTCCAGGCTATTCGGATTCACGTCAACCGCGAACTCGAGGAGCTACGAATGGCGCTGACTGCGGTGCCGGGTTTACTTGCTCCCGGCGGTCGTCTTGCGGTCATCACTTTTCACTCGCTCGAAGATCGAATTGTCAAACTGTGGATGCGCGAGCAGGCTGGACGCACGCCGGAGGATCCGCGGCTGCGCCATCTGCCGTCGACACACGCGGTCCCTGCCGCGATGAAGCTGGTCGGCCGCGACATTGCGCCGTCTGACCACGAGATCGCTGCCAATCCACGTGCCAGGAGTGCCCGTTTGCGGGTCGCTGAAAGGCTCGGTTCTGCGACAGAGGCGTCGCAATGACCCGCGCCAATATTGTGCTGGCGATTCTGGTCTGGATCAGTGCTTTCGCTCTGGTCAGTAGTCAGTTTCGCGTACGTCATCTGACGATCGAAATCAACCGTGCGCGCGACGTTGCCTACCAGCTCGAATCAGAGCGTAACCGTGCGGTTCTGGTTCAGTCCCGACTGTCAACCCCGACTATTGTTGAACGTACGGCGCGTGATCGTCTTGGTATGGATTTGCCCGAAGGCGGCCGTACTCAACTGGTCGAACTCAGTGGCAGCAGTGCTGCCACCGCGCGGTAGGTAACAGCCAACATGGCCAGAACCGCCAATACCAAAAGCACGCCGCAGTTCGCCGTCTGGCGGGTGCGAGCCGTCGCCTACGGGTTGCTCGCAGGTTTCGTGGTGCTCGCTGGTCGCGGCATTTACCTGCAGGTGGTTCAACACGAAGACTTGACCCGCCGCGGCGACGCCCGTACCACGCGCGACCTGGTTTTGCCGGCTCATCGTGGCCGCCTGCTTGATCGCGAGGGGGCCGTACTGGCCTCAAGCGTGCCCGCACGTGGCGTGCTCGCCTTTCCTGATCAGGTTGAGCTCAACGACGTCCAGCGCGATGGCCTGGCGAAGGCGCTTGGCTTGAAGCCAAAGGATGTCGACCGCAAGCTGGACACTGAGCGGGACCTTATCTTTCTTGCGCGTGGTGTTTCGCCCGAACAGGGGCAGGCCGTGGCTGCATTGAAAATCCCCGGCGTCGCCATTCAGACCGAGTACAAGCGCGAATACCCATCGCAAGAGGTGGTTGGTCAGGTGCTTGGCATCACCAATGTGGACGACAGCGGCCAAGAAGGTATCGAGCTTGCCCAAAACGAATGGCTTTCCGGCAAACCGGGTGTTCGTCGGGTCACCATAGATCGCCGTGGTGGCGTCGTGGAAGAA
>Ga0116193_1002742_pt1 | contig 13127 bp, 10 predicted proteins | sample AD_UKC115_MetaG_FD_89892 | JGI IMG/M metagenome (GOLD analysis project Ga0116193, IMG submission 89892) | Active sludge microbial communities of municipal wastewater-treating anaerobic digesters from Hong Kong - AD_UKC115_MetaG | ecosystem: Engineered > Bioreactor > Anaerobic > Digestate... | reverse complement strand
GCCGCAGCCGGCCGACCTCGCCGAGGTGTTCGTACGCCTCGAACGCGCGCTCGCCCGCATGGCCGCACGCCGCCCGGCCGCCCGCCACGTGGCCTGATGACCGCCGCCGGCGTCACGCTCAGCCGGTCCCCGCACGTTCATGCGGGTCCGCTGCGCCTCCTCGCCCTCGGCGACTCGTACACCATCGGCGAAGGCGTGCCCGAGGCCGGCCGCTGGCCGGTGCAGCTCGCCGCTCGGCTGCGTGCCGAGGGCATGCCCGTCGATCCGCCGCGCCTCGTCGCGACCACCGGCTGGACCACGGACGAACTCGCCGCGGCGATGGCCGCGAGCGCCTTCGATCCGCCCTACGACCTCGTCACGCTGCTGATCGGAGTGAACGATCAATACCGCGGCCGCGACCTCGCGGCCTATCGCGCCGGTTTGCTGCCGCTGCTCGAACAGACGATCGTGCTGGCCGGCAGGCGGCCTGGACGCGTGCTGGTCGTGTCGATCCCGGACTGGGGCGTGACGCGCTTCGGCCGCGGATCCGGCCGTGACATCGTGCAGATTGCCGCACAGATCGACGCCTGCAACGCATTGAGCCATGCGGTTGCGCGCGATCGCGGTGCGCATTGGGTCGACGTCACCGCGATTTCCCGCGAGGCCGGCGACGGGCCGGGACAGCTCACCGACGACGGCCTGCATCCATCGGCACGCCAATACGCACGCTGGCTGGATGCGGTCCTGCCGGCCGCGCGGCAGGCACTCGACACGCACCCAGCGATGCCGCCCGCGCCACCTCGGCGCTGACGAAGGGCGGCGCGCACCGTCCGCCCGGCCGCCGTTCCGCCCGACAGCGCCCGTCCGCTACAGGACGATCTCGTTGACCAGCACGTGCACGGTCGCGGTCGCGGTATGCCCGTGATCGTCGGTGATCGTGTAGCGGAACGTATCCGGCCCCTGCGTGCCGTGGCTGTGCTGGTAGCGCACCGTACCGTCGGCATTGATGCTGACCGTGGCCGTCATGGAGCTGGTGTGCTCGACCGCGATCACGCGCAGGCGATCGCCGTCCGGATCGGAATCGTTGGCCAGCACGTCGATGTCGCGGCCATAACCCTTGAGCACGGCCACGCTGTCGTCGAGCGCGAGCGGCGGGCGGTTCGTGCCGACCGTGACCGTGACCTTCGCGCTCGCCTTGCCGCCATGCCCGTCGCTGACCGTATAGGCGAAGCTGTCGCTGCCCTCGAAACCCGGGGCCGGCGTGTAGGTCAGACTGCCATCGGCGTTCGTCGCCACGCTGCCGTGCGCGGGCGTGGCGGCGCCCTCGAGGACCAGCGCATCGCCATCCGGATCGCTGTCGTTGGCCAGCACGTCGATGCGCACCGGCGTACCGATCGCGGTGCTCGCCGCATCGTCGTGCGCGAGCGGCGCACGGTTCGGGCGCGGCAGCGGCGTCAGCCGTACCGTGGCCGTCGCGGTCGCACCGAAGCTGTCGCGGATCGTGTAGGTGAAGCTGTCGCCGAGACCGCACAGGCGACCGTCGTCGCCGGCGTTCGCGGTGTAGGTGATGCTGCCGTCGGCATTGATGCGCGTCGTGCCGTACTGGCCCGTGCCGGCCGCGATGACGGTCAGCGGATCGCCGTCTGGATCGCTGTCGTTGGCCAGCACATTGAGATTCAGCGACAGCGGGCAGCTCTCGAGCACCTTGCCGTCGTCGACCGCGACCGGCGGCCGGTTCGCGTACTGCCTGTCGCCGTGCGTCGTCGCCGTGCTGCTGCGTTCGAAGCGGTAGACGTCCACGCTGCGCTTGTGTGCCGCCGGATTGCGCAGGGCACGCTCGATCCATGCGGCCGGCACGGCGACCGGCTCCCTGATCCATACGACGGACCGAGTCGGTGCCGGGGTCGGCTCGGACACCGTCGATTCCTCGATGGTGAGGAAGTCGATGTCCACGCGCCGGTTCTTCTGGCGGTTGGCCGGCGTGTCGTTCGGATAGGTCGGATTGCGCTCGCCCTCGCCGCGCATCGCGATCTCGTCGGCGGCAATGCCGTGCGCAGCGAGGTAGTCGTGCACGGCCTTCGCGCGCCGCTCGGATAACGCCTGGTTGTAGTCGTCGGGGCCGATCGAGTCGGTGTGGCCGATCACGCTGACGCGACTGACGCGCCGGTTCGAGGCGAGCTGGCCGAGCAGGCCGTCGAGTGCGGCCTTGGCCTCGGCACGCAGCGTGGCGCGATCGAAGTCGAAGAACGCATCGGCATCGAGGCGGACCTCGTTGCGCACGACCTGCGGCGGCGCCGGCCGGATGTCCGGCACTGCACGCTCGACCTGCACGGCGCGGGTCGGCTGCACGGGCCGGAAGCTCTGCCCGAACTCGTAGCGAGCGAGCAGCCAGACGCGGTCGTCCGAGGTATCGGTCTCGTAATCGCCGGTCTTGCGGATGTGCTCGCCCTCGAGGCTGAAGCTCCAGCCGCTGTTCGGGATGTACTTGTCGATGCCGAGCGAGACACCGATCTGATCGGCGCCGTACTTGCCGCGCTCGTAATCGAGGCCGCCGCGCAGGCGCATCAGCGGCTCGTCGAAGTAGCGGCCGAGACGTACGCCGATGCCGTGCTCGTACGGATGCGCGAAGACGTCGGTGATCGTCGTGACCGTCTCGGTCTGTGTCCACGCATGGCCGTTCTCGACTCCGCTCAGCAGGTGGCTGGTCTGCTCGGTCAGCGTGTCGATCCGGCGTGCGCCACTGGTGGCGAACGAGAGATAGCCGTCGACGAAGAAGTCGTTCTTCTCGTAGCCCACGCCGACACTGGCCTTGCGGTCGTGCCAGACGTTCTGGTCGAAGGCCACGAACGCCTTGGCGACGCGCACGTCGCCGGGCCGGTCGATGGTGTCCTGGCGGGTCAGTCCGCCGAGCAGCCAGTGGTAGTCAAACTGCACGCCACCGGCGCTACCCTGGCCTTTCCACAATTCGCCGATCCAGGCCGAATCGCCATCGAAGCCGAAGATGCCGAGCGCTTCGCCCTGGACGTCGCCGTGCTCGTCGATGCCGAGCGAGACGCGTGCATTCGCGCCGACGTAGGTCAGCGGAACCTGGGCGTCCTCGGCCGGGGCTGGTTGCGCATGGACGGGTGCGCCCAGAACCAGGGCGATGGCGGTGGCGATCGAGGTGCGGCGCATGCGGAATCCTCCCGTTTTTCCATGGCCCAGGGCGGGCCTGTCGGATCATTATCGCCGAGGAGGCGCGGATCCGTGCGTGCGGGTGATCAAGATACCGCCGCCCCGCCGGGCCAATCCGCCGCCGCATCGCTCGCGATGCCTGGTGGCGGTGCGCGAGGCGCTATCATCGCGCCCTTCTCTCCCGCCGGACCGCGCCACCATGAGCCTGCCTGCCGAAACCCGTGCCCGCATCGATGCCCTGCTCGCGTCGAACCGCGTCGTGCTGTTCATGAAAGGCACGCGGCACGCGCCGCGCTGCGGCTTCTCGGCCGGCACCGCGGGCATCCTCAACGAGCTGCTCGATGATTACCTCAGCATCGACGTGCTCGAGGATGCCGAGCTGCGCGAGGCGATCAAGCTCTATGGCGAATGGCCGACGCTGCCGCAGCTGTATGTCGACCGCGAGCTGGTCGGCGGCGCGGACATCGTGCAATCGATGTACAACGCCGGCGAGCTGCACGCGCTGCTCGGCATGCCGAGTCCGGACCGCACGCCGCCGGCGATCACGATCACCGACGAAGCCGCGCGGGCGATCCGCGCCGGTCTCGAGAACGCCGGCGACGCCGTGTTGCACATGAGCATCGACCCGCAGTTCCAGACCGAGCTGTTCGTCGGCGCAAGCGACGCGAGCAAGGTCCGCGCGCAGGCCAAAGGCATCACGATCGAGATGGACCTCGCCACCGCGCAGCGCGCACGCGGCATCACGATCGCTTGGACCGACACGCCGCAGGGCGCGGGCCTGACGATCGACAACCCGAACGCACCGCCGCCGGTGCGGCCGCTCGGCGTGCGGGAACTCCAGTCGCGACTCGAAAAAACCGGCGACATCACCGTAATCGACGTGCGCCCGGCCGGTGATCGCCAGTACGCGCCGTTCGCGGGCGCCCGTGCGCTCGATGCCGACACGCTGCCGGCACTCGCCGCGTTGCCCAAGGACACGCCGCTCGCCTTCCTCTGCCACCACGGCAATTCGAGTCGCGGTGCTGCCGAGCACTTCCGCGGACTCGGCTTCCGCGCGATCTACAACGTCGAGGGCGGCATCGACGCCTGGTCGCGCGAGATCGATCCTTCGATCCCGCGCTACTGACCGGCAGCGCGCAGCGCAGCAATACGTCGGCGTATGCCGGCGCGCTACGGCATCCCGCACGCCCCGGCCTATACTGCCGCCGGGGCTCGCCGCGACCCCGGAACGGGCGCGGCGCACGGCCCGTGCATGGAAGAGCTGAGGGGGCGTCCAATGCGCAACATCGTCGTCGCACTCGCCAGCACCGTCCTGCTCGCAGGCTGCGCCGCCAGTCGTGAAGAGCAGGCCGCGGAAGCCTGCGGCAAGGAAATCCAGACCCGGCTCGCCGGGCGGAACTACGAGGTGTCCGCAAAGGATCTCGCCGCACATGCCGCGGCCGAGGGGCCCGACATCCTGCGCCTCGCCTCAACCATCGTCTTCGACAAGGGCCTGTCGAGCGAATACCGGCAGACTGTCGATTGCCGCGTGCGTTTCGAGAACGGCAAGCCGCCCGCGGTGATCTTCCTCCAGTTCAACTGGAGCATGGACGACGTCAAGAAGGGCTAGACCGCCGCCGACCGGGCCCCGGCGTTCCCAGATCGCCCTTCCCGCCACCTCGCGCCGGACGCGGAGCCGATACGCCCCGGACGAGGCCCGTTCCGCTCGCATCGAGTGCCGCGCCTGCGGGACGATTGCCCCGGCAGCCCTGGGCCGCCACCGCAGCGCATGAACCGCCGCCGAGCGCGGCCGCGGCCGTGCTGGCCCCCGCGCGGCGGGTCCAGTAACATCCGCGCGTTCCGCACTGCACTGCGGCATTTTCCGCGTTCCTGCTGCTTTTCTCCTCGGAGACTCCCCTTGAAGCGTCGTTCTTTCCTGCTCGGTTCGGCCGCGATCCTGGCCGGCACCCTGGCGCGTCGTCCTGCCTGGGCGAACGTGCCGAAGGCGTTCACCTTCGACCTGACTCCGCCGCTGGACACGAAGGAGAACTTCGTGAACTGGATGGTGGCCAACCGCGGCGAGGATCCGAAATTCCTCGGCCTGCGCTGGGACCGCTACCAGGCGCTGATGAAGAATCACGACCTGCTCAACGACCAGACCACGCGCGCCTTCCTGATGACGCCGCGCGAGGAGTTCGTGCGCGAGGTCAACCGCAGCCATGCCTACGATCACGCCTTCCTCGACATCGGCTACGGCGTGACCATTTCCGGCCCGCACGCGGTCTGCCGCATGACCAGCACGCTCGAGGTCAAGCCGGGCGACAAGGTGCTAGAGATCGGTACCGGTTCGGGCTACCAGTCGGCGATCCTCGCGCACCTGACCGACAAGGTCTGGACGATCGAGATCATCAAGCCGCTCGCCGAGCGCACGCGCGGCGTCTACGACGGCCTGATCGGCCGCGGCTACGGCGAGTTCAAGAACATCAACACCAAGCAGGCCGACGGCTACTACGGCTGGGAAGAGGCTGGCCCGTTCGACAAGATCATCGTCACCTGCGGCATCGACCACGTGCCGCCGCCGCTGCTCCAGCAATTGAAGACCGGCGGCATCATGGTCATCCCGGTCGGCCCGCCCGGCGCCCAGCACGTGCTCAAGGTGGTCAAAGAGGAAGGCCCGGACGGCCAGGCCAAGATCACCCGCACCGACATCTACGGCGGCAAGATCGTGCCCTTCGTGCCGTTCACCAAGCTCGAAGGCGACGCCATCAAGGGAACGCACAACAAGTGAACGCCGTCGTCGCCGACGCCGCGAACGGCGTCGCTGCTTTATCCGCACCGGCCGCTCACGCGGCCGGTGTCGTTTCCGCCGACGAGTGGTCGGCCGGTACGCGCCGCTGGATGCTGTACGCGGCGGTCGGTTGCGTGGCCGGCGCGGTGATCGCGCTGCAGATCGCGATCATGCGCGTGTTCTCAGTCGGCAGCTGGGCGCATTTCGGCTCGCTGGTGGTCAGCCTCGCGATGCTCGGCTTCGGCCTGACCAGTGCGGTGATGTGCGTCGCGAAAGGCTGGTTCGAACGCCATTGGCAAGGCGTGATCGGCGGCTCGCTCGCCTTGTTCGCGCCGCTCGCGATCGTGAGCCACCTGCTCGCCCAGCAGGTGCCGTTCAACGCGATCTTCCTGCTCTCCGACACCCTGCAGAAGTGGCGCCTGTTCGCCAACTTTGTGCTCTATCTCCTGCCGTTCCTCGCCGGCAGCGTGTTCCTCGGCACCGTGTTCCTGCGCGCCCAGCGCATGTTCAGCCGCGTATATTTCGCCGACCTCGCCGGCTCCGGCCTGTGTGGCCTGCTGTTCCTTGGCGCGATGTTCTTCCTGCGCCCGGCCGACCTGATGCTGGTGCCGGTCGCACTCGCCGGCATCGGCGGCGTGCTGTGGTTCACCGGCCTCGGCCGCGCGCGCGCGGCGCTCGCGATGGCCGTGCTCGCGCTCGCGACCGGCGCGGCCTATGCGTTCCTGCCGGGCCTGCTCGGCCTGCCGAAGATCGCCGTATCCGACTACAAGGGCGTGGCCTACGCGCGCAAGTTTCCGGACAACCAGCGCGTGTTCGAGCGCGCCTCGCCGTTCGGCTATCTCGAGGCCTATTCGAGCTCTTATCTGCACTTCGCACCGGGCCTGTCGGACAACGCCGCGCTGAACCTCGCCTCGATGCCAACCAACGCCTATCTCGGCCTGTACGTCGATAGCGACGGCCCGAGCGGCATCATGCGTGCGCTGCCGCCCGCGGAGACCGCGTATTTCCGCTACCTGCCGATGATCTATCCGTACCTCGTCAAGGAGGCGCCGGATACCTTCGTCGTGCAGTTCGGCGGCGGCATCTCGACCGCCGTGGCGCTGGCGAGCGGCGCCAAGCGCGTCACCGTGGCCGAGTCCAACCCGGCCGTGCTTGCCGCATTCCGCAGTGACCCCGTACTGCGCGACTTCACCGGCGACATCCTGCATCGCGACCAGGTCCGCGTCGTCGATTACGACGGCCGCCTGTACCTCGCCCATACCGCCGATCGTTACGACGTGATCGACCTGAGCCTCGCCGACTCGGCCGGCCTGTCGAGCCCCGGTGGCTTCGCGATCGTCGAGAAGTACGCCTACACGCAGGAGGCGATGCAGAACTACATGCGCGCCCTGAACGACGGCGGCGTGCTCGCGGTGACGCTGTGGAACAAGGAGGAACCGCCGAAGTCGGTGCTCAAGCTGTACGCGACGATGGTTGCCGCGGCTCGCGCGAACGGCGATGCCGCGCTCGCCGACAGTTTCTTCGTGACCTCGAGCTACCTCTCGACCGCGACCGTGCTCTACCAGCGCGGCGGCTTCCATCCGGATGTCGTCGCCAAGCTGCGTGCGCACACCTCGGCGATGTCGTTCGACGAGATCTACTCGCCGGGCTTCGCCTTCGACATGGCCAAGGCCGACGCGGTGCTCGACGGCTACCGCGAGCAGCTGTTCGGCGCCGCGGGCGCATCTGCGAATGCCGCGGAACCCGGCCCCGAGGACGAGCCCAACGATGCCGCACCGCCGACCGATGCCGAGGGCGAGACCACGGTGCCGGCAACGACACTGGCTCGTGCAGCCTGGCAGGCGCTGGTGCACGGCGGCTGGGATCGGCTCGCCGAGCGCTACGTGTTCGACACGCGCCCGCTGACCAACGCGCGGCCGTATTTCGCGGCCTACGTGCGGCCCGGCGATCTGCCGAAGATCACCGACCGCCTCGAGCTGCTGCAGGACGAGTGGGGCTACCTGCTGATCTGGGCGACGCTCGCGATCGCCTGCGTCGCGGGCCTGGTGCTGATCGCGATTCCGGTCGTGTTCGGCTGGCGCACGATCTTCCATCGCTATCCGGGCAAGCTGCTGACGATCGTCTATTTCGCCTGCCTTGGCCTCGGCTACATCACGGTCGAGGTCGGCCTGATCGCGCACTTCATGCTCGCGCTGGCCAATGCGACCGTATCGGCCTCGGTGCTGATCACCGGCATGCTGGTGTTCTCGGGCCTTGGCAGCTTCGTCTCCGAGCGCTATCTCGGCCGTGCGCGGCGCCTCATGCCGAAGGTGTTCCTCGCGATCGGCGCGCTACTGATCGGCTACGGCTTCTTCATCGATCGTGCGCTCGATCTGATCGGCACGCTCGACTACGGCTGGCGCCTCGTCTGCTGCTTCGCGCTGATCGCGCCGCCGGCGTTCCTGATGGGCTTCCCGATGCCGACCGCGATGACCACGCTCGCGCGACTCGGCAAGGACCACATGTTCCTGTGGGCCTGGGGCGTGAACGGCTGCTTCTCGGTGATCGGCGCGGCGCTGGTGCCGATCGTCGCGACCTCGTTCGGCCTCGCCGCTGTGCTGCTGGTCGCCGGAGTGGCCTACCTCGTCGCGATCCCGGCGTTCTTCGCCGTGCTGCGGCCACTGCCCAGCGGCGCGCCCCCCCGTGGAGAGCAGCCCGCATGAGCTGCGCCGCGCGCGGCATGGCGCGGTCGCTGGCCTTTGCGCTGGGTCTCGCGAGCCTCGCCGTCCACGCGGCCGACGGGAAGGTCGCGCTCGTCCCGTTCCGGACCTCGCCGTTCCCGTACCAGGGCGAGGTACCCGAACAGGGCCGGCCGTTCCTCGACGTGGACGACGGCGAACGGCGCGGTCACGCCACGACACGCGGTGGTGTGTACTGGGAGGATCCGACCTACAGCGACCGGCGCGTGCTCATCGCGATCCCGCCGGGTTTCGATCTGCGCCGGCGTACCGTGCTCGTGGTGTTCCTGCACGGCAACGAGGCGACGCTCGAACGCGACGTGCACGACCGTCAGCAAGTGCCGCGCCAGCTCGCCGAGTCCGGCCTGAATGCCGTGCTCGTCGCGCCGCAGTTCGCGGTCGATGCGCGCGATTCGAGCGCCGGCCGCTTCTGGGAACCCGGCGTGTTCGCGCACTTCCTTGACGAGGCCGCCGAGCAGGCCGCGCGCGTGCACGGCAATCCGCGTCTGCAGAACGTGCTGCGCCGCGCGCCGGTCGTCGTCGTCGCCTATAGCGGCGGCTATCACGCCGCGGCCTATGCGCTCGCGGTCGGCGGCGCGGAGAAACGCATCCACGGCGTGGTGCTGCTCGATGCCCTGTACGGCCAGGAGGACAAGTTCGCGGGCTGGCTTGCGCGCCGGCATCGCGCGAGCTTCTTCCTGAGCACCTACACCGAATCCTCGCGCACCGGCAACGAGACGCTGCAGCGCCTGCTCGGCGAACGCGACATCCGTTTCCGCCCGCTCGAGGCGATGCCGAAGCGCCTGGTCAACGGCACGCTCGCGTTCCTGCCGGTCGGCGCGGACGAACTGCACCAGGAGTTCGTCAGCCACGCCTGGACCGACGATCCGCTGATCGACGTGTTCCGGCGCATCACCGGCTACGTCTACAAGCCGGCGCACCGCGCGCGCTGAGACCGGCTCCGGGGCAACGGGCCGCCGGAGCCGGCGCGATTCAGAAGCGCAGGTGCTTGACCGACTTGCCCTCGTCGCGCAGTTCCTTGAGCGCATCAATGCCGATGCGAATTTGTGCTTCGACGAACTCGCTGGTCACCAGCCGATCGCTGGCCTCGGTCTTCACGCCTTCCGGAATCATCGGCTGGTCCGAGACCAGCAGCAGCGCGCCGGTCGGAATCTTGTTGAAGAAGCCGACGCTGAACAGCGTGGCGGTCTCCATGTCGATGGCCATGCAGCGCGTGCGACGCAGATAAGCCTTGAACGCCTCGTCGTGTTCCCAGACGCGGCGGTTGGTCGTGTACACCGTGCCGGTCCAGTAGTCGCGGCCGCGGTCGCGGATCGTCGAGGACACCGCGCGCTGCAGCGTGAACGCGGGCAGCGCCGGCACTTCCGGCGGAAAGTAGTCGTTCGAGGTGCCCTCGCCGCGCAGCGCGGCGATCGGCAGGATCAGATCGCCGAGCCGGTTCTTTCTCTTCAGGCCACCGCACTTGCCGAGGAACAGCACGGCTTTCGGCTTCACCGCCGAGAGCAGGTCCATCACCGTCGCCGCGGTGGGGCTGCCCATGCCGAAGTTGATGATGCTGAGCCCGTCGGCATGCGCGTTCGGCATGGCCTTGTCGCGGCCCTGCACCTCGACACCGTGCCACTGGGCGAACAGTTCGACGTAGTTGCTGAAGTTGGTGAGCAGCACGTGCTTGCCGAACTGCGCGAGCGGTGTGCCCGTGTAGCGCGGTAACCAGTTGCTGACGATTTCGTTCTTGTCCTTCATGGGAGATGGGAATCTTCGCGTGATGCGCCGGCGACGCCACGCCGGCAGGTTTCGTCATCGTGGCGCCGGCCAGTTTACCGGATGGGCCCGCCGGCACCGCCCGGCACTCGTGCGGCAAGCCACCTCGAGGCACCATCGCCCGGCCATCGCGGGATGCTTTTCGGGGAGGAATCGCATGCCGCAGGTCAATGTCTGGGCCGTGCTCACTGCGGCCATCGCCGCCTTCGTCCTCGGCGGCCTCTGGTACTCACCGCTGCTGTTCGGGCCACGCTGGCAGCGGGAAGTCGGTCTGAGTGCCGAGCAGCTCGCCGGCGCGAACATGCCGAAGATCTTCGGTCTCGCCTTCGTACTGAGTGCCGTCGCGGCCTACGTGTTCGCGCTGTTCCTCGGCCCGTCGCCCAGCGTCGGCCTCGGGCTCGACGCGGGTTTCGCCGCCGGTCTGTGCTGGGTCGCCACGAGCTTCGGCATCAACTACCTGTTCGCGCGGCGCAGCCTCGCCCTGTTCCTGATCGATGGCGGCTACCACACGCTGCAGTTCACGCTGATCGGCCTGATCCTCGGTTTTGGCACTGAAGCCCGTCGGTGCACGTGGCGCCGGGCGCTTCGGTGCCCGGCGTGCGATGGTCCGACGCCAGATAACCGGCCGGGTCATCGGGAACTCCCGGCCGTGACGCATCGATACGCGGCCGGTCCGCTCGTGACGGCCCGCGTCGCTCTCCTGGGAAGTGCCATCCGCGTCCCGACCGGCCCGGTGGCTGCACATGACCCGTCTTTGGCGTAGGCTGCGCGCGGGGATTGTCGTTCACGACAGCCGATGACGCACCGCACGCATCGTCGCGTGCCGTGTCACGGGGGCACCGATGGCGCTTCCAGGTCCAGCCATGCCGCGCACAGGGCGCGATCCGTCATCCGGCGGAACGGCCGACCCATGCTGCTCTTCCCGCTGCGGTCCGTACCGGGCCGTCCTTCCCGACATCCATTCCGCCACGCCGAAGGAGTCCGTCATGGCCCGTAGCCTGCGTCCGCTGCTGTCCGTCCTCCTGTCCGTCTGCGCCGTATCCAGCGGCGCGGCCACGCTCGACCTGCTGACTGCGGGCGGTGCAAGCGTGCCGCTCGGCGAGGCCGCCGGCTACGCGAACGCGCACCTCGTGGTGGCCGGCCCGGGCAACCTCATTCTCGAACGTGACCTCGCCGCGAATGCCGGCACGCGCTTCGCGCTGGCCGGTGTCGATCTGCCGGACGGCGAATACCGCTACCGCGTCGATTTCAGCGGCGCGGGCACCATCGCTCCGGTCGCTGGCGGCAGCACGAACGCCGATGGCCGCGAGGCGCCCAGGCGGCCCGGCCCGGCGCTCGCGGCACTCGAGGGCAGCTTCCGCATCGAAGCTGGACGGGTCTACGCACGCGATCCCGCGGCGATCGAGCGCGCATCCGTCGCCTCGACCAACGCCCCGCAGGCGACGAACCAGGTCATCGCCGAGGATCTGATCGTGCAGGGCAGCGGCTGTTTTGGCCTGGATTGCGTCAGTGGCGAAAGCTTCGGCTTCGACACGCTGCGCCTGAAGGAGAACAACACCCGCCTCAAGTTCGACGACACATCCAGCTCGGCCGGTTTTTCTGCCAACGACTGGCAGCTCACCGCGAACGACCCGGCATCCGGCGGCCTGAGCCGCTTCTCGATCGAGGACGTGACCGGCGCTACCGTGCCATTCACCGTGCTGGCCGGCGCACCGAGCAATGCCGTATACATTGCCAACACCGGCAAGGTCGGTTTCCGCACCACGACGCCGGGCCTCGACCTGCACATCCACACCAGCGACACCCCGGCGATCCGCTTCGACCAGGACAACGCCGACGGCTTCGTCGCACAGACCTGGGACATCGGCGCCAACGAAGCCAACTTCTTCGTGCGCGACCTGACCGGCGGCTCGCGCCTGCCGTTCCGCATCCGCCGCGGTGCGCCGACCTCGAGCCTCGACATCGCGGCGAGCGGCCAGGTCGGCATCGGCACGGCCTCGCCCGCGGCGCAGCTCGACGTATTCAAGGCCGTCGCCGCGGGCACTCCCGAGGCACTGCTGCAGGTCCGCAATTCGAGCTATTCGTCGGCCAGCGGCGAGGACGTGCGCTTCGCCGTGGATTCCGACGGCAACGTGACCGCACGCGGCACCATTGCTCAGCTCTCCAGCCGCCGCGCGAAGGAGAACTTCGTGCCGGCCGATGGCAAGCGGCTGCTCGCCCGGCTCGAGCGGATGCCGATCACGAGCTGGAACTACCGCGGCGCGCCGGCCGACGATCGCCACCTCGGGCCGGTCGCCGAGGATTTCCACGCCGCGTTCGGCCTGGGGCGCACGGATCGTTACGTGGCGCCGAGCGACCTGGCCGGCGTCGCGCTCGCCTCGGTCAAGGCGCTGCAGGAGGAAGTCCGCGAACGCGACCGGCGCATCGCCGATCTCGAGGCGCGACTGCAGGAACTCGAAGACCTGGTGCGCCGGCAGGCATCCCGCTGAGGCGCGCGGCCATGACCACCGCGCGTCTCCTCCACCGCCTCGCGGCCCTGCTGGTCCTCGGCGGGTTCGCCGCCGCGGCCGGCGCGGCCGTCCTCGCCCTGTCGCCGGCGAGCGGCAACCGGCTCTTGGTCCGCGATACGGCCGGCACCGGCAGCGCGCTGCCAATGCTCACCTCCTGCTGTGCGGTACAGAGCGGCAGCGTGGCCGGCAGCCCCGGTG
>Ga0116193_1002741_pt1 | contig 13136 bp, 16 predicted proteins | sample AD_UKC115_MetaG_FD_89892 | JGI IMG/M metagenome (GOLD analysis project Ga0116193, IMG submission 89892) | Active sludge microbial communities of municipal wastewater-treating anaerobic digesters from Hong Kong - AD_UKC115_MetaG | ecosystem: Engineered > Bioreactor > Anaerobic > Digestate... | reverse complement strand
GTGAGTTGCTGCTGCAGCCTCGCTTGATTCTCCTCTTGCTCGCGCAGCGCGTCAGCTGCCGCTATCGCCGCGGCCTGCGCCTCGACGAATAGCTTCTCGGCCGCCGTCCGCAACACTTGCAGCTCGGCCTTGGCCACGTCGGCCTGGTCGGTAAGTGCTTGTGCCGTGTTGCGGTCTTGTAGCGCGCGTTCGTAGATTGCGTTCGTCTGCTCGGAGAGCTTGCTGGACATGCCGAGGTTGTAAAGAAGGTCCGCCGGGTCCGAGGTGCTGGTCAGAAGCTCGGCGACTAGGTCCTGTCCACTCCCACCGCGCGCGAGCTGCGCGGCCATCTGTCCGGCGCGCTGCTGGGACGAGTTCGCGGAGCTCGCTCGCCACGTCTGCTTGGTTCTGCAGGTTTTGTGCCCGTAGAGCGGCGACTTGAAACTTCTCGTCGGCTGCCCGCCACAGGGTGCCCTTGGTTTCTGAGTCAGCAGCGGTGCGAGCAGCCTCTGATTGGAGCCCCGCCAGCAATCCTTCGATCCGTGCGATCGCGTTCTGTGCGGCTGCCTGATCGTTTCGCACCGCGGCGACATCGCCCCAGGTCGGATAGTCAGTGGCCCGGGCAGATGCGGCCGGGCCGAGCAACACCAGTGAACCGACGAGTCCGAGGAGGACGGTTCCGGCGAGGAGCAGGGAGGCACTTCGTTGACTATCCCTTGGGACAAATGGTCGCAGGCTCGTCCTCTTGGTCATGCGCAATCTGCCTTTCATTTGAAGCGGTCATCCATGCGTCGAAACATCAGCCACGCCCCGATTCCGATTGCGACGAACACGACGATCGTTACGACGAGGTAGCTGGTCACGAGGGTTCCTTGCGGGTTGGGTTGCGGTCGGCCGCCCGGGTGAGCGATTCGAGGTACGCGTTGTAGGAGTCGAGCTCTGGTGTGCCTTCCTTGTCCGCTCTCTCGTCGGCTATCCGTGATCGCTTAGTGTCGGACAGGTACCAGGCGTGCAGAAGGATGAGCACGATGATCAGGTTGGGGAACTCGCCGTAGGACCACGCGAGGGCTCCTGCGAGCTGTTGGTCGGCGATCGGATCTACGTTCCAGCTCGCGGGCGGGTTTGCGAACGCCGCGACCAGTGGTGTGGCGGCCATCATCACGATCACGCCGAAAAAGGCGTGGAGGGCCATCTCACCGAAAACATCCAGCAAGCGACCGGCGTGGTTCTGGCGTCGGGGCAGTGGGTCGACGCTGAGGACTGGAACGGTGAACAGCACGCCGGAGACCAAGAACAGCACCTCGAGTGTTGTGTGCCCGACTTGGTTTGCCAGCAGCGCATCGGCGATGCCGCCGAGGTACAGCCCGTAAAAGCTGATCAGAAACAACGGGAGAGCGAAGCCCGGATGAATCAGGAGTTTGCCGAGCCGAGAACGCAGCCCCCAATGGGCCGCCCGCAGAACCAATTGGCCACCGAATCGATGGGGGGTTGCGCGCAGAAGCAGAGTCCCGGGTGCGCCGAGAACAAGAAACACGGGAACGATCATCATCAGCGTGAGCTGCTGGAACATGAAGACGGAGAACATCCCGAACCCGTAGCCTTCAACGTTCGTGCCCGTGACGGCGAAGATGAGAAGACAGCCGCACAGGAACAGCAGCGTGCGTCCGATGGACCACCGGCGTTTCTGTGACCACAGTCGCACAGCGCCCGCGAGGTAGACGACGGAGAGAAGGATCGCGGTCGCCGGCAGGAGCAGGGGCGCGGCGGGAGCGATCGTGAGGTATCCCGCTAGGTCTGGCGGCACGTCGGGAACCCAGTCCGGCACCTCAAGTTGGGCGATCATGCGGGTCCGCATTCGTAGGTGGCGAGCCCGTCGCTATGGGTGCCCGGCCCGAGTTCAGCGCATGGTCCGATGTTCCCGGCGAAGAACTGCACGATAAACCAGAATGCGAAGACGAAAGCCACAGTTCCGAGAGAACCGAGAACGATCCCGGCGACCGCGGCAGGGTTTCGCCGCTTCGCCCGCATCGAGGTGATCAGCGCGACGCTGCTGACGACAATCCCGACGACCGACACGGTCATGGCAAGAATCAGACCGATCACGCCGAGCCGACGCCCGGGGAAATCTTCACTGCTGTTCATATTCACACCACCGTCACAAACGAGCCGATGACCCCTTGTAGGGAGAGGATGAGTGCGCTCCACACTCCGGTCACCATGAGGATGCCGAGAATGATCAGGGTCGCTCCGCCGATGAGGTTGATGACCCGGATATGGCGGCGAACGAGGGACATACCGCGCGTAGCCCACCCGACGCCGAGTGCGGCGAGAAGGAAGGGTATTCCGATGCCAAGGCAGTAGGCGAATGCGAGCACCGCCCCACGCCAGGGGCTGCCACCGGTGAGGCTGAGCGCAATGACAGCGCTCAGTGTCGGCCCGATGCATGGAGTCCAGCCCAATCCGAAGACCACCCCGAGCAGGGGGGCGCCCGCGAGGCCGACGGCAGGCGTCCAGGAGGGTTTGCGGGTGCGCTGGAACCACCCCAGTGCGCCGGTCATGACGAAACCCATGACGATCACTAGCGCACCGAGTATTCGGGTGAGCACGTCTTGCCAGCGAGTAAGCCACATCCCCACAGCCCCGAACGCTGTGCCGTAGACCACGAAAACGATCGAGAAGCCCAAGACGAACAGCGCAGTTCCGATAACGACGCGTCTGCGGCCGGCAGACGCCGTCGGGTCGGCAAGTCCAGAAACGTATCCGAGAAACCCGGGCACGAGGGGGAGCACGCAGGGGGAGAGGAACGACACTACGCCCGCAATTATCGCCAGAGGTATTGCAATGAGTAGTGCGCCCGAGAACACGGTCTCGGCGAAGAAACCCCCGATATCGTTCATCAATCGGCCCCGGCCGCGCCCGTGCCATTGAGCGCAGTGCGAATGAGTGCGTCGAGGGTGGATTTCTCCAGCAAACCGACAATTCTCGACGCCACGGCCCCGTCCCGGTCAAGCACGAGCGTCGTCGGCACCGCCGTGGGCGAGGCCAGGCCTGAGAACGCGAGTGTGACAAGACCGTCACTGTCGATGATTGACGGGTAGGTAATTCCGAACTTCTCGGCGAAAACTTGAGCTGTTTGTGCACCATCCCGGATGTTCACCCCGAGAAACTGCACCCCGTCTGCGGCGTACTTCTGATTGAGCTCCTCCAGCCATGGGGCTTCCAAACGGCATGGCGGGCATGTCGCGTACCAGAAGTTCACGACGAGAACATCACCCAGGTAGTCTTCGCTGCGTGCTATTTCGCCCGTCTCGGTTACCCCTGTGAACTTGATCGGGTCACCGCGATTGCCAAGGGGGAATTCCGTCACGGTGCCATCACCGGACACATAGTTCTGGCTCGGTTCTGCCGAACGATCTGCTCCTTGCGTGCACCCGACGAGTAAGCCCGCAATCACCAAGGCGGTCGCCGTGGCGAGGATGCGGGCGATCACGGTCGGTCCCGAATCAGCCGGGCGATGTGGGATGCGTCAGAGCTGACGCCGGTGATGAGAGCCGAACCTCGGCTGCGCATCCACGGCAGGCCGAGAACGAACAATCCCGCCATTCGCGTCGCTCCTCGACGCTGGATAACATGCCCATCGCTGGTTCGTGTATCGCCGGGAAGCCAGTCGAATCCTGGCTCGAACCCCGTCGCCCAGATCACCGAGTCTGGAGTCACCGGGGAACTGTCCTCAATATGGAAGACACCTTCGCTGCTGCTCGTTACGCGTCCCACCGCGCTCACGCCCAGAGTTCGAAGCTCTGGCAACGGGTTGCCGATGACAACCTCTCTGCGCGCGAGGGAACCGCGCACTGGCGGCGGTACCGGGAACGACAACAGGCCGGTACGGGTGAGCCACGCGAACACATCGCGGCCAAACAGCCGTTGGGGAAGTTCGGGCTGGGTCGAGCCGCGGGCCAGCGTAACGTCGTGCGAGAACGACAACTCCCGCGCAAGTTGACGTCCTGTGTTCCCGGCGCCCACGATCAGCACCGTCCCCGGCGGTATTTGCTTGGGGTGGGTGTATTGGCTGCTGTGAATATTGATCCCAGGAACTACTGTGCCGCCGGCCCAAGGGGGAAGGCGCGGCACGCTGAATGGTCCGGTCGCCGCCACGACATTGCGGGTGTCAAAGTCCCCGTCGCTGGTGCGCAGGGTGAGACTTCGGCTGCCTGCGCTCGGAGTCACGGCAAGAGCTCGTACGCCCCAGACCGGACGAAGACCCATTTGATCCGCATAGTCTCTCAGATACTCAGCGACCTCATCCGCCCGAGGGTATCGGTTCGGGTCGCCGGGAAAGGCCATCCCGGACAGGGCCGAGTACTGCGCTGAAGTGAAGAGCGTGAGCGAGTGCCAACGGCTCGTCCAGGCGACGTGATCTCGTGCTGCAGCATCGATCAGCACGAAGTCCTCTTGAGGTCGCAACCCCTTTTGCATCAGCGAGTAACCCATCGCCAGTCCGGCTTGGCCAGCGCCGACGATGATCACCCGCTTATGGCTCAGCGATGGCGGGTTCCTGGTCATTCGGCAAGCGCATTCTCGACGGCCGTTCTGATGTCCTCGAACGATGTCAGCTCGACGAGGACATCGTTTACGTACATTGTCGGTGTGCTTGCCACGCCGAGCGCGACACCGTCGTCGAAGTCAGATTTGACCCGCTCGAGGGTGCTCGGATCCGCGATATCGGCGTCGTATTGCCCCATAACCAGACCCAACTCCTCAGCGTAGGTCCGAAAAAGAGGAGCCTGGGAGTCTTGTTTCTCGCCCCATTCACTCTGCGATTCGAACAACTTCTGGTACATCGCTTCGAGTTGGCTCTGCCGCGCAGCTGCTTCCGCCGCAACGGCGGCATTGGTGGAATTGAAGTGCGACGGAAGGGGAAAGTAACGCATGACAAAGGTCACTCGATCGCCGTACTCGGCACGAAGTTGCTCGACATAGGGGAATGCGGCCCCGCACGCCTCGCACTCGAAGTCGAGGAACTCGACGAACGTCACCGTCGACGACTCTGGATCAGTTAGACGGTGACTGTCTTCTCGTACGGTCGGAGCGAGCCCGGTGGTTGGGTCTGGGATTGCTTGTGGTCGGTTCTGCGCCTGGATGATCGCAACGGTGATGAAGGCTAGGACGATGAGGATCACAACTGCGGTGAATCCGAGGGCAACTTTCGTGTTTGTGTTCATGAACTTTCCGGGTCGTCAACAAAGGGAGGGCGAGGCGGCACTTTGGGCGCCAAAGCGAACGCTCACACCGGCGGTGTGAGAGTCAAACCCGCGTCTACGTGCGACTGATGGAGAGCGAGAACAGCGATGGCGCAGCCAGCGCCGAGGGGAACGTGGTGAGGGGGAGGTTGCGCACCTGGGAGGCGGTAGCGGCACCACGGTAGCGGGCGAGAAGGGCCGCCCAATGTGCGCGGGTGAGCAACGCCAGAGCGATGACGCAGCAGATGGCGAGTGCAACACATCCGGCGCCGAGTGTCACCAGAACGCTTTTGGCACCGGCGGTCGCGGAAACCGGATCGCCGGTCAGGATGGGCGCGTGTTCGTCCTGCAGCTGACCGCTGGCCGTGTAGTCGGCCTCGAATGTGGAGGCTTCGGCGTGGTGGGCGGCAAGTGCGCCCAGCAGCAGGACGAGGCTCGTGAGGGCGATGGTGAGTACACGCAGCGCGACGGCGGTGTTGAGCCGTCGTCGAAGTGTGATCCTCACAACTGTCACCTTCCAATGGTATGGGTGCGATTGCGGGCGTGCTGCCGGGGCACGCCCGGACCGCTAGGGAGAGCGGCGGCGCCGGACGAGTACCACCACGGCCGTGACGGCTAGCGTAAAGGCCCCGATTCCCCCGATGATGAGCGGTAGCGGTGCAGCGGCAGGAGCATCGCCGTCCGCGGGCGGGGAGGGCGGCGTTGGGCCGGAGCTTGCAAACGGTTCGCTGCTGGCAGAAGGCGTGGGAGTCACTGCAGGAGTGCACGTATCGGCGATAGCGCTGCCGGCGGCGGCGGCGGTGTCTGCTGGCTTGTTGTAGCTGAACTGGTATGTGTCTGATGTGGGGTGCCCATCGGATGAGACGATCTGCCACACGACTGTGTACTGACCACTCTCGCCAAGCTGCGTGCCGATGGAAATGCGCGATGGCTGGACCGTGACGCAGCCGACGTTGTAGAAGTTGCCATCAGGACCGCTTACCTGGATCGCGAACGCGGTCGTGAGGCCCCCCATGTCGAGGAAGTCTTGGCTAAAATCCAGGGCCACCTGGCTTAGTTCCGTCGTCACCGTGGAGCCCGGTTCGGGCGATGCTGCGATGAGGCCGTCGTGCGCCGCCGCGGGCGAGGTGATGCCGAGCGTGAGTGCCGCTACGACAAGAGTTGTGAGAAGTGCAGGGGTTGCGCGGGGATTGTACACGGGAGTCCAGTTCTTCTATTTCATGGGCTGCTGGATGCACGATTCGTCACCGGCGAAGCTGTCGGCCGGATCGGTGGGGTGCAGCAGGATCGAGTGGCCGACATGCTCGAGAGCCAGGTCCAGCAGTAGGCGAACATGCGAGTCGGCGAGAGCGTAGTATGCGTTCCGCCCTTCTCGATGAACGTCGACGACGCGGTGGGCGCGCAGCAGCCGGAGGGCGTGGGAGGTGGCAGACTCGCTCAGTTCGACGACGGCCGCGAGATCGCGAACCGCCATCGGGCCGGTAAGCAAGGCGATCAGGATGCTGACCCGGCTGGGTTCACCGAGAAGGTCGAAGACGTCCGCAAGATCGACGATGGCGCTAGCCGGCGGCATCGCTTCTCTCACATGGTCGACCTGTGTGGCATTGACCAAACGTTCCGGGGATCCGTGGGCGCTGGCCGTGGGCGCTGATCCGATTCGGCGGGGGGTCGTCATGTGCTTAACGCTAGCGTTCGGGCTCATACGGCGGTTTTGCTTTCATCGAATTGTCCCGGCTCGCATTGGAACGTCGCATGCTCGATGTGGTATTTCTCCTTCAGCAGTGCGAGCACGGAATTGAGAACGGCGGGGTAGTCCTTGCCGGTCTCGACGACGATGTGGCCGCTGGCGCTTTCCATGCCGGAGGTTATCGTCCAGACATGCAGGTCGTGCACGTCGGCTACTCCGGGCAGTGCGAGCAGCTCCGCCTGCACGGTTGCAACGTCGATGTCCTTCGGGGCCGCCTCGAGCAGGATGCGCAGCGCTTGGCGGGTCAGCTGGAAGGTGCGGGGCAAGATGAAGAGCCCGATTCCGACGCCGATGATCGGATCGGCGTACGCCCATCCCGTGGTGAACAGGATGATTGCTGCGACGATGACACCGACTGATCCGAGCAGGTCACCGAGAACTTCAAGGTAGGCCCCCTTGAGGTTCAAGCTTTCCTTAGAGCCGGCCATGAGCAGCCGGAAGCTGATCAGGTTGATGACCAACCCGACGCTGGCCACAATCAGTAGCGGCAAGCCCGGAATTTCCGGAGGCTCAGCAAATCTCTGAATTGCCTCATAGATGACGTAACCCGCCACCCCGAAAAGTAGAACGCCGTTGGCGAGAGCGGCGAGCACTTCGATCCGGTAGAAACCGAAGGTTCGTTGGGAGGTGGTTGGACGGCTTGCCAGTGAAATGGCGGCCAAGGCCATCCCGAGACCGAGCACGTCTGTTCCCATGTGCGCCGCGTCGGAGATGAGCGCGAGGGAGTTGACGGTGAACCCGACGACGAACTCAACCACCATGTACGAGGCCGTGAGGACAAACGCAATGACCAGTGGGCGAACGTGCCTACCGCCAGCGGTGACGGCGCTGGGGTGAGCGTGTCCGTCGCCCATTACCGACGACCGATAGAAATGAACATATGAACATGCTCGCATACTTTGTGGGCCGATGTCATCTCGGCGTTTTCGGATTATTGGCCCTTAGGCTCTAGGAGTTCTCGACTCGGAAGATTTTCACACGTGACTCACTTGCTTTCTCACGCCGTTCGCCGACTCAGCCTTATGCGAGTTGGATCCTCTCTGCTTCACCCGCTCGGCCCCGCCGTGATGGTGCTGGCCATTCCTGCACTCGTTCTGGGCACCGCGCTTCCGGCTCAGGCCTCGCCAGCCATCGCACATGAAATCACGGCGGCGGTGCCGAGCGTTCAGGCCGTGCAGCACAACACGCTATTCGCGAGTGATGCCGCCGCAGCGCCTGTCACTCGTGACGCGTTCACGGCCACGTCCGCGGCGGAAATGTTGGCGGCCTCGGCAGCGTCCTATTCGGGGCCGTCCGTAGCTGCTCTGCTGGCGAACCCGCCGTATCCCAGCTTTAGTCTCGATCAAGTCGTTCAGGTCGCACTGCAGTATCAGGGGGTGCCGTATCGTTTCGGTGGCGCAGATCCCTCGGGGTTCGATTGCTCCGGGCTCGTGCTGTACGTCTACGCGCAGTTCGGCATTTCCTTGCCCCACTCGGTGAACGGGCAAGCAGCATTCGGCACTGCAATCGCGCGCGAGGCGGCGCTACCGGGCGACATCGTGATCATGGCCGACGGGTCGCACAACGGCATCTACCTGGGAAACGGCACCTTCATCGATGCACCCTATGAGGGCCGGTCAGTGCTGGTGCGCCCGATCTACACCGACGAGTACTTCATAGTCCGGGTGGGGATCTAGAGCGTCTTGGTGCCGACGCACCACTGCGTCCAGTGCGGCCGAAAGCGTCGGGTCATCCCCACGTGACAGCGCACCGTACTCGAGGAGTCCTGGACTGACTCTCACCCACATCCGACGTCGGGGGATGAACAGTCCCAGCATTAGCCCGCCGAACATCACACACACGAAGATCAACACCGGGGCCTTCGTCGGATCGAACGCAATATCGAAAGAGGCGAATCGCCTCACCTCCTCTAGCTCTATTGATCCGAGCCCGTTCGGTAGTTGCGTCGACTGGCCCGGCACCAGCTGAAGTGAATCGATGCCGGTTTCAGCTCCGGTGAGCTGCTGCATTTCAGAAGTGTCGAGTGAATACACTGACTTTGGCGTGCCGGAGTCGATGCCGAGGTCGCCTGTGAAGACGTTCAACGTGAGCACAGGGAACTGTAGATCGGGGTAAACCGATGTGAAAGCCCCGTTGGCGAGGACTCCCTTTGTCGGATAGAAAAATCCCAGCAGTCCGACTTGTTCGGAAAGCCCATCCGGCAGTTTCACGACTCCGAGACTCGTCAGGTTCGAGTCCTGTGGCAGGAAAGGGATGGGCTCCGAGAAGACGATCGTTCCTTGCGGATCTTTCACCGTGAGGAGGGGGGCATACCCATTGCCCAGGAGGTAGATCTCCGAGCCGGCCAAGCTCAGCGGCTCGTTGACCCGAATGTCCGAGCGTATCGCCTGGGCGGTGCTGGCGTCCGGGTTAGTTATGGAGACCGCGGCCCGGTAGTCGGTGATGAATCCGAGATTGTCAATGTCATCCTCGATGTAGGAGACGGTGAACTCATCGAGCTTCATTGCGAAGGGCGGCAGCTGACTGTCGTTGAAGAGCGGGCCGGCCTTGAAGGAGTCGTACGCGGCCCGGTTGCTCACAAACGTCTGCCCCTCCACGATCACCCGCTGACCGGAGTAGGAGAAGCCGCCGCCGATCGCGATTGAGGCGAGGATGAATATCAAAGAGACGTGGAAAACAAGATTGCCCGTCTCTCGAAGGTACCCACGTTCTGCCGACACCGATCGGGTATCCGGGCCTTCGCTGACAGTGATTGTCCTGTAGCCGAGGCGTTTGAGTGTCGCGCGAGCGCTGTCGACAGAGCTCTCCAAGTTCGCGGGGAATCCAGGCGTCTCAATGCGTCTGTACTCGGGCAACCGAGAAAGTCGTGCTGGCGTTCGTGGAGGGGGTTGGAGAAGCGCGCCAAGATGGTGGCGGGTTCTGGGAATGACGCAGCCGATGAGGGAAATGAAGAGCAGCAGGTAGATCGCGGAGAACCACGGGGACGAGTAGACACCGAACAGCCCAAAACTATCCAGGATTGCCGCACGATCGGGATCGTCGCGGAAGTACTGGATCACACCATTCGGATCCGACGTCCTCTGCGGGAAAAGCGACCCGGGAACGGCGGCAACAGCGAGTAACAAGAGCAGCACCAGTGCTGTGTGCATGCTGGTCAGTTGACGCCACGCCCATCGCGCCCACCCGATAGGACCTAACCGGGGCAGAAGGACCGGGCCAAGATCCGGGCCACCGTCGATGTGATCGGGGGGCCGGGAGTCATCGTCGCCGGATGTCACGAACCCACCTTGTCCTTCATGAAGGAGTATGGGTCGATTGGCGTAACGCCGTCGAGGTAGATGCCGAAGTGCAGGTGGGGTCCCGTGCTTTGTCCGGAGTTGCCGACCTGGCCGACTAGTGTCCCGCCGGTCACAATGTCGCCGACCCGGACCGCCAATGAGCCCTCAAGCATGTGCGCGTAAAGGCTCGTAAACATCTGCCCATCGACCTCATGTTGGATGCGAGCGTAAACGCCGTAGGTGCCGTCGGGATTGCCGACCTCGACTACCACGCCGTCCCCGATCGACTGGATAGGGGTGCCCTCGCCTGGGTTCATGTCCAGCCCCTGGTGGTTGGAACTGCACCCGGAGCACTCCCGGTAACCGAATCCGCTACTGATAGGCACACCGACATCAAAGGGCCACCGCCAGGCCGAATTTGGATTGTTGGAGAACGTGTCGGCCAAATGCGCATAGGGCTGATAGCCATTCAAAGTAGTCCGCGTGACTTGGAATTGATCACGTTGAACTTGGGCAACATTCGCATCGGCTGACACTTCGACGCTTTGTGAGCTGAGAGGCGAATCTAGCCCTAGGTCGAGGCTCTCGCCGGGGCTTGCGTAGGCGGGGAGAATGTACAAGCCCAGAAGCGAGAGCACGCCGAACGCAGCCAGCAAAGTTCTAGCGCTTCCTCCACTGCGTGGAGGTGTTCGAGTCGGTTTTCCAAGGAATCCGGCGCGGCGCAGCCGTGGCGTCCGTGCGCTGCCTCGCTCAGCCGCGATCTTGTCACGGCGCTCGCGCGCGCTCGGGTGGTGCGAAGTGTGCAAATCGGGCATGGGTTTCTCTCGAGTTTCGAATTCCGTTGGCGAGCACTCGAGTGATGGCAAATGAGACCAGAGGTCCCCACCTCACTCGGTGCGATGCGCCCTAGTAGTTAGGGCACATCGGGCCAATCAGGTTCGGCTTATCGAGAGAACGTGCAATTCCGGTTGCGGGGTGTTGGCGTTCGGCCAGCTCGCTATCTGGGTGCCGCTTCTTGCTCCCACACCTCGCCGACCCGTAGTCAGCGCAGGCAGAGCGAGGACGAGCACGCCGAGAAGTAAGGCGAGGATACAGACCAGCTGTGCAAGGGTCTGCTGCGGCTCAACCGGATTGTCCTCGGAGACGGCCTCCGCCTGGAGCTCCTGCACGCTTGCGACGGGGGCGCCCGACGCCACAGACGCAGCGGTGCCATCAGAGGTGATGACGTGCATCAGCAGCAGCCCGAAAAGGACAACAGGGACTGCGATGAGCGCCAGCAAGACTTGTGAAACGTCGGCTCGAATGCCGAAAATTCGACGAAGGGGGAGTAAATGCACGTTCCCACCTCCCAGATCATTCACGGTCACGAAAGGATAACAGGCCTCGCCCTCGACCAGCTGGGAGGCCTATGTGTTCGGCGTCAACGGCTTCCACTCAAGACAACGTCGGTGTGCTGCGGCCGACTCGATGAGCCGACCGCCGCAGCAGAGAGGGATGACCGTCAGAGGGTTGAGAGGTTTCGTTCATCTACGCGATCTCGACCGTCCCATGCACCCCGGATCTGAAAAATTTGCGGTCAAAAGCCGGTTACGGTGCGGACAGAGCACACCAGAGTAACTTCTACTGGTGAAGACCGTTATCCGTTTTCACACTAAAGGTCCGCCCGCGGATCGTGTCCCGCTGGGAGGGGGACACTTGACCCATGAAGGTTGAGATCCTGCACATCGACGACTGCCCAAACTGGGAGGAAGCCGGTCGCCGCACTACCGACGCGCTGATCGCGATCGGGCACGAGCCTGTGCCGGTGATGTTCACGCGCCTACGGTCGCCAGAGGACGCGGCAAGAGTCCCGTTCGCCGGGTCGCCGACGATCGTTGTCGACGGAGCGGACCTGTTCCCGACCGGTGCCCGGATTGTCGACCTGGCCTGCCGGGTTTACTCGACACCGGACGGTCTGGCCGGTCTGCCGACCGTTGGTCAACTCGTCGACGCCCTCAATCACCGCGGTGGGCTTGTGACGGATTGTGCTTGCTGTGGGCGGTCCTACCCACGCCGGAGGCTGCATGACGTGGGAGGAACCGGCACCCTCATCTGCCGACGCTGTGCCTTGTGGGTCGCACTCCGGCGTCGCAGGGATCGACTCTGACACGGACCCGAGCGGTTACCCGTCTTCCCAGGGTGTGCGAAAACTGCACATAGTGTGCTTTCGACTTGACATAACGGCGGTTATCGAGAGCCACGCGAGATCGTCGAAATGTGGCCATAATTAAAAGCTATGTATTTCTAGCCTCGATGATATGCTAGATCCATGGCACCCCGTTGGACTGAATCGTCTGACAAGCACCAGGTCCCGCGACGTGACCAGGTCCACGCGATACTCAACGCCACATACGTAGCTGAGCTTGTCGGTGAGGGTCGGGGGAGTGGTCGAGTTATGTTGTTTATCGGTCCTGCGCATCCCCAGACAAGGCGTGAGCTGGAGATTCTTATTCAGGAGTTTGCAGAATCTGGGCAGGAAGCAGTCATTTTCCACGCAATGGAGTTAGGTCCGAAGTATCGGCGGTATCGAGAGGAACACCCGAATGGCTAAGGCGAAGGACGTCGACTACGCGAGCCTTGCTGCGCGGCTCGCAGACCCGAATGAAGTACTTCCGGCACCAGGCTCGGTGCTTACCGGAGACGACGCGGCCCGTTACGGGAGAGAATTTCTTCTCCGCGAGTATGGCTCTGATGAGGCGATCCGGCGGGCGATGCGGCCAGGGCGCCCGATCGTCGGAACTCCGAAGCAGGGTCCGTCACCCGTCGTTCGCGGAGTGATACCGGTCGAAGAATTTGACGCGCTCAATACTCTTGCCGAGCGAAGCGGCAAGGGCCGTAGCGAGCTGGTCCGAC
>Ga0116193_1002738_pt1 | contig 13141 bp, 9 predicted proteins | sample AD_UKC115_MetaG_FD_89892 | JGI IMG/M metagenome (GOLD analysis project Ga0116193, IMG submission 89892) | Active sludge microbial communities of municipal wastewater-treating anaerobic digesters from Hong Kong - AD_UKC115_MetaG | ecosystem: Engineered > Bioreactor > Anaerobic > Digestate | place... | reverse complement strand
CATCAAGCACAAAGGAAAACTTGTCCGACTGGCTTTTCGGCAAAGAAAGAGTCTGAATACTTGATATACCACCCAGTCTGAAACGGATTCTTAAATCCTTCGCATTGAACTTTCCCGTCTTCAACGGATTCAAACCGATATGCTTATCACCACCATACAGGAACAAATCTATTCCGGACAAAACCGAATTTTTATTCTGTGCACTGAAAATGGCAGCCGAACTGAAGTCATAATCATCATGCAGGAACTGTACCTGTAGATACCTCGGACTGGAAGCCGGTCCCCAGTAAGCAACAAAAGGACGACGCTGATTCCATAAACAGGAACGATTGGCGGTAGATAATGCATAAGAATTTGTCATATAAGCCACATCAGTAACTTTTGGTTCGGTCGGCTCAAACACATCATTCTGTATACGCGGATATTTAGGAGCATTGAACATGGCATAATAATGTGCAGGCATTTCGGGACGGAGAAGAATTTCACTCGCATCATATTCTTTCTTTCCGAAATTTACTTTCCCGTCTGAAGCATGATACAACAAGCTGAAAAAAGCGTTTTGGTTCAAGAACGTGTTGTATGAACGACTTTGCGCCCCTACCCACTGGCCCGAAGGCTTATAGAAATGACGGGCAATGATTCCCCATGCCGTATCATTCAACTCATCGACTATCTTCCTTGCCTGTGGCTCTATAATATGTTGTTTCATACGGGTTATCTCGTCCAAAGCTGTGATAGTATAATTGGGACTGTTATATTCAGTAAATCCGCCCTTTTCCTTCGTATAGTCATAAAAACGTTTCAGACGGTTGAAGGCATAAGTCTGCATATCCGACAAATCAAAAAGATGGGAAACCATATAAGTCACGTAAGTTCCCATAAGTGCTATATTCGTATAACTTGGATCTTGATTACGCTTTTCAATGCAACGGGCAGCATTGATCAAGGCCCCTTTAATCTTTGCAACAGTGGTTGCAGGCAGCCGGTCCTTGTGATTCATGTAGATGTCGAGCAACACCACAGCATTGAAATCAGCCATATTGAAATCAACCGGAGTACGCTTGGTTGCCAAAGGTTCTTCTTTGTAATAAGGCCATACCCCATAAGTCCTTGATGCTGGATTGGAATCCTGCAAAGCAATTCCGGCAAGAATAACATCGGAAGCTCTTTTGACAAGTGCATCATCCTGAAGACTCAGCAAAGCCAGGGCATAATGATGAGTATCCCGAACCTGATGATAAGTCACTCCCACCGTATCAATATGATACTGCCAATGAGTAATTTTTTGCAAGACCATATTTTGTTGAGGATCGAAATCAGTACCATCCACATATTTCTTTACGGCAGCTATTTCTTCTGAATTCAAATGAACAGGAGAATATTTGATATATTTATCTCCTTCCCCTCGTACTTCAGATAAAAGTCCAAACAGGAACAAGAAATTTAAAGTCAATATAATAATCTTTTTCATTTTCGTCTTTTTATTATATTGGCAGGGTCCACTGCAAGCACAGATCCTGCCAATAATTATTACTAATTAAATACCATTCAAATACTTATTAATAACCTGGGTTTTGCCACATCACTTTGTCATTGTTATAACGCGATATTTCATCGAAAGGAATGGCAAAGATCGTTCTGAAATCCTGCATGGAATATATTCCACCACCTTCATCTTCTGTCATGAAATGAGCGTCAATTGTTTTCTTGGCAATACCCCATCTGACTAAATCAAACCAACGTAAACCTTCGAAAGCAAATTCCACTTTCCTTTCTTTTTGAATTGCAGTCCTAAAAGAAGTCTGATCAGGAATATCGGCTGAAGTCAAAGCTTTCAAGCCGGCTCTTGCTCTGACTTTATTAATGATATTGAATGCTTCCCCATTGGCTGCATAACCCTCTTCGTTTAAACATTCTGCATACATCATCAATACATCCGTGTATCGTAAAATCGGGATATTGATAGGCCAGTCATTTTGAGATTGCGGCTTATAGGAATCATAGTGACAATATTTGGAAATGTAAGCATATTTTGATTCAACCACGCCATTTACTTTTAGGTTTGAGACAGTCGAAATATCCCTTCTCAAATCTCCGTTCTCGTAACTTCCGAACATGTCCAAAGAAACAGTTAATGCCGTAGAATAACCGGAGAAAGGAATAATCACCTTATCAGCATATCCTTCGGGTATGCAACCTGTAGAGAACATCTGCCCTTCACCTTTAAGACCTCCGGAGAACTGAACTTCCCAAACTCTTTCTTTTCCATTATCATGAGAATCTGTGAAACAATTAAGATAATTTTCTTCCATACCATATAGGCCACTGGAAATAATATCCTGCAAATAAGGTTTTGCCAAAGCAAACTTAGATTGGAACATATACATCCGAGCCAATACACCTTCAGCTGCATACTTAGTAACACGCCCTGCATTGCTTCCTGACCAACTTGTAGGAAGAAGTTCTATTGCACTCTTGAAATCCTTTTCTGCAAAAGCGAAAGTTTCTTCCTGAGTGGAACGAGCTATCGCTTTAGTTTCATCTGCCGTAAGAACCTTATCAATTAAAGGCATTCCTCCAAATAAACAACCCAACATATAATAAGACCAGGCACGCAAACCGTATGCTTCCCCTTTAATGTAATTTTTTGCATTGGAATCCGTGAAGGTTCCTCCATCTATTTTATCAAGAATAAAATTACATCGGTCTATAATCTGCCAAAAGCAAGTCCATCTGGTGGTTAATTCACCATTTTCCGCTGTATCAGTAAACTGGTCGATACCATAAAAATACATGCCACCATATTTTGCTTCATCACTACGACCTGTCAAGTCACGCAACAAGCTTTGGTTTGATGAATAAATATCCTGCTGCGCGGCGTATGCTCCCGCAATGGCATAAGTAAAATCAGTTTGTGTCTTGTAAGAACCATCTGCTGAATAGGACGATTCTGGATCCGTAGTAAGGAAATCATTGCAACTAGTCAAAGTAGCACCCATTGCAAAAATGATCATTATTTTTTTAATATTGTATTTCATATTATTCCTCAATTAAAGTGTAACATTTATACCGAAAACGAGCCTCTTGCTGATAGGATAAGTACAATAATCTACACCCATCATGGTTGTGGAATTACCAAAAGAATTGGATTCAGGCGTATAACCTCTGTAATTGTCAAAGATGGCTACGTTATCCATTGACAGGTAAAATCTGGCACCTTTAACAATTGAATTCTTCAACATACTCTTCGGACAATTATAACCCAACGTTATATTTTTGATTCTAAAGTATGTAGTATCATAAATTCTTCTGTCATCGTTATTATCCATCTTCCCTACAGGATTAGGAGTACTTCCGTCCCACGACATATCAAGATTGTGTGCTTTCAAGTAATCAACAGGTATTGGATTTTCTCCGGCTCCATATATAGATTCATAATCCAATTTATAACAATTGAACCATCTGCTGAATTGGTTACCGCCATTTCCTCCTCCGTTATCATACTGCCGTGCACCCATGAACATCACATTTCCACCAAACTGTCCTTGAACAAGAATGCTCAGATCAAAATTATTCCAGGAAAAGCGGTTAGTAATACCGTATGTTAAATCGGGCAAATTGTTACCACATGTAACATAATCATCCGCTGTTATCTTACCATCCTTATTTGTATCTACATATTTTGGATTTCCTTCTTCCTGCCTTGTCATGATTGGAACCAGGGCAGTTCCATTTGCATCAAAATCAGAGGCTTTCAATATGCCATCCGTTTTGTAACAATAGAATTGAGAAACAGGTTCTCCTACTTTTGTCAAGAAACTACCATCCCATGATTTGGAAATGAAATGATCGATTCCACCCATATCCAAAACTTTGTTCTTGTTGGCAGACAAATTCAAAGTTGTTGACCAATTGAATTTACCTACGACATTATGAGAAGTTATATCCACTTCCCATCCTCTGTTACGAATGGAACCTACATTTGTCTTGATACTCGAGAAGCCAGTGGTATAAGGAATAGGCATACCAAACAACAGATTACTTGTTGTATTGATATAATAATCAAAATTCATTTGAATCCTGTTCTTGAATAAATTGAGATCCAAGCCGAAATCCAAAGACTTAGTCGATTCCCACTGCAAATCATTATTAGCAATGTTTCCAGGAGCTGTACCCGATACCAGATTTCCCCCCCAAGAAGCATTATAAGTTCCCAAAAGGGCTTGATATGCATAATCACCTATTCTATCGTTACCGGAAGTTCCCCATGCTGCACGTAACTTAAGTAATGAAATAGCTTTAATATCTTTCATAAAACTCTCCTCATTCATTTTCCAACCTGCAGAAATAGAAGGGAACAATCCCCATTTGCAATTAGAGCCGAATCGTGAAGAACCGTCATAACGTGCACTCACGTTCAATAAATAGCGGTCTTTAAAATCATAATTAACTTGACAAATGAGTTCTGGGGAGTAATTACATTTACAGATCCTTTCAGTAAATCAATCTTGTATTTTTTCTTATCGTAGGCCAATACATTGAATTCCGTTCCCAACACGCGAACTTTATAATTACCCATGTTTACAATGAACGGTTTCCGCTCATTATGAGTAACTTTAAAATATGCCTCACCTGCCAACGTTACATTACGCACATTCTTTTTAAAGGTAGCCGGATAAATGATCTTTGAGTTAGCATTCAACCATACAGTTGTACCATCTTCGAGAGTCAACTCAGCATGCTGCCCGGCAGGAGCATAAAAAGTCAACATCCTATTTTTGGCAGAATCCTCTTTATTCTGTGTCGGTACTATCAAGTTATGAATGAAAAATCCCAACAAGAAGACTGCTGCAATTTTACATATTGCATAAGTATATGAAAAGAATTTCTTAGTCGCGTGGATTTTTTTCTCGCCGACAGACTTTTCCCGATTCCATACGACTGCCTCGTATATCAATGACAAAGACTTCAACTCCTGTTCATGAGTTTTATCTTCACCTATCCAGTCCATTACCTGTTTCTTTTCTTCTTCAGAAGCATCTCCCGAAAGATAACGGTGTAAAAGCGTTTGGTCTATATTCATATTACTATTTTTTCACCCTACATTATAAAGACAATTCAACAAAATGCGACCCTAAATCAAAAACGAAAAAATATCAGAAATCTTTTTCAATTCTGTAATACACCAAAGGGTTGCAATGGACATTGCCGGACAAATGAATATACCCATTCTTATCAAAATCAAACGTAACATAGTTGTGAGAATCCCAACCTATTTTGGTCGGCAAAATAGTTTTCTGCCACTTCTTAGAATTCAATGCCCTTTTGGCAATGACCATATTATGTTCAGAATCATAATATGCAATATATTGATTTTCCTTATATGTCTGCATTTTAAAGCCCACGGGGAATGCTGAGATGACATCCGATATTTCAATCCCTCCCGTAAGGTTATTGATCGTTCTTCCATAAACGCTTTGGTTAGAAAGCACAAGCATAAAGAATGCCAACAATAAATTCAGACTGATTATGGGAAAGGAATTACTAAGAATAGACAGCCACGATGATAAATATACTTTACTTTTCATAATCTAAATTTCATGCCTTAAATCAATAATGCAAGACTATTAATAAAATTGATATAAAGAAAGAATAAATTATTTCGCTGACAGGTATAAAAAATCGACTTTCTTATATCTGTTTAAGTACTTTTTATTTTACCTCCGTTTTAGATTCCGGCCAATCATCGCTTCTGAAAGATGAAAGAGGCAGTCCTTGATTGAAAACGTCTCCCATTACATAGTTTTCAAAACCATATCGTACAGCGATAGGTTCAGGTACTAATTCACTCTTGACGAATATTTTGTTATCATACCGATTAATCCACGCCTTTGCCGGATGAAAAATTCTATCCTTTCCTGCTAAAGAAAACAGTTTACTTTCTCCATTCTGGAAATAGACCCCCGTTTCAGCACGTTGAAGCCGAACGATGACGGTATCATTTGTTATCTCCATATTTTTATAAAGAGGACATTCACTGACAATACCCTTTACACCATAAGTTTTATTCAATGCCAGCAAAGCCAAACGTTCTCCTGTTATCTGCTTTTTAGCCGGATGTATTACTTTTTCCGAACCGATATCCATCAAACAAGCCATACCGACATTTTTAACTCTACTTTCAATTTTCACTTGAGCTTCACGAAGATATGCAGAATTATGCATAATATTGTAATAGTTATAGTCAAAAGGTGCTATCTGACAATAATAGAACGGAAAGTCACCTTGTTTCCAAAGGGCCCTCCAACCTTCAATCAATGTACTAAACATATCATAATATGGTTCAGTATCATGAACATCACTTTCTCCCTGATACCAAATAACACCTTTGATAATGTAACCTATCAAAGGATAAATCATCCCATTATACAAAACGGTAGGCGTCTGATTGGGAGACTTGATTTCATTCTGACTCTTAGGAATTTTTGCATTTGGAAAGGCACGTAACATATCTGCAGACATCCATGCGGCACAATTGGATCCACCCAATGATGTATGAATCAACCCGACAGGGACCTTCAGAATCTTATTAATCATACGGCCAAAATAATAAGCAGTAGCACTAAAGTCCAAGATTGAAGCAGGAGTAGCCTCTTCCCAAACGCCTGAAACATCATGAGTCGGAACGCATAATGCTTTCTTTTTTACTGTGAACACATGAATATTCGGATTAGCAGAACTCAATACATCCATATTGGCATTCTCTACCTGTTGACCGACAAAGCCTTTCATCGGCATTTCCATGTTGCTTTGTCCAGAACAAATCCAGACTTCACCTATTAAAACATTTTTAAGTTCTAACTCTCTGCCATCATTGAATTTCATCACATAGGGACCACCCGCTTTAGGTGTAGGAACTGAAATCTTCCAATTTCCTTCTGCATCAGTCCTTACTGAATATTGCTTATGACTCCATCCGGGTGTAACAATAACCGATTTCAAAGCAGAAGCTTTGCCCCAAATGTTTACTTTCGAATTTTGCTGCAACACCATACCATCGCTAAAAAAAGCAGGTAATCTTACTTCTGCTTTTATAGAAATAAAGATGGTAAAAAGAAATAATATAACTAAATTGAATCTTTTCATATTACTTTTTCAAAAAAACTTCTAAAACAGGAATTTCAACATTTGGTTTCTGGATAGGCAAACTCAAATCGCAAATTCCATTTTTATTAGTAAACCTGATTTCTGAAGCATCATGCAAAAACTGTACATAATCTACTCTGTCACCAAAAGACAAAGATAATTTACCCATCGGATAGGACAATAGATGTACATACAGCACATTGGTTTTAGGATTATATGTCAGCAAAGTATTGGCAGGAGCCTTGAATTCATCCGGTGCCTGGGTACATCCGTAGATGGAGCGACTGTTGAATTTCATCCAGTCTCCCATAGCCTTCAGCCTGTCTTGTGCTCGCTGGTCGAACACTCCTCTGGCGGTAGGACCTACATTTAATAGCAGGTTGCCTCCCTTGCTCACTGATTCTATTAACAATTCCAATAATTGGGCCGGACTTTTCCACGTATTTTCATCACGATAATAACCCCACGAACCGGAAAATGTCTGACAGGTTTCCCAAGGAACACGTTTGCCATTATATTCAGGCCATTTGTCAACTTTGTATTGTTCCGGTGATGTGAAGTCCCAACCGCCTTCCACATCTTTCAAGTCCAGACGGTCGTCCACAATAATTCCGGGTTGCAACTTTCTTACCATCTTCAGCAAACCTTCCGAATCCCAGTCTTCATGTCCTTTTCCATTCTTTCCGGGATAGGAGAAATCAAACCATATCACGCTTATCTTTCCGTAATTGGTAAGCAATTCCGTTACTTGATCCTTGATGTATTGACGATATTTCGACATATCTCTACCCTTGTTCAATCGTGCATATGCCTCATCGGTATCTTTTCCCGGATCCAGACGCAAAGGATGAACCCTGTCTATCGTGAAATCAGGATGATGCCAGTCTATCAAAGAATAATAGAACCCCACTTTCAAACCCTCGGCACGAAAAGCATCAACGTATTCGCGCAACAAGTCCTTCTTTATCGGAGTATTTGGAGCTTTATAATCCGTATATTTGGAATCCCATAGGCAGAAGCCTTCATGATGTTTTGTGGTGAGCACTACGTATTTCATTCCAGCTTCCTTGGCCATCTTGGCCCAAATATGAGGATCAAACATGTCCGGATTGAAATGGTCAAAATATTTCTGATACTCTTCGTTGGTGATTCGTTCATTGTGTCTCACCCATTCATGTCTTGCTGGAAGTGCATACAGGCCCCAATGAATAAACATTCCGAAACGGGCTTCCGTCCACCATTGCATACGCTCGGCCTTTTGTGCCTCTGTTTCTTTTGGCAATTGTGCATAAGACAATTGATTATTACCCATAAACATCAGGGTAATGAAAATCACGGATATATAAATTTTTATACGCATAATAAAATAGTATTTAAATATTGTTTAAACTCCACTCAACAATATAAAGACAATCTGCCTAAACTAAACCCTAAATGAAAAAGACGATTAAAGGCCACAAATTTATGGGTAAGTAATCTTTGAGATATTTTCGCAATTCGGTGATGCTTTTAGTAATATGATATTCCACCGCTTTTACGGATATATTGAATTGTTCTGCAATCTCTTTGTTCGTTTTGTTCTCGTAACGGCTCAATTCGAATATTTGTCTTGTAAGAGGCGTCATGTGTGACAGGGCGACACTTACTAGTTCATTGATTTCGTTCAGAGTAGTCAGTGAAGGAGTGAAATCTTCGAGCATGCTGATTCGGAAATCCAAGTCACGCTGGGCAGCATTGCCTATTCGTTCCAAAGCTTCCATCTCAACCTGTTTATGTTTCAGATAATTCAAAGAATCATTACGCAGCATAGTGAACAACATGGCCTCTTCGGAATCCAGTGTCTGGTTCTGAATGAGTTGCCACAGCTTTATCATCACATTCACAACTATATCTTCTGCAGCAGCTTCATCATGCACATAGTGCTTTACAAGCATAAAGGAACGCTTGTAATTGGCAGTATATAGTTTCCCAAAACGGTCATTATTTTCTTGCATGACTTATGTAGTTAACAAAATCAATGCAATATTAACACAAAATCTTTTTTATTGCAAAGTTATTTATAAGAAAAGTTAATCTTTAGCTTAAAAATCACGGAAACGGTATCATTTCTGACTAATATTTCAAATCCGAAACAATGGGACAATGGTCCGACAAATAGATACCATCAATGCATTCACACAAAGAAGCATATCTCTCAACAGATGAAAAACCGGAATAGAAAATGTAATCTATCAGGCATTTATCTTTCAATGGCAAACGTCCAAAATCATGGAATGTCCAATAAGGACCATAGACTATGTCGGCATGTTCACGAGAATTAAGCATAGAGGGAACATGCTTTTTATCGAGTACATTTGCAATGACTGAATCTTCGGGTATGGAATTAAAATCTCCGGTTAAGACGATAGGTCTTTTTCCTGCCAAAGAATCTATCTTGTTCAACAATAAATTTGTTCCCAACTGCCGTGCTTTTTGCCCCATATGGTCAAGATGAGTATTGACAACCAGTATTTCCTTTTTTTCTTTTTTGTCATAAAGTATCAGCCATGTAGCTGTCCTCCTGCATGCAGCATCCCATCCTATAGAGGGCATATCCGGTGTTTCACTCAACCAGAATGTTCCTTTGTTACGAACCTTGAAAAGATTCTTCTTCCAAAACAAGACCATGTGCTCACCTCTCGAAAAACCATCATCTCTTCCTACACCATAAGAATCGTATTCAGGAAGAGCATCACGCAAATCTTCAAACTGATTCTTCAAGACTTCCTGGGTACCCAGTAAATCGGCATTATAAAACTTGATTGCTTTTATGACATTATCTTTACGATGTGACCATGATTGTGCGCTATCTTGAGGATTATCATATCTTACGTTCATACTCATTACACGAAGGACTTGGGCAGACAATCCAATACCTGCCATCTGCAACAGAAAGAGAAGGAATAATGCTTTTTTCATAACTGATTTATTTATAGATTAAGGTTACAAGTTGCAATATTAATCTATTTTTTCATAGAAAACAAAAAATGCAGTTCTATTTTCACCGGATCGTCGAAGATGTATAATTTATTGTATCTCTCAATCGGATATCTTTCGAACTTGAGCCTACCATAATCTCAAATTCACCAGGCTCCACCGTCCAATTCATATTTTTATCCATTATAGCAAGTTGATCAGGTTTGATGATGAATCTCACTGTCTTCATCTCACCAGGTTCCAAGGGAACTCTTTCGAATCCGCAAAGGCGGCTGTCATAAGTAACCACACTGCTTACTTTGTCTCTCACATAAAGCTGTACGACCTCATCTCCCTGTAACTTTCCGATATTTGTAACGTCCACTGCCACGGTTATGTCATCTTTGGCATCGCTCTGTGACACTTCTGTCTTGAGATTGGAATATTGGAATGTTGTATAACTCAACCCATAACCAAATGGATAAAGTTCACCTAGCACACGAGTCTTTCCCGAGCCATTGGGACCTTCACCGGATTGCCCGCCATGAGAACCTTTCTTGAACGGGAAATTCAGTTCAATCTGTCCCACGGTCTTAGGGAATGTCACAGTGAGTTTTCCTCCGGGATTGTATTCACCAAAAAGAGTTTTGGCTACTACTTCACCACCTCTATAGCTAGGAAACCATGCTTCAATGATAGCAGGCACATTCCGGTCTGCCCAATTGATGGTGAGCGGCTGTCCGTTGATTAAAACCAACACGACAGGCTTTCCCGTAGCATAAAGTGCTTCAAGAAGTTTTTCCTGCCGGCCAGGCAATTCAAGGGAAGTACGAGAACGGCTTTCTCCTGTTCTATACTCATCTTCCCCTAAAACAGCTATGATGATATCTGATTTTTGAGCTTCTTCCACTGCATCACTTATGGATTGCTTCTCCTTATCATTCATCTCAGTAGGCACTATTTCGCTATCAGGCCAATTATCATCGACTACCTCACAGCCTTTTCTGTAAACGACTTCCGCTTGATTCTGAAGATATCTTTCCAATCCCATTCTTACAGACTCGGCATCCAGTCCATTAGGTCCATAACGGCTCGACATATAATTTGTTTCATCTGCCAAAGGTCCCGTCACAAGGATTCGTTTTATCCGTGACTTATCCAAAGGGAGCAATGCATCCTTATTTTTAAGAAGAACAAGCGACTGCCGTTCCATTTCATCCACAAAGTCAACATGTTTATCAGCTCCGGCCAACTTGTCTGCCAAATCAGGGTTAGCAACATAAGGAGAATCGAACAAGCCCAGCCTGAATTTCACTTTCAGGACCTCGCCCACTCTTTTGTCAAGAGTCTCCATAGAGAGCTTTTTCTCTGCAATGAGCCGACGTACAGGAATGATGAAATCCGAGGGCGGAGTGAAATGTGTACGCACATTCATGCCCGCCTCGAGCTCCTGCCGGACAGCCTCATCATAAGAGCCGGCCACCTGATGTTTTGTATAGACAAACTCAGCTGCTTCACTATCACTCACCACATATCCGTCGAATCCATACTGTTGTCTCAGCAAATCCGTGAGGAAATAATGACTGGCAGCAATCGGCTCGCCATTCCAATCATTGTAGCTACACATTACCCCCATCGGATGCGTATGCTCAATGACATATTTGAATGGAGCAAGAAAAATCTCTTGAAGTTCGCGAGGCGTCACATGAGGATCAGTACGGCAATTTCCATCCCTTCCACCCTTCGGAACACTATATACTGCATAGTGTTTCAAAGTGGAAGCCACGCCCTGAGACTGTATTCCATCAACCATCCGGCTACCCAATTCAGCTATCAGATATGGTTCCTCTCCATAACATTCCAGGGTGCGCCCCCATCGCTGGTCACGCACCACATCCAATATGGGCGCATAAACGTTGGTATAACCCAACAGCCGTGCTTCCTTGCCGGCAATTTCACCGGCCTGCTTCACCAGCTCACGATTCCATGTACTGCCGATGGCAATGGGTGAAGGCAAAGGAGTAGCCTTGGTATGATTAAGCCCGTGAATGCCCTCGTTCGAAAAATCAACCGGTATGCCCAGACGAGTCTCCTCCACAAACCATTTCTGGATTTTATTGATAGCTCTCGCATGGTTACTGAAAGGATAAATCAAGTTGTAAGCTCTCTTATATCCCGAGCCTACCCCATTGAGTTGCTCATCAATATTGGCTATGCCATCTTTCCATATCTCACGTTTCCATTTCTCTGTAGGCAAAGAATCTTTCAGTACCCGTCCAAACCCGTAAAGTGTTGCCAGTTGGCAAGTCTTTTCTTCAACTGTCATCTGTCCGAGCAGATTGTTCACCCGGGCATCCACAGACTGCCCGGGATCTTCATAAATATCCTTTATACCATTCTTGTTGAAGTCTATCCAACCCTTGTGATAGATAGTGCCTTTGGCAAAGGCGCTTGTTGCGATTAAAGCCAAAGATAATACAGTCGCAGACAATACCGTTTTTTCTTTTTTGACTATGTAGTTCATTTTTAAATATGATTACAATAAACTTTTTTACTTAATTGGAAAAGAATTTATCTTATTCCCAGGAACGAGGTAAACCTTAATATTTTGTTTGTCATAAGGACGCAAATCTACATCAAAACTGACAATTGAAATTCCGACATTAGGCGAATCATATGGAAAATCAGATTGTGCCGGTCTCACATGCCATCTGATTTTTGCTTCTGTTTCTACCCTCATAAATAATTTTTTCCCATCTTTTTCCAATAGAACTTCTTTATCAGAAATAACCTTTGCAGCAGAAGGTGTAACTAATCGCCAAGTAACCATTGTAAAATTCTTTCCCGCTTCTATCCGATCCTCAATCATCCCAAAACTTTTTTGGAGCAAAGAAAAAGAACGAACTACCTTTTGAATCTGACTCTGATATACCGGAGTCAAATCCGATTGGACAGACATGCTGTCCTCTTTATCGGAAAAATCAAGAAACTCTGCTTTCCCTTCTACTTTTTGATATTTTAAATTGAACGACAACGTGTT
>Ga0116193_1002736_pt1 | contig 13146 bp, 12 predicted proteins | sample AD_UKC115_MetaG_FD_89892 | JGI IMG/M metagenome (GOLD analysis project Ga0116193, IMG submission 89892) | Active sludge microbial communities of municipal wastewater-treating anaerobic digesters from Hong Kong - AD_UKC115_MetaG | ecosystem: Engineered > Bioreactor > Anaerobic > Digestate... | reverse complement strand
TCGCCTTGGTGGCATGCATGCGCAAGCTGCTGACCACGCTCAACGCAATGGTCAGGACCGGCAAACCTTGGGACCCGTCGCTTCATCGTGCTTGACTTTGAAGACGGTTACTCAGGGGGTTGTCCTTAACTCGCGGCGCAGGATCTTGCCCACGTTGGTCTTGGGCAGGTCGTCGCGGAACTCGATGTACTTGGGCCGTTTGTAGCCGGTGAGGTTCTCGTGGCAGAAGCGTTCCACGTCGCTTTCTTCGAGCGAGGGATCGCTGCGCACCACGAACACCTTGACGGCCTCGCCCGACTTCTCGTCGGGGATGCCGACGGCGGCGCATTCGAGCACGCCGGGGCAGGTGGAGATGACGTTCTCGATCTCGTTGGGGAAGACGTTGAAGCCGCTGACCAGGATCATGTCCTTCTTGCGGTCGATGATGCGCGTGTAGCCCTCGGCGTCCATGATGCCGATGTCGCCCGTGCGCATGAAACCGTCGGGCGTGAAGGCCTTGGCGTTTTCCTCGGGCTGGTTGTAGTAGCCGGGCATGACATTGGGGCCGCGGATGCAGATCTCGCCCGAGGCGCCCTGGGGCAGGCTGTTGCCGTCATCGTCCTTGATGGCGATCTCGATGCCCGGCAGCGGCAGGCCGATGGTGCCGGTGAAGGTGGTGTTGTTGACCGGGTTGTTGGTGCCGATGGCGCAGGTCTCGCTCATGCCCCAGCCCTCGATCATGGTGCTGCCCGTGACCTTCTGCCACTGGCGCGCCGTGCCCTCGGACGCCGCCATGCCGCCGGCCTGCGACACGCACAGGTGCGAGAAGTCCAGTGCGCGGAACTGTGGGTTCTGCAGCAGGGCGTTGAACAGCGTGTTCACGGCGGGCAGCATGTGGAAGGGGCGTTTCTTGAGCACCTCGACGAACTTCGGAATGTCGCGCGGGTTGGGGATCAGCGTCAGGCGCGAACCCTGGCGGATGGCCAGCAGGCACAGCGTGAGCGCGAAGATGTGGTACAGCGGCAGCGCGGCAATGCTGTTGGCCTTGCTCAGATCACCGATCTTGGCGAGCGCCGGCGTGAACCAGGCCTCGGCTTGCAGCGTGGCGGCGATGATGTTGCGGTGGGTCAGCACCGCGCCTTTCGACAGGCCCGTGGTGCCGCCCGTGTACTGCAGGAAGGCGATGGAGTCATGGTTGGCCTGGCTGGGTTGCAGCGTGCGGCGCGCGCCCATCGCCAGCGCCTTCTTGAAGCTGGTGACCTGGCGGCCGCCGGTGAGCGGCAGCTCATAGGCGGGCACCATCTTGGCCAGGTGGCGCACGGCGAAGGTGATCCACTGGCCGTACCAGAAGCCCAACATGTCGCCCATGGAGGCCATGACCACATGCTTGACGTTGGTGTGATCGACCACTTCGGCCAGCGTGTGGGCGAAGTTCTCCAGGATGACGATGGCGGTGGCGCCAGAGTCCTTGAGCTGGTGCTCCAGTTCGCGTGCGGTGTAGAGCGGGTTGACGTTCACACAGGTGTAGCCCGCGCGCAGCACGGCGGCCATGGTCACGGCGAACTGCGGCACGTTGGGCAGCATGATGGCCACGCGCGCGCCGGGCTCCAGCCCCTGGCCCTGCAGCCAGGCGCCGAGGGCGGCGGAATGGCGATCCAGCTCGCCGTAGCTCATCCAGCGTTCCATGCACACCGAGAAGGGGCTGGCGGCATGCTTGCGCATCGCCTCTTCCAGCAGGTGCGCGGCCGAGCGGTACTGATCGGGGTCCACGTCGTGCGGTACGCCCGCGGGGTAGTTCTTGAGCCAGATCTTGTCCATGCGTTGTTCTGCAGTCAGGATGGGAAAAAAAGGAGGCCCCATTCTCTGTGTTGCAGTGCGCAAGGGCTACCGGGCAAGTCCTAGGGTGGCCTCCAATTGCGTCCCGCAGGCGACAGGGTCGCCGTCGAACAGCGCCTGCATCAACATGGCTTCGCGCTCGTGCACGGTGCTCAGAAAGTGCTCCACCGCGCCGCGTCTGCGCGCCATCTCGCCAAAGGTGTCAAACCCCGTTTCCAGAAAATGCTGCAAGGCCCCCAGGCCGGCGGCCTGGGCGGGTTTGCGCATCATGCGCAGCATCATGCGCAGGCCGGGCATGCGCGTGAAGCGGGTGAGGTCTTGGCCCAGCTTCATCACGCTGGCCAGTTGTTGTTCGCGCTCGGCGCGCTCGCCCACGCCGCGCCAGGCGGCCACGTAGCGCGCGGCGTCGGCGGGGGTGGGGGGCAGGTGCACCCAGGCCAGCCCCATGGCGTGGTCCAGCCGCTCGGTTTGCATGTGCAGTAGCGCCAGGTCGGTGGCGGTCTGCACTACTGCCTGCGGAAACACCGTCTGCAAGGTGCCCGCGATGCGACCGAATTGCGTGTCGCGCTCGCTGTAGTCGCCGGGGCTGTACAGCTCCTCCAGGAAAAATCGCGTGGCACCCTGGTACAGGGGGTCGGCCATCAGGTCGGCATAGGTGCCAGCGAAGCGGCGCGACTGCCATTGCTTAACGGCCAGTACGGCCTGGGCCAGCGATGGGTCGGCCTGCTGCTGCACGCGCAGCGCGGTCACGTCGGCAAGGCTGTGGCGGATGGTGTCGGCAGCGTCCATGGCTGGAGGGGATGGTCTATGCTTTCACCATTACACCGAAAAACGGCGTTTCCCCCCTTGCGCCACCTCGAAAGCCCGCATGAATAGTCTTCCCTCTCTTCACTTCGCTGCAGGTACACCATGATCGCGCGCATGCAATTGCTGGCGCTGGTGTCTCTGGTGCTATCCCTGGCGGCCTGGTGGGCCTGGGCGCTGCCCCAGGGGCTGGATCTGGCCTGGGCGGGAATGGGTGTTTTTGCGGGGATGTATGTGCTGGGCCTGGGCCTGCCCTTTGTGCTGATGCATGCCGTCAACCAGGCTGATGTGGCGCCCCGGGCCACGCTGGCGCAGGTGTTGCGGGCGGCCGTGGCCGAGGCGCGCTGGGCGCTGGTGGTGTTTGGCTGGCGCCAGCCACTGCGCAGCACCAGCGTGCCCGACTGGCTGCCCGATGCCCCCACCGGCCATCGTGGCGTGGTGCTGGTGCACGGCTTTTTGTGCAACCGTGGGCTGTGGCTGTCCTGGATGCCGCTGCTGCGGTCGCGCGGACATGCCTACGTGGCGGTGAATCTGGAGCCAGTGTTCGGCTCCATCGATGCCTATGCCTCCACGGTGGACGATGCGGTGCGCCGTGTGACGCAGGCCACCGGCCTGCCGCCCGTGATCGTGGCGCACAGCATGGGTGGCCTGGCCACGCGGGCCTGGCTGCGGGCGTTTTCTGCCGATGCGCGGGTACACCGGGTCATCACCTTGGGCACGCCGCACGGCGGCACCTGGCTGGGCCGCTGGAGCCAGGCCACCAACGGGCGCCAGATGCAACAGGCCAGCCCGTGGCTGCAGCAACTACAGCTTGACGAACCCCTCACCCGCGCCCGCCTGTTCACCTGCTGGTATTCCAATTGCGACAACATCGTTTTCCCGGCACGCACGGCGGCGTTGCCCGGCGCCCGCCAGCGCTTCGTGGCGGGCCTGGCGCATGTGGAAATGGCCTGTGATGAACAGGTGATGGCTGAATGCCTGGAAGAAATGGCGCAGGCGAATTGAGGGCGTTCAGCGCTCCAGCATGCAGCGAAAACCGGGGTAGCTTTCGGCGTCCGTGGCGTTGTCGCCATCGTCCGGATCGCGCGCATTGGCTGCCAGTTCGGGTTGCTTGCGCAGGCGCTCGTACATCGGGCCGAAGTCCGGGTCGGTCATGGCAAACAACTGCTCGAAGCTGTCGATGACGAAGTAGGTCTGCTGGAAGCTGTCGATCTTGTAGCGCGTGCGCATGGTGCGCTCCAGCCGCAGCGGCAGGCGCTGTGGCTCGAGGCTTTGCACGGCGTAGCGCAGTTCGCCGGCCGAACTGAGGATGCCTGCGCCATACGCGCGCAGCCCCTCGGGCTGGCGGATCAGACCAAACTCGATGGTGTACCAGTACAGCCGCGAGAGCATCTCGCACGCGCCCAGGCGCTCGGCCTTGAGCCCCCCTTCGCCATAGCGCTGCACGTAGTCGGCAAACACCGGGTCGAACAGCAGCGGCACATGGCCGAACAGGTCGTGGAAGATGTCGGGCTCGACGATGTAGTCGAACTCCTCGGGGGTGCGAATCCAGTCGGTGACCGGGAACTTGCGGTGGGCCAGCAGGGTGAAGAAGGGCACCTCGGGGATCAGGCCGGGCACGGCCACCAGCTCCCAGCCGGTGGCGCGGTGCAGGTGCTCGCTGATGTCGTCCAGCCGCGGAATGCGCTCGCGCGCGCCCAGCCGGGGCAGGGCGGCGATGAAGGCATCGCAGGCCAGGCCGGGCAACTGTGCGCTCTGGCGTTCGTACAGGCGGCGGTAGGTGTCGTGGTCCTGCGCGGTATAGGCGTTCCAGTCCTGGGTGCAGGTGTAGTCGGGGCGGGCGCGGGCGTAGTCACCCCGCGGGGGGCGCTCGCTCGCTCCATAGACGACGGGTTCGGCGGCCATGGTGTGTCTCCTGGTTTTTTGTCATGGTGCGTACAGGCCGCTTCGGTGGCGGCCTGTGTCGGGGGCAGTCCGCTCAGGCCTGGCCCGGAGCCTTGAGTACGCCGCGCCGGATCTGGTCCAGCTCGATGGACTCGAACAAGGCCTTGAAGTTGCCGTTGCCAAAGCCTTCGTCACCCTTGCGCTGGATGAACTCGAAGAAGATGGGGCCGAGCTGGTTCTCGCTGAAGATCTGAAGCAGCAGTGCGTCCTTCTTGCCGTCGATCAGGATCTTGCGGTTACGCAATGCGGCGAGCGGCTCGCCGTGGCCGGGGATGCGCTTTTCCACGAGCTCGTAGTAGGTGTCGGGCGTGTCGAGCAGGCGCACGCCGCTGGCGCGCAGCTTGTCCACGGTGGCGTAGAGGTCGTCCGAGCCCATGGCGATGTGCTGGATGCCCTCGCCTTTGTACATGTCCAGGTATTCCTGGATCTGGCCCGGCTTGTCCTTGCCTTCCTCGTTGATCGGGATGCGGATCTTGCCGCAGGGGCTGGTCATGGCTTTGCTCTTGACGCCCGTGACCTGGCCTTCAATGTCGAAGTAACGGATCTCGCGGAAGTTGAACAGGCGTTCGTAAAAGTCGGCCCACTCGGCCATGCGGCCCCGGTGCACGTTGTGCGTGAGGTGGTCGATGTAGGTCAGGCCATGGCCCACGGGGTTGAGCGCTTCTTGCGCGCTTACGCCCGGCAGGGGCTCGAAGTCCACGTCGTAAAAGCCGATGTTGCCGATGTCGCCGGGCTGTGCGCCGCCCTTGCCGCGCCAGCGGTCCACAAAATAGATCAGGCTGTCGCCAATGCCCTTGATGGCCGGGATGTTCAGTTCGCCAGGGCCCGCCTTGCCGGCATAGCCCCAGGCGCCCAGCGAGATGGCGCGCTCGTAGGCGGCCTTGGCGTCGTGCACGCGAAAGGCAATGGCGCAGACGCTGGGCCCGTGCAGGCGCGCAAAGCGCTGGGCAAAGCTGTCGGGCTCGGCGTTGACGATGAAGTTGATGCTCCCCTGGCGGTACAGCAGCACGTTCTTGTGGCGGTGCCGTGCCACGGGTTGGAAGCCCATGGCCTGAAAGCTGCGTCCCAGTGCGGCTGGATCGGGTGCGGCGTACTCGATGAATTCGAAGCCGTCGGTGCCCATGGGGTTGTCCCAGGCGTCTTGGGGGGCGGTGGCCGTTTCCGGCAGTGCAGCGTTCATGGTGTCTCCGTAGTTGCTTGACCTGAGAGGCTGAGAGTCTTTTGCCAATGCCCGCCTTGCACGCCAAAACACCCCTGCTCGTCGTTGCAAATGCTCGCCATAGCCCGCGCTATGGCTGCGCTTTGCGCCTCGATCAGCGGCGCTTTGACGCGCCTTTCGGGCACGGGCAAAAAACTTTCAGCCTCTGAGTCATGCACTGTAGGCGCCAGGGAGATCAGTGTTCGCGCGAAATGGGCCTCATAAAACAAGGTGTTTGCAGGAATTTTGCGTCACATCAAATCCATGTGCGCGAAATGGGTGCTGTATCAGCGGTTTTGCGCAGGGCTGCGCAGGCCCAGGGCGCCTTCCAGGCGCAGCTGTTCTTCGGGGGTGAACAGGGTCTGGCGCAGTTGATCCAGGCGGGCGGCATCCTGCCCGGCGCTGCGCGCTTGTTGATATTGGTCCAACCGGGCGTTCCAGTCGCGCTCTTCGCGGTCCAGGCGTGCCAGGCGCTCTGCGGCCTCGGCGCCGTAGGTCGCGCTGCGCTGTGCAAAGCGGGTGGCATCGTCCGCCCCCTGGGCGTTGAAGGCGGCGGTTTGCTGGGCGGCGCCGACATGGGCCACAGATTCGCTGCGCTGCGCGCGCAGCGGGGCGGGCAACTGGGCTTCGGTCTCGGCCAGGGCCTTGCGCTTCTCCTCGGCACTCAGCGCGGTGTTGCGCTCGATCTCCAAGCGGGCCAGCAGGGCCTGGTCCAGCAGTTGTTGCTGGCCGAACAAGGCCTCGTACTCGTCGCCGTCGAAATGCTGCAGGCGCAGCTTCTGGCGCTGCTCCAGCGCCTGTCGCATGGCATGGGGATCCAGCGGATCGGCGGGGGGGCGCAGTTGTCCCAGCGCCACCCGGTAGTCCACATAACGCCGCGCCAGGGCCAGGGCGCGGGTGGTCAGCTCTGGCGCAAAGTGCTGGCCGACCAGCGCCTCCAGCCGCAGCTTCAACGCATCGGGGCTGCCGGCTTCGCCGGCGTCGTGCAACATGGCCTCGATGGCGTCCCGCAGGCCTGGGGTCAGCAGCGGGTCGTTGCCCGCTGCGCCTGGGGTTGTGCGTCCTTGGCCGAGGGGGTGGGGCGGTGGGGCTGCGCGGGCCAGGGCCTGTGCAGGCCCCTGGCCCTGGGCGGCGGGCGGTGCGGTGTCGGTGGGCGAGGTGTCCCCGCCCAGAAACCACCACAGTGCGCCCGCACCGGCCAGGGCGGCGACTGCTCCACCGGCCCACACCGCCTTGTGCATCACAGGCCCAGGTTCTTCAGGCGGTTGGCCTGCTGGCGGTACACCGTGACGGGATCGGTAGCGAACCAGTCGCGCAGACCCAGCACCTGGTTGACTTCGTCCAAATGGTTTTGCGAGTAGTCGCCCAGGTGTTTACCCAGGCGCGACGAGCAGGCAGACACCAGGCCGTCGTTGGCTTCGCCAAACACCAGGCCCAGCACGGCCAGGGGGGCGTCGCTCACGTCCAGCAGGTTGGTCAGCGTCTTGGTGCCGGTCCAGGAGTAGTAGCGCACGCCATTCACCAGTTCGGCGCCGTTGCCGCAGCCGCTGGTGGGTACACCGGCGGGGAAGCGCTGGTTGAACTCGGCGGAACCAGCCGTGGTGAGCGAATCCAGCGCGGCCGTGGGCATTTGCGGCAGGCTGCTGCCGCCCGAGGTCAGGTTGATCAGGGTGACCAGGGCTTTGGCGGCACCGTTCGCCACGCTCTCGCTGACGCTGCCTGCAGGTGCCACACCACGCATGATGTCGGCCACGCGCGAGCCGCGGTTCACGCCACCCACCGAGGTGACCGAGGCCACGAGCTGCGGCGCCACACCGGCCACGTAGCGCGTGGTGGGGCCGCCGTGAGAGTGGCCGATCAGGTTGACCTTGGACGCACCCGTGATGGCCAGGATGTTCTTCACCTGGGCCAGCAGTTGCTCGCCGCGCACCTCGGTGCTGTTGGCGGCCGACACCTGGGCCACATAGACCTTGGCGCCATCGCGGCGCAGCGCTTCGGGGATGCCGTAGAAGTAATCGACGCCCAGCGCCGAATCAAAGCCAAACAGCCCGTGCACCAGCACGATGGGGTAGCGCGTCTGGGTGTAGGTGCCTGCATGGGCGCCGTGCAACAGAGCGAGGGACGCACACGCGAACGCCAGGCCGCGCAGCGCGCGGCGAATGAAACCGGTCATGAATGTCTCCTGTGGATTTTGTACTGCACAAAAACGAACGACCGCGCGTTTTTGTGGGATTTATTGTTGGGTAATCCATGGGTTATCACTATCGGGACATACCCGATACAAGGGCAAAGTGATCTCCGTGGATGGGTGGCGCGTAATAATTGCGTCATGAATACTTCGGACGCATTGGACAAGCTGGATAGGGCTATATTGCGCTGTTTGCAGCACAACGGCCGGGAAACCTACGAGGTGATTGGCGAGCAGGTGGGCCTGTCGCCCAGTGCCGTGCTGCGCCGTGTCAAGCGCCTGGAAGAGAGCGGCGTGATCGATCGCTATGTGGCACTGGTGCGCCCCGAGGCGGTGGGCCTGGGGCTCACGGCCTACCTCAATGTGCGGCTGGAAAAGCACACCGAAACCCACAAGCGCAACCCCATGGATGTGTTTCGCGCCAGCGTGCAGACCTGGCCCGAGGTGGTGGAGTGCGCTTCACTGACCGGCGAAATGGACTACCTGCTGCGCGTGGTGGTGGCCGACATGGCGCACTACAGCCGCTTCATCATGGACACCTTGCTCAAGCACCCCAGCGTGCAGGATTGCAAGACCAGCTTCGTGCTCGACCGTGTGAAGACCACCACGGCGGTACCGGTGTAAAGGCCAACACCGCGCGTGGCCTGGTGAAGGGTCACGGGCAGCGCATCGGAGACTCCCAACCTGTCTCCGTGCCGACACCTTGTGCTGGTGTGGGCAAGCAGGCTCTTTTGCAAGTCATTGATTTCATGCAATAAATTCGGGCTTGTGTTGAATTGTTGCGATGCAGCAAAAATGTCTTGGAATTGCCAGGGAAAACCCCTATATTGGTTCCATGACCGCAAACAACGAATGGCTTCAGGCCGCCCTGGACACTGCCGATCCCGTATCGACACGGGGAAAGGGCGGGCGCCCGCCTGGCGCCGCCAAGCATCTGATGGTGCCGATCCGTTCGCTGGGGCCCAGCCACCGCGAGCGCATCGCCAGGCATTTGTTCGCTTTGGATGCGGAAGATCGCTATCTGCGCTTTGGCTACCCGGCCAGTGACGAGCAGATCCGGCGCTATGTGGATCAGCTCGACTTTGACCGTGATGACATCTTCGGTATCTACAACCGTCGGCTCGAACTCATCGCGATGGCGCACCTGGCCTATACGCCCCTGCCCGAGCATGCGAACTGCGCCGAGTTCGGTGTTTCGGTGGCGCGCTGTGCACGCGGGCGTGGCTACGGGGCGCGGCTGTTCGACCGGGCCGTCATGCACGCGCGCAACGCGGGTGTGCGCATGGTCTTCATCCATGCGCTGACCGAAAACACGGCCATGCTGCGCATTGCGCGCAACGCCGGGGCCTTGGTGCAGCGCGACGGCTCGGAGTCCGAGGCGTTTCTGGAGCTGCCCAGCCCCAGCCTGGACTCGCGCATGGCCGAAATGGTGGAGCAGCAGTACGGTGAGGTGGACTACCAGCTCAAGCGCCAGGCCCAGCAGTTCTGGGCTTTTCTGGCCAGCGTGCGCGGCATGGGGGATGGCGTGCGCGAAGGTGTGCGCAAGGCGCTGGGCGCCTCCGACCAATGATGCGTGCGTGACGGCTGCGACGGCGCCCCGGCGGTGGTGTCATGGCAATCCGTTATCCTAGGGGCCTGTCCCACTACCGCACGTCCTGCACACTAGGCTGTGTCCGAACCACACCCTGCGCGCTCGCCTGAACGCGAAGACAAGCGCACGCTTCTGCAAAAACTGGTGGAGTTCATCCACCCTGGCCCCGACTCGGCCGAAGAGCTGATTGAAACCCTGGCCGAGGCCGAAAGCAACGACGTGATTGGCGCCGATTCGCGCGTCATGCTCGAACGCGTGATCCGCATGGCCGACATGACGGCGGGCGACGTGATGGTGGCGGCGCCGCGCATGGACCTGATCAACATCGATGCGCCGTATGACGAGATGCTGCACCTCATCATCAGCACCGCGCATTCGCGTTTTCCGGTGTACCAGGGTGAGCGCGAGAACATCATCGGCATCCTCATGGCCAAGGATTTGCTCAAACTGCAGCGCGCGCCTGAGCTGAACATCCGTGCACTCCTGCGCCCGGCGGTGTTTGTGCCCGAGAGCAAGGGCCTCAACGATCTGTTGCGCGAATTCCGCGGCAATCGCAACCACCTGGCTGTGGTCATCGACGAATTCGGCCGCGTGGCCGGGCTGGTCACCATCGAGGATGTGCTGGAGCAGATCGTGGGAGAGATCGAGGACGAATTCGATATTCCCGAGGAAGAAGGCGACATCTTCGCACTGGCCGACCGCACTTACCGCGTCAGCGGCGATACGCCGGTAGAGCGCGTCAGCGAGGCTTTCGGCGTGCAGGTTGTGGGCAGTGACGCCGACGAAGCATTCGACACCATCGGCGGCCTGATCGCCCACGAAATGGGCCATGTGCCGCGCCGGGGCGAGCAACTCGCGCTGTGCGGCCTGCAGTTCGTGGTGCTGCACACCAAGGGCGGGGCGGTGCGTTGGTTCAAGGTGGCGCCATTGCCGCCCGATTCGGCAGCGGCTGCCGGATGACTTCCCCACGGTACGCGCCAGCGCAGCCCAGGCGCTGGCTGGCGCTGTGGTGGGCGGCCGCGGCTGGGGGGCTTCAGGCCGCGTCGCTCGCGTGGCCGGGCAACGGCCAGCCCTTGTGGTGGTTGCAGATGGCCTCGTTGGCCGTGCTCGCCTGGCTCCTGAGCGTTTCGCAGGGCTGGCGACGCGGTGCACTGCTGGGCGGTATGTTTGCCACGGCCTGGCTCACGGGTACCTTCTGGTGGCTCTATGTCTCCATGCACACCTACGGGGGCCTGGCGGCGCCCCTGGCCGCGGCTGCGGTGCTGGCGCTGGCAATGTTTCTGGGCAGCTACTATGCGCTGATTTCAGGGCTCTTTGTGCACTTTGCGCCCAAGGGACGGGCGCAAAGTGCTATTGTTTTCGGAGCGTTTTGGTTGTTGGCCGAGCTGGCGCGTGGCGTCTGGTGGACGGGCTTTCCCTGGGGCGCCGGCGGCTATGCCCATGTGCAGGGGCCGCTGGCGGCGCTGGCGCGCTGGGTCGGTGTGTACGGCGTGGGCGCGGTGGCGGCTGCACTGGCCATGTTGCTGGTGCAGGTACGCATGTCCGATGTGCGCAGCCTGCGGGCCTGGGCGCTGGTGCTGTTGCTCGGTGCCATTGGCGTAGCAGCCGCCCTGGATCGACACTGCGCCGTGGAGGCGTGCCACACCCCCATCCAGGGGCGCAAGACGCCAGTTCCCCTGGTGCTGCTGCAGGGCAACATCCCCCAGGACGAGAAGTTTGAACCCGGCTCCGGTGTGCCCATGGCCTTGCAGTGGTACCGCGACCTGCTCCTGCAGCCGCACCGGGCGCTGGTCGTGGCACCCGAAACCGCCTTGCCGCTGTTGCCCCAGCAACTGCCCGAGGGCTACCTCCAGGGCCTGCAAGACCACTTTGCCCAGCCTGAGCGCGCGGCTCTCATTGGCCTGCCCCTGGGCAGCATGGAAGAGGGCTACACCAACTCGGTGATGGGGCTGCGCGCAGGGCAGAGCGAGGCGTACCGCTACGACAAACACCACCTTGTGCCTTTTGGCGAGTTCATCCCGCCTCTGTTCCGCTGGTTCACCGATCTGATGCGCATCCCGCTGGGCGACTTCAACCGGGGCGCGCTGGTCCAGCCTTCGTTCGACTGGCGCGGGGAGCGCTTTGCGCCCCACATCTGTTACGAGGACCTGTTTGGCGAGGAACTGGCTGCGCTGTTCGTCCAGCCCGGCAGGCCAGCGCCCACCGTGCTGGTGAACCTGAGCAACATCGGCTGGTTTGGCAACACGCTGGCCATCGATCAGCACCTGGCCATTGCGCGCATGCGTGCGCTGGAGTTCGAGCGCCCCATGGTGCGCGCCACCAACACCGGCGCCACGGCCATCATCGACCACCGGGGCGTGGTCACGCACCAGTTGGCACGCCACGAGCGTGGTGTGCTCGTGGGGCAGGTGGAAGGGCGCGATGGTGCGCCCACACCCTATGCCCACTGGGCCGGGCGCTGGGGGCTCTGGCCGCTGTGGGCTCTGGGTGGGTTGGTGCCGATGATGGCGGCCCTGCGCAAGCGAGTGCCAAAGGGCCCAAGGCATACGGGATAATGGGGGTCCGCCATGACATCCCGGGGCGGGCACGATGAAAACCAGGGCGGCCCAGCCGCCGATGCGGAGCAAGACTGACAATGGCCGAATCCTTTTCCTATGACCAACTGATCGCCTCGGGCGAAGGCCGGCTGTTCGGCCCCGACAGCGGACGCCTGCCCTTGCCGCCCATGCTGATGTTCGATCGCATCACGCACATCGACAGCGACGGTGGGGCCCATGGCCTGGGCCGGATCGTGGCCGAACTGGACGTCAAGCCGGATCTGTGGTTCTTTGCCTGCCATTTCCAGGGGGACCCGGTCATGCCCGGTTGCCTGGGGCTGGACGCGATGTGGCAGCTCATCGGCTTCTACCTCACCTGGCTGCGCCTGCCGGGCCGGGGCCGCGCGCTGGGCGCGGGCGAGGTCAAGTTCACGGGCGAAGTGGGCCCCGATGTGAAGCTCGTCACCTACGAGATCGATATCAAGCGCGTCATCAAGCGCAAACTCAATATGGCCATCGGCGACGCACGCCTGCTCGCCGACGGCAAGGAAATCTACGTAGCCAATGACCTGCGCGTGGGCCTGTTTCTGCGCGAAGGCGACAGCAAGGAAGCGGCATGACCAAGAAGCGCGTAGTCATCACGGGCGCGGGCATCGTCTCGTGCATTGGCAACGATTGGGCCACGGTGGAGGCCTCGTTGCGCGCGGGTACGAGCGGCATCAAGGCCGTGGAGAAGTTCACCGAACTGGGACTGCGCAGCCAGGTCGCGGGCGTGCCCGAGATCGACATCGAGGCGCGCATCGACCGCAAGCAATTGCGCTTCATGGGCGATGCCGCAGCCTACGCGCAGATTGCGCTCGAAGACGCGATCAAGCAGGCAGGTCTGACGCCCGAGCAAGTCAGCCACCCGCGCACCGGCCTCATCATGGGCTCGGGTGGCGGTTCGCCCGCCAACCAAATCGAGGCGGCCGATACACTGCGTGAAAAAGGCATCCGCCGCGTGGGCCCGTACCAGGTCACGCGCTGCATGAGCAGCACCGTGTCGGCATGCCTGGCCACCAACTTCAAG
>Ga0116193_1002735_pt1 | contig 13148 bp, 8 predicted proteins | sample AD_UKC115_MetaG_FD_89892 | JGI IMG/M metagenome (GOLD analysis project Ga0116193, IMG submission 89892) | Active sludge microbial communities of municipal wastewater-treating anaerobic digesters from Hong Kong - AD_UKC115_MetaG | ecosystem: Engineered > Bioreactor > Anaerobic > Digestate | place... | reverse complement strand
TATGAGGAGCTGGCCGGCCTGATATTGGGTTATGATCCATGGGATCTCGGATTGCAGATGCACCAGGTGGATGTGGAACCCCTTATGAAAAAAATGGGCATCAATTACAATCCTGAAGGAAAGTATCTGAATGCAGAAGGGAAATATCTCGGCAGGCCAATGGTGCCTGCATACTGCAGCCTGTAATCCCTGGTTTGCCCATGGCGGACCGGAACAGAGGGGTTCTTATCTCATTTCAGGTTGTATTCAGGATAAAAAGTGATCAGAAATACAAATAAGTTGAATTTCAGATTGTAGAATTGGAATGTCTGCAGAAAAAGACCGGAAAGTAGCGGTGGTGGGTGCCGGAGTGGCAGGAATAGCTGCCGCAATAACCCTGAAACAATCGGGTGTGGAAGCTGATGTCTTTGAAAAAGAGGAAACGGTCGGAGGACATCTGAAAAACTGGCATGCTTTGTTTCCCGGCAGAGAAAATGCTTCTGTAGTTTTGAGGGGCGTAGAAGAGAGCATCCTCTCCCACAATCTGAAGGTTCAAACCGGAACTATGGTTACTTCTGTCACCAGAAATGAGGACAATTACAGGTTGACCACCGAAACCGGCCTTTCAACCGATTACAAGGCGGTGGTGCTTTCCACCGGTTTCAGTCTGTTTAATGCTGCGCGGAAGGAAGAATACGGCTACGGGATCTATCCATATGTAATTACTTCTCCTGAACTGGAGAAACTGCTTGAAGATCCAGGGAAGGGATTGCTCATTGGCGGGGAACCACCCAAAAAAGTGGCTTTTGTGCATTGTGTCGGCTCGCGTGATGCCAAAGTGGGGAATCACTATTGCTCGAAAGTTTGCTGTATTACCGGAGTCAAACAGGCCATCTCGGTGAAGGAACTTTACCCGGATTGTGAAGTGATGAATTTTTATATGGACCTTCGCATGTTTGGACTGGGATATGAGGAACTGTACCAGGAGGCGCAGGAAAAATTCGGGATCAACTTCATCAGGGGGCGGGTTTCGGAAGCCGCTCCTACCTTTGATGGGGCCATTCAGGTCAAAGCAGAAGATACTTTGCTTGGCCGTCCCTTAAAGGTAAAAGTCGACTGGCTGATTTTGCTGGTAGGCATGGAACCGGATAAGATGACGGCACAACTGGCAGATTCTTTGGGAGTTGAAACCGGTTCATCCGGATTTTTTGAAGGGGAGAATAAATTTCTCAAACCAGGTTGCAGTAAGGTAGAAGGTGTGTTTATCGCCGGAGCCTGTACCGGTCCTTCCTCCATTCCCGATGCAGTGAATCAGGGACGCGCAGCCGCTGTCTCTGTGTTGGAATATTTATCCGGAAAGGAATGAACAAGGTAAAGGATAAATGGGGTTTTCGTCCGGAAACATCAAATACCCTTGATCTGGACAAAACCGATATCGACTGGTACCGCCGGATCGTTGAGAAAATTCCCGGCCTTCAGTCCTGCATCTTCTGCGGAAGTTGCGTTTCGACCTGTACGGTTAACAGGGATGGCATGAGCTTCAGGGAAATGCACCTGTTGCTTCGGCGGGGGGAGGTGCAAAAGCTGGAAAAACTGGTAGCTCCCTGCCTGCTTTGCGGAAAATGTGCACTGGTTTGTCCGAGAAATATTGACACCCGTTCGGTGATTTATAACCTTAAAATCCTGATGTATGCACCTGTCTGACCATCCCTTGTTTGTATGGCCTTTTATGGCGGGAGTCGTCTTCCTGGCGGTGTATCTGCCGCTTATTTACGGGAAGTGGCTGAAGAAAACTTCCTATAACCACTTTAAAATATTACTGGTTAACTTTTTCTCCACAGAAACGCTTGCCGCCATCAGGGAAGTGATCACTGAATCCTTGCTTCACCTGCGCATTTTCAGGTTCAATAAAAAGCTGGGTTATATGCACATGAGCCTGGCTTTTGGCTGGTTCTTGCTGATCGTGGTAGGTAAATTTGAAACCATGTTATTTACTCACGACGGACTGAACCAATTTTACCTGCCGATATTTTTCAAATACTTCTATCCAGATGGAATTCCCCAAACCTTTAAGGGTGTTTTTTTCCTGACCATCATGGATCTGCTGCTGATATTTATCCTCAGCGGACTGGTCCTTGCCTGGCTGAAGAGGTTCCGTTCGAAAATGCTGGGAATGAAGCGTACTACCCGGCATATTTTTCCCGACCGGATAGCCCTCACTTTTCTCTGGTTTATTTTTCCCTGCCGCTGGTTTGCGGAAAGCGTAACAGCCGGATTAGCCGGTACAGGTGGATTTTTTACCCTTTATTCCGGTAAAGCACTTGCCTCCTTCCTTCCCCTGGAATACCTGTTTGATCCTGCGTGGTGGGCCTATTCCATTGCACTAGGCGGTTTCTTCATTGCTTTGCCTTTCTCACGCTATATGCATATCTTTACTGAAGTAGGCCTGATCTTCTTGAAACACTGGGGCTTAAAAACCGGAGACCGGGAAAACGGATATGCCGACTTTGAGATCAACGCCTGTTCACGTTGCGGAATTTGTACCAATGTTTGCCAGCTTTCAGCCGATGCAGGAATCAATCATTCCCAGGCTGTATATTTCCTTCGGGATCTCAGGTATGACCGTCCTTCCCCTGAGGTCACGGAGAACTGCTTTCTGTGCGGACGATGTTCCCAGGCATGCCCTGTGGACATCGGGATTGACTACCTGCGACTCAAGCAACGGAAAGAAGAGGTGAACGGAGCGGCTGCCCCCTATCCGTGGTCGCTGCCGGCTGTCAGACAGAACCGTTCAACAGATGTGCTCTACTTTGCAGGATGTATGTCCCACCTGACTCCCGGCATCATGCAATCCACCAAAGAAGTGCTGAAAAAGGCAGGCATCAGGTATTCTGTCCTGGATGAGGAGGGAGGCATCTGTTGCGGACGTCCGGCCATGCAGGCAGGATTTGCTGATCAGGCCAAAGCCGTCATTGAAGCAACAACCCGGATGATACACCAGTCGGGCGCACATCTGCTTCTGGTGACCTGTCCGATATGTTACAAGGTTTTCGATGAGGAATACCACCTGAATATTCCGGTAATGCACCATTCTGTGTACTTTAACAATCTGCTGCATGAAAAACCGGAGCTCTTCAGCAAATCAAACCTCAGGATGAGTTATCATGATCCCTGTGATCTGGGAAGGGGATCCGGAATTTATATGCAGCCACGTGAAACGCTCAGCCGGATCGGCAGGCTGGTCCCTGTAGCTCATGAAAAGGACGACAGCCTTTGTTGCGGGGGAAGCCTGGCCAACCTGGCCATTACCCCTGCCCGGCGAAGCTTGGTGACCGATGCTGCTTACAGCAATCTGGCTGCCTCCTCTCCCGATTATATCGTCACCTCCTGTCCCCTGTGCAAAAAGACATTTTCCAAGGGAAACCGTGAAATTCCGGTAATTGACATATCCGAGGCACTCGAAATGTCAATTATCAAAGGAACATCCTCCGGGGAAGTTTTAAAGGTAAAATCCGGGAAACAGACCGTTGCTTTACCCGAGGCGTAAAACAGACCCGCCTGACTGTAAGGATCAGCCGTTCGGGCGGCGCTCCGCTACGTGCTCCGTGCCTCGCCGGCAGTAGCATTTGCGAACGTGGGTTTCCTACCGTTCCGGGACTTTAAACCATTTGTTTACCATTTCCCCGGGAAGGTAATTTTCAATGTAGGTAATGGCTTCAGAAGAATCGGGAGCAATATGGTAGAGTTTTCTGTATTCCGGTTTTGAAAAATGTTCAGAATATGCCTGTTCGAACTGCAGAAATAAGTACCTGAAAAAGTCGTTGGTATTGATGAATACGATCGGTCTACGGTGGTAATCGAGTTGTTTGAGGGTTATCACTTCCAGTATTTCCTCCAGGGTACCGAATCCTCCGGGCAAGGCTATAAAGGCTTCGCTCAGTTCCCGCATCCGGGCTTTGCGGTCAGCCATATCGGCGGTGATTTCCACCTGATGGGCATGATTCGACACCAGGTTCTTCCCTTTCATCAGTTCAGGGATCACACCGATTGTTCGGGATCCAGCATTTTTTGCGGCCAGCGTCACGGTTTCCATTAATCCTACGTTGGCGCCCCCGTTGATCAGAGAGTGCCCCCGGGAACCCATCAATTTTCCCAGATTTTCCGCTTCCCGGTAATAGATTTCATCCAGGGCGTTGCTCGAGCTGCTAAAGACGCAGATGTTCATATTCTGATGCAATCCGGATAGAACCAGCAGACTTGGAAAGATGAAAACCTTACCATTCAGGCGTCAATATTGGCATAAATGGCGTGATCCTCGATAAATTTCCGGCGTGGAGGCACATCGTCACCCATCAGCATGGCAAAGATGTGGTCGGCTTCGGCGGCATTTTCGATGGTCACCTGCTGCAGGGTACGCTGTGCAGGATTCATGGTCGTATCCCACAGTTGTTCCGCGTTCATTTCACCCAAACCTTTGTATCGCTGGACGCTCACGCTGGATTCATTCCCATCAGCCCACTGCTCTATCAGCTGTATGCGTTCCTGGTCACTCCAGGCATAGGACTCTTTCTTCCCTTTCTTTAACAGGTAAAGTGGAGGGGTAGCCAGGTAAACATGCCCCCTACGGATCAATTCCTGCATATAACGGAAAAAGAAGGTCATGATCAGGGTGGCAATGTGGCTTCCGTCGACATCGGCATCGGTCATGATCACCACTTTATGATACCGGAGTTTGTCAAGGTTGAGTTCTTTGGTGTCTTCATCGGTACCAATGGTCACCCCAAGGGCAGTAAAGATATTTTTAATCTCATCGTTCTCGAAAATCTTGTGTTGCATGGCCTTTTCCACGTTGAGGATCTTTCCTCTCAGCGGAAGGATGGCCTGGTAACGGCGGTCGCGTCCCTGTTTGGCCGTACCTCCTGCTGAATCTCCCTCGACCAGGAAGATCTCACATTTTTCAGGATCCCGCTCTGAACAGTCGCTGAGTTTCCCGGGAAGTCCGCCTCCCGAAAGTGAATTTTTCCGCTGGACCATTTCCCTGGCTTTGCGGGCTGCATGACGGGCCTGGGCAGCCAGGATCACCTTGTCCATAATGATCTTTGCCGCGCGCGGATTTTCTTCCAGATAGTTGGACAGCATTTCGCTGACGGCCTGGTCGACCGATGTTGTTACATCCGAGTTGCCGAGTTTGGTTTTGGTCTGCCCCTCAAACTGAGGTTCAGCCACCTTGACTGAGATGACGGCTGTAAGTCCTTCCCTGAAATCATCTCCGTTGATGTCTATCTTTAATTTGGACAGGATCCCCGACTGATCGGCATAATTCTTCATGGTCCTGGTGAGTCCCCTGCGGAACCCGGTCAGGTGCGTTCCTCCTTCAATCGTGTTGATATTGTTTACATAAGAGTGCACATTTTCCGAATAGGAGGTATTGTATTGAAGGGCAATTTCCACAGGAACCCCGTTCTTTTCTGTAGATACATGAATGATCTCCGGAGTCAGTTTTACCCTTGTTTCATCCAGGTATTCCACAAACTCTTTCAATCCCTGTGTGGAAAAGTACGTTTCGGTCTTATATTCTCCTCCTTCCACTATCTCTCTCTCATCAGTGATTTTAAGGCTGATGCCTGAATTCAGAAAGGCCAGTTCGCGCAAACGGGCCGTCAGTGTTTCATACCGGTATGTGGTCACCAGGAAAATGGAACTGTCAGGCTTAAAGGTGATGGTGGTTCCGGTACGGTCGGTTTCTCCCACTTCCTTTACAGAATAGAGGGGCTTTCCGATGCTGTATTCCTGAACCCAGATTTTACCGTTCCGGTAAATTTCAGCCTTCATGTAAGTGGACAGGGCGTTTACACAGGAAACGCCTACACCATGCAACCCTCCCGACACTTTGTAGGAGTCCTTGTCAAATTTACCGCCCGCATGGAGTACCGTGAGCGCCACCTCCAGTGCCGAACGGTTCTCCTTGGTGTGTATTTCCGTTGGAATACCCCTTCCGTCGTCTTCTACCGTAATGGAATTGTCGGGGTGGATGGTCACTTCAATGTTTTTACAATATCCCGCAAGGGCTTCATCGATTGAATTGTCTACGATTTCATAAACCAGGTGATGCAATCCTTTTTCATTCACATCGCCAATGTACATGGCCGGCCTTTTCCTTACCGCTTCCAACCCCTCCAGCACCTGAATGCTGTCGGCTCCGTAATTTCCGTTCCCGTTGTGACCGGATGTCATGTTTTTTTCTTCTTCGCTCATTTTCTTCTATTCCTGATGATAATATAAAATTCTTCCTGCTGACTGAAAAAGATCAGTGATTTTTTTCTTACCGGATTATATCATTGCTAATTGATATTCAATTATTTAACAACGATATACTGCTGTCTTCAATCAACTGTCAAATATAATAAATTAACCCGTGGAGACGGAATTTCCACGGGTTAAAAGGAGTGTTTTTGTAAACAATTTATTAACTTCTTAACATTGCATAAATATCACATTATGAGTTACATACAACAACGGCGGATACACCTTCCGGATTAGCCCCGTCCTGGTTTCAGAAAGAGTAACTGACACCTCCCAAAAAGTTGAAACTTTGGACCGGATAACCTAACCATCGTTCATATTTCTGAAATCCGAAATTGTTCAGCTGGGCAAAAATGGCAAATTTCCTGCTGACTTCATAATTGCCCCGAAGATTGAGATCGATGGCTGTATCCATCACATAGGTTTTCCTTATTGCTGAGGAAAGCGGAAGAATCGTTTCCCAGGTATAGGTTGGATTGGGTGAACTTTCCAGTTGTACGAATAAGCCATCGCGTTTGCCGATCAGGTAAAAATCAGCGGCAACACTCAACCTGTCGCTGATGGCGTAGTTAACAGAGATGTTGGCATCAAAAGCCGGAAGATTCCATGGCTTTTCCTGTTCTGTAAGGGTGTATTTGAAAATATTGGCACTCAGAAGCAGGTTGAATTTGTCACCGGCATGATGAGTGATCTCCCCGTTAAATTTCAGGGTTTTCATGTCATCATAAAGTACCTTGAACGTGTTATCGGCAAATGCCGGACCAGGCATGATTCCCATGGTGGGAAGACGGAATCCCTGCAGGTAGTAGAAAGGGTGCTGTGAGAATGAGGAGTGGTCGACCTGGATCTTGAAATTTGTTTTTGAAGAGAGTTTACCGTCAAAACCACCAAAGATCCTGTATTTTTCCAAGTGATTATTGACGATCAGGGTGGGTGAAATATAGGGATTCTCCCTGGTGATCGCAGAATAATAGTTGTGTTGATAATTTCCGTCGGCACCTGCAAACACATTGATGATTTCCTTCACTGGAGCAAAGTTGAATCTGATGTCAGGGGCGATTTTAAATTGTGCTTTATCCAGAATTCCGGCCACCAGCCAGGTTTTTGCACCTGCTTTGAGGTTGATGGTCTCATTGCCGATGAGGACTGAAGGCTTAAAAAATATCCAGGTCTGGCCCCGGTGTGTGAGGACGGGAATCTCCTCAAACAAGCCGGAATATATGTTCGTCACATTGGAATATTCCACTCCGGCATCCGCCATCAGGGTAAATCCCTGACGGGGTCTTTTGAAATTCATCGCGAATTTCAGGTAATCCTCGCGTTGTCCGGTTTTATTGCCGAAACGGTAGTATTGGAAGTCAAAACCTGTTGAGGGATCGCTTTTGGAGGCATAGATGTTCTGCAGATTTATTTGGATGCCCCCCCTGGTGAAGGTCTGCTTCCATCCCTGGCAGGTTAAATCCTGGTCCTCTTGTGTCTGATTCTTCAGAAAACCGGGGATGGTGTCGGTTCCGGGATATCCGTAATATCTGAATCCGTTGTGGTCAACACCTAGGTTCACTGAGAGGGTCGATTTTCCGAACATGTATTTCAGGAACATTTCAGCCTCATTTTCCGAGAAAGGTGCATTAACCCTTTCTCTGTTTTCCAGGGTAAGCTTGCTGTGTGAGGAGAGATGTTTGGCATGTAGTCCGAAAATGGAATTTTTCCCTTTTGGATTGTTAAAAAAGATCTCTGCGTATGGTTTGTTATAATTACCGGCACCGGCTCTAACTAGCCCATACCCCGATTCTTCCGCCGGTTTTCCGATGATGGTGGCTGCCTTTAACTCCTTTACCGAAAGAGTGGAAAAGACCGGTTTGCTCTCGATCGAATAACTGAAATCGGGTTTTTTGTGCGTTTCATCCTTGATAACCGGCGAATCATTGATTTTATCAGCGTCAATTGTGGTCGGAGTATAAGCCTTTACCACTTCCACTTCCCTTTGGATGGTATCCTTTTGTGCCATGGCCGTAAAGGATAGCATGGTCAGGCATGCACCGAGCGTAATCCCTGCCGTATATTGTTTCATTCTAATCTTTCTCATTTCATTTTTGATTTAAATTGATCTCCATCAGGTTTTTCTCGACGGGTTCCGATTCTTTCTTCTCCCGGGCTTCAATAATTTCCAGTTTGCTTTTGGCTTCAGACAGAATCCCGTCATTCTGGACGGAGTAATTTTCCAGCAGGCTCTTCAGGGTATGACTGGCCTGGAAGTCATCATTCCGGGCTGCGTAAATGTCGGAAAGCAGGATAAAACTTTTTGCCAGCCAGTATTGGTAAGACGTGCCTTTGTTTATGAAATCCATCACTTCTTTTTCGGAAGAGGCCAGATTCTGTTTTTTAAAGTAGATGTCTGCCACAAGATATTTGGCTTCTGCACCCTGTGCAGTGTTGGTCTCAGCAGAGGCATCCTTCAAACCGCTCAGGGCAAGGTCGTAATTCCCCAGCATGTAATTTGATTTTCCGCTTATGAAGGAAGCCTCCCGAAGCATGGCATCCGTTGCTTTTTCCGTTTTCTTCAGCATGGCTGCCGCATCGATGGCATCGCGGTATTTCTCAAGATAAAAGTTGCACCGCATTTTCCCGGCCACTGACCTGACTTTGTTCCACTGATTTCCCGAGAGCGTTTCCAGACGTTCGTACAATTCCAGTGCTTCTGCATATTTGCCGCCGTTAAAAAGCAATTCGGAACCTTTTTCCAAGGCTGCTTCACTGAAAGCATTCACGGGTTGATGACAAACATAGACATAGTGTTCCAGCGATTCGGAGTATTTCCCCTGGTTATAAAGCGATTCGGCCAGGTAAAAACGGGCATTCAGCACAAAGCTTCCGTTGGGAAATTGCTGAAGATAATGACGCAGCTGGCTGACCGCCTCCGGATTGTTCGCCATAAACTGTTTTTCGGCGGCCTGGTAAGTGAGGGAATCCTGTTCCGATGTGGTGACCAGCGTGGTGTTTCCCAGTTTGTTGGCATAAGTAAAATAATCATCCACACTGTTCAGCTCTATGTAACAATTTTTGATCCCCATCAGGGCTGATTGAGCTTCTTGTGTGCCTCCGTAATTCTCGGCTACCTGCTTGTAATATTTGAGAGAATTCTGATAGTCGGAGGTGTTGTAACAGACAAGTCCCATCTGAAGAAGAGCCTTGGGATAGTAGGTGCTTTCCCGGTGTTGGTTAATAATAGCCTGATACTCTTTCTTGGCCTCTTCAAACCGGCTCTCCCGCTCATATGTCCTTCCCAGTTCATACAATGCATCATCAATGTATGCTGATTTGGGAAAGGAGGTGACCAGGCTTCCCAGTTGGGCGATCTTTCCGGGTTGGTTGCGCTGAAGTCCGCTGCAGAAAGCCAGCTGGTAAAGAGAATAATCGGCATCATAGATTTTCATGGAGAAGGCTTTCTGGTAATAGGACACTGCCTCTGGATACTGTCTGGCTATGAAATAGGTATCTCCGATCCTGTTATAAACATCTGCAATTTTTGGGGTCCTTTTGCCTTCATTGGCCGTTTGGTATTTCCGGAAAGCCTGGCCGGCATCAGGATAGTCCTCCAGTTTGAAATAGGCATACCCCAGACTGTAATAGGCATCGTAATACTCCGGTAAAGAGGATGCACCTGGTGATTGGAGGAACTGGTTGAATCCGGTGACAGCAGAATTGTAGTCGCCGGTGCGGTATAATGCTTCGGCCCGCCAGAAGAGGGCTCCGGCAGTTACGGCCGGTGTCTGCTTGTTCTGCAGTGATTTGTCAAAATGGTCAATGGCCTGCTCATACGACTGGCTGTTGAACAGCTCCAGCCCCCGGTAATAAGTAACCCGCTGATAAGCCCGGTTGATCTCCGAATTCCGTCCTTTGATCTTTTCAATGGAGTTAATGGCATCCCGGTAGTTCTTTGTTACCATAAAGACTTCGACCAGGTACTGGTAGGCGGCCGTGTTCCTCTCCGAGTTGGGATAAAGGGTGATGTATTTGTCAAAAGCCTTGATCGTTTCATTGAAAGGTGAATAAGAGAGTTCATAGGTCAGCTTGGCGTAATTAAAAAGCGCATCCTCTTTAATGGCCGGATCAAAATCGGTTTCCGAAGCGGCTTCAAAAGCGATTCTGGCTTTTTCTTTCTGGTTGGTGCGAACATAGGCATCGGCCAAGTGATAATAAGCGTTCTGAGCCAACTGGTCAGTTCCTTTGGTTGATTTTTCAAGATAGGGTACCGCCTTGGAATAATTCCCCGTGTAATAGTAGGAATATCCCATAATGTAGTTATCCTCACGTGATTTGGTCCCTTCAAATTCATGATAATATTCCAGGAACTGAATGGCATCGGCAAACCTGCGCAGATGAAAATAGGAATCGCCGATTATTTTGGCGAGCTCGGGCTTATACGCCTCTTCCACATCATTGATGATCGGCACGATATAGTTGATCACCTCGTCGTATCTTTCCTGCTTATAATAAATATTGCTTACATAAATCGGGATCACCTTGTTGAAATTGGGATCTTTTTCCATTTGCCGGAATCCTTCCAGTGCTGCTTCGTAGTTGTTCTTCGTGTAATTGATATGCGACCAGTAGTAGAGTGCCGGTCTTGCCAGAATATGGTTTTTATCTTTTATCAACAGGAACTCATTGAGGGCCAGGTCAGGTTCATTGGTCATCATGTAGGAATACCCCGTCATATAGCCGCATTTGACAAGATCCGATTCGGTCAGTCCTTCCCTTTCCACTCCTCCCAGGGTTTTGACGGCCAATGCGTATCTTTTTTTGTCAAAATGAAATTCCCCAAGATAAAACTTTGCATAGTTGCAGTAAGGGCTGTCGGCATAATCCTTGATAAAATTGTTCAGCATTTTGTCGCCGGTCACATGTTCCGACCTGAGTGCAGAGAGCGCCATGTAATAATAGGCTTCAGAAGAAATTTCCGATTTCTCATCCGCCATCTCCCTTATCTTTTCAAATTGCCGGTAGGCCGCGTTATACCTGGCATCTTTGAACAACTCCTTTCCCAGGGCAATCTCTTTTTGAATTTCGGTGTAATACCGGGTCTCCTGTGCCTGCAACCCGAAAGCCAGCCACAACAATCCCGGAAGTAAAGTGAGAATCTTAAATTTACTCATTCCTTTTTGTTTTTATTTTGATGCCAGAATTGCAAAAACCGTGCAATCAGGCATGGTTTACCCTATAAGTTTTCTAAAGTACTATATTTATGGTTGTCGGGCATAATGGTTTCTTTCTATTTTCTTAACACAAAACTGTTAGTTACTTTCGTTTAGTATGGCGGGAAGGAAAAAACTTTGGATTATTTTCGTGTAAAAATGGCGATCATGGCCGGAGAAACAATCATAGAACTGAATAACGCTGATATATTTCAACAGGAGGAGCTGGTTTTGAAGGATGTAAATCTGACGGTTGAAAAGGGTGAGTTTGTATATATCATCGGAAAAGTGGGGACAGGAAAAACAAGTCTGATAAAAACGATGAACGCTGAGATCCCTCTGGTCCATGGCACTGGCTCAGTAGCCGGTTATTCGCTTCAAAACCTTAGAAAGAGGGAAATCCCCATGTTGCGGCGGAAACTGGGGGTGGTATTCCAGGATTTTAGGTTGCTGAATGACCGGAATGTGATGGAAAACCTTCTTTTTGTGCTCAAAGCTACGGGATGGAAACAGCAGAAAGCAATCCGTGAAAGGATCCATGAAGTGCTGGATCTGGTGGATATGGAAAAACACCTGGTCAGGATGCCTCACCGGCTTTCGGGAGGAGAGCAGCAAAGGGTGGTTATCGCCCGTGCCATACTGAATGATCCTCAAATCATTCTGGCCGATGAACCTACCGGAAATCTCGATCCTGAAACTTCGGAACAGATATTGGGACTTTTACAGAAATTGAACCAGGCCGGGAAAACGGTCATTATGGCCACTCACGATTATTCACTGATCTGGAAACACCGGACACGAACCCTGGTTTGTGAAGGGAACCGGCTTGTGGATGCTTCGAAATCGGAGGGACAGCTCAATTTCGATGACATGCTTCCATGAGTTAGCTGGGCAAAGGGCAAAGAGCTGGGGCTTTCAGTCATTTAGTCTTGCTATACGCTTTACACTAATATAATTCCCCAGCCAGTGCTTTACGGACTGCTTCCATTTTTTCCCGAACTCCGGCATCAGTCGGCTTTACTTGTTGAGCCCGGTGATACCATACCCTGGCGATATTGAATTGTTTCTGCTCAAAAGCACTGTTGCCCTTCTCCATATATCCGGAAAAAGTCTTCTCCGCATTTCCCTGCAGACGTTCATTTATGATCTGCTGGATCTCAGCCAGTTGTGATTTTGCATAATTATCATTCGGCTTTATACCGAGAGCCCTGTTATACCACCCCCGTGCCACGGCGGGCTGATTGTTGCGATATGCTTCATCTCCCTTATCGATGAATTGTTGAAAATCACGGTCACTTTGCGATAACTGCATCGTGCCCAGGATGTGATTGATCTCATCAATCCGTCCTATGGAATAGCTGTTGCCGGGCTGAACTTCCAAAGCCCTGAAATACCAGGCTCTCGAAACATTGTATTCCTTGGCGGTAAAAGCATTATCTGCATTGGCAACATATTGGTTGAACACCGTTTCCTCTTCTCCGGAAAGTGCCTTCTGAGGCAGGGTGACCGGGGTTGATACCTGAGCTGACGGGGTCTCCGCTTTGGTTATGAGTGTTGTTGCCGACTTGCGCGCTTCTTCTTCCTTTACCTTGCGGGCTTTCTCCTCTTCTGCTGCTTTGTATGCAGCTTCATTCTGGGCCTTGATTTCGGCAGCACGTCGTTCCCTTTCAG
>Ga0116193_1002732_pt1 | contig 13161 bp, 10 predicted proteins | sample AD_UKC115_MetaG_FD_89892 | JGI IMG/M metagenome (GOLD analysis project Ga0116193, IMG submission 89892) | Active sludge microbial communities of municipal wastewater-treating anaerobic digesters from Hong Kong - AD_UKC115_MetaG | ecosystem: Engineered > Bioreactor > Anaerobic > Digestate... | reverse complement strand
TCGAGCGGCTGCGATACTGACGAGTCCTTGAAATCCGCGTTTTTTGTTAGTCAAGGATAGATTTACACACTATGGGTAATCGTTTGTTTGTGGGCAATATCAGTTTCCGCGCTACGCCGGACATGATTCGCTCGGAATTCGCCGCTTTTGGCGAAGTGTCGGATGTTCACCTGCCGATGGACCGCGAAACCGGTCGTATGCGCGGGTTCGCGTTCGTCACGATGGCAACCGACGCGGCTGCGCAAGCCGCGATAGCTGGCATGAACGGCAAGTCGATCGAAGGTCGTCCGCTGGTCGTCAATGAAGCACGTCCGGCCCCGGCCGGTGATCGTCCGCCGCGCGGCCCTGGCGGCGGCGGTGGTTTCCGCGGTCCGCGCACCGGCGGTGGTGGCGGTGGCGGCGGCTACGGTGGTGGTGGCGGTGGCCGTGGCGGCTACGGCGGCGGCAACTACTAATCGTTGTCGATCGCAACGCGATAAAAGCCGGGTTCGCCCGGCTTTTTTATTGGTGAGATTGAAATGACGCATCCCTACAGATCTGACTCGACTGGTGGCCGTCACGCTCGTCTGCTACAGGCGCTCCTGTGCACGCTGCTGCTGGCGACGGCAAATGTTGCTGCACAGCCCACGCTGTCCAGCGCAGTCGCAGGTCGCGCTACGGCGAATGTGGTCGCGCAGGGGCTTGAACACCCGTGGTCACTCGCTTTCCTGCCGGGCGATGGGCCGCTGCGCATGCTGGTGACCGAGCGGGCGGGACGTTTGCGCATGGTCGGTGCCGACGGCAAAGTCAGCCCGCCGATTGCCGGCGTGCCGCCAGTGCACGCGGTGAACCAGGGCGGCTTGCTCGACGTCGCCGTCGCGCCGGATTTCGCACAGAGTCGCCGCATCTACCTCTCGCTGGCGCAAGCCGTGGATGGCGGCGCACGTACTGCGGTGATCAGCGCCCGTCTGGTCGATCTGACGCTCACAGATGTCAAAACCGTGTTCGCCCAGGCCGATATCGTTGCTGGCGGCCATCACTTCGGGTCCCGCATCGCGATCGGGCGCGATGGATCGCTCTACATCACCACCGGGGAGCGGTACGTGGCGAAGGATCGTGCGCAGTCGCTCGACTCACATCTTGGCAAAGTGATTCGCGTAAATGCCGATGGCACCGTGCCACGCGACAATCCGTTTGTCGGAACGCCCGGCACCCGACCCGAAATATGGAGTCTCGGGCACCGCAACATGCAAGGCGCAGCCATTCACCCGGTCACAGGGAAACTCTGGACCAACGAGCACGGGCCCAAGGGGGGCGACGAGCTGAATATCCCGGCGCCGGGCAGGAACTACGGCTGGCCAGTCGTCGGCTATGGCATCGACTATTCCGGCCAAAAAATGCACGACACCACCAGCAAGGCCGGGATGGAGCAGCCGGTGCATTACTGGGTGCCGTCAATCGCACCATCCGGCATGGCGTTCTACACCGCCGACCGGTTTCCGACGTGGCGGGGCTCGCTCTTTATTGGCGCGCTGGCGGGCGAGCATCTGGCCCGGCTGACGCTGGATGGCGAACGGGTGGTGGCTGAAGAACGTCTGCTGGTCGAGCGCAAGGAGCGCATACGCGATGTGCGGCAGGGGCCGGACGGGTTTATCTATGTGTTGACCGACGAGCGCAATGGCAAGCTGCTCAAGGTGTCTCCCTAGCGAGATGTAGCAGCGTCGTCCTGCAGGCGGTCACGACGGGCGAGCGTCGGGAACCAGCGGCGCCAGACCAGCGCCACGGCGATGGTGCCAAGGCCGCCCAACACGACTGAACCAACCGGGCCGAGCCACGCCGCTGTGGCGCCCGACTCAAACTCGCCCAACTGGTTGCTGGCGCCGATGAACACCGAGTTCACCGCGCTCACGCGCCCGCGCATGTCGTCCGGCGTTTCCAGCTGGACCAGCGTTTGCCGGATCACCACGCTCACCATGTCTGCCGCGCCGGTGACCACAAGGGCCAGCAAGGACAGGACAAAATTGGTGGAAAGCCCAAACACGATAGTCGCGATACCAAACACGGCAACGCCGGCGAGCAGGCGTTCGCCTATGCCATGGGATACCGGCCAGCGGGTGAGCACGACCGACATGATGAGCGCGCCAACCGCCGGCGCCCCGCGCAATAACCCCAGACCCCAGGCGCCAACGTGCAGGATGTCACGGGCGAACATTGGCAACAGCGCCGTGGCGCCGCCCAGCAGCACCGCGAACAGGTCGAGTGATATCGCGCCGAGCAGCACCTTGCGTTCGAGAATGAAAGAAACACCGGCGAGCAGCGTTGCGATACCCGGACGGTCGCCACGCGGCGGCGTGTGGTGGTAGCGAATACACAGGGCCAGTACAGCGCCCAGGGCGAGCAGCAGCGCACAGACGCCGTAAACCGCCGCTGCGCCGGCCACATAGATCATGCCGCCAATCGCCGGGCCGGCGATCACCGCCGCCTGCAGCCCGGATGCGCTGAACGCCATCGCCTGCGGCAGCAGCGGAGCCGGTACCAGCAGCGCGATGAGCGCCTGTTGTGCCGGCATCTGAAAGGCACGCGCGACACCCAGCAGCACCGAAATGGCCAGCAATAGATCCCGCGACCGCCAATGAGACAAAGGCGCGGCGCTGCCACGCTGATCAAACTGATGGCTGGCCACGGCCAGTATGACCGCAGCGATGAGCTGAATGATCAGGCAGGCCGCCACAATGCGGGCGCGGTTGACCCGGTCCGCCGCGTAGCCTGCGACCAGCGTCAGCAGCAGTGCGGGCAGAAACTGGTAAAGCCCGACCAGGCCCAGATCCCAGGCGCTGCCGGTCAGTTCATACATTTGCCATCCAACCGCCACCATCAGCATCTGGTTGGCTGCGGTCCCAGCCAGTCGGGTCGCCCAAAACTGCATGAAAGGACGCTGGCGCAGCAGATCGGAAAAGCGGAAGTCGGACATCGCCTGGTGAGCATAACAAGCTTGTTGTCGTGCAAGACGGTGTCGAGCAGTTGCGTTAGGCTTCACTCATGCCGCATGGAAAATCGAAGTCGCTGACCGTGGCGACCTACAACATTCACAAGGGTTTCTCGCACTTTAACCGCCGCATCGTGGTGCATGACATGCGCGAGCGTTTGCGTTTGATGGGCGCCGACATCCTGTTTCTGCAAGAGGTGGTGGGCCACAACGCCAAGCACGTTCAGAGACTTGAAGCATGGCCGGCTGCTCCGCAGCATGAGTTTCTCGCCGAAACGCAGTGGCCAGCGGCTGCCTACGCCGGCAATGCGATCTACGAAAATGGTCACCACGGTAACGCCATTCTCTCGCGCTACCCGATGGTCCGCTGTGACCACGAAGATATTTCGACCAATCGCATCGAGCAACGGGGCTTGCTGCACGCCGAGATTGCCGTTCCCGGCTGGACGACGAATCTGCATTGCGTGTGCGTACATCTGGGTCTGTTCGGTCGTTCACGCCACAAACAGGTTGACGCAGTCTGTGCGCGAATTGACGCCCTGGTACCAGCTGACGCGCCCTTGATTGTTGCTGGTGATTTCAACGACTGGCGGCATCGAGTCGGAGATCCGCTGGCTGATATCGGCGTGCGTGAGGTGTTCGAATCCACCCGAGGCCGGCCGGCCCGCAGCTTTCCGGCGCGATTGCCCATTCTGCGACTGGACCGAATCTACGTACGTGGCTTCCATGTGCAGAGCGCCAATGTTCATCGTGGTCGCGAATGGGCAGGATTGTCCGATCATGCGCCGTTAGCGGCGAATCTGGTGCTGGCGTGAAACCGTATCGTCACGGCAACCATGTGCGGCTGCTGCAATGTGGTGGCGAGTATTTTCCCGCGCTGGAACGGGCCATCGACGGCGCGCAGCGTGAGGTACGGCTCGAAACCTACATCTTCGCCGACGATGCGACCGGACGACGTATCGCCGAAGCGATGGCGCGAGCGGTAGCGCGCGGAGTTACCGTGCGGGTGGTGCATGACGGCTTCGGATCAGTCAGCCATATCGGTCAAATTGGGGCCTGGATGCGCGGGCAGGGCATCGACGTCGCCGTGTTCCGGCCGGAGACATCGTGGAACAAATTGCGCCGGTCAAGACTACGCCGCTTGCATCGCAAGCTTGCGATGATTGACGGGCGGATTGCGTTTGTTGGTGGCATCAACATCATTGATGACCTCAACATGCCAGAGCCAAAGCGCCCGCGATTTGACTATGCTGTCTGCGTCGAAGGTCCCTTGCTGGAACCGATCCACAAAGCCATGTGCGAACTGTGGTCGCGGCTTCACCAGCACGGAATCGACCACTTGCGTGCTGCGCTCGCATCGTTTCCGCCGGTAGCCGAGGCCGTGGGCGACCATCACGCATGGTTCGCCTTCAGAGACAATGTGCAACACCGGCGCGACATCGAGCGTGAGTACCTAGCCGCGATTCTCGCGGCAAAGAGCGATGTGCTGATCGCCAACGCGTACTTCTTCCCCGGCCGACGGTTTCGCCGGGCCATTTTGCGCGCCCGGCGCCGCGGCGTTCGGGTGCGCTTGCTGCTTCAGGGGCGGCAGGAGTACCTTCTGCAGCACTACGCTACTCGCGCGCTGTACGGCACTTTGCTGGACGCCGGGGTTGAGCTTTACGAGTACCTTCCGAGCTTCCTGCATGCCAAGGTCGCAGTGATTGATGACAACTGGGCGACGGTGGGATCGTCCAATATTGATCCGTTCAGCCTGTTGCTGGCGCGGGAGGCCAATGTCTTTGTGCGTAACGCCGACTTTGCGGATCACTTGCGACGCAGCCTGGAAACAGCAATCCGAAACGATTCGAGAGCCATCCACCGCGCCCGCTGGAGCAACCGGCCGATAGTGGACCGGCTGTTGACCTGGGTGCTGTACGGTGTAGCCCGCGGCTTGATGAGTGTTCTTGGCTACGGTCGGCACTAAGGCGGATTGGTGCCCACTGCGTATGTTGCGACCAGTGGTCAGAATCGCCCCGCCAGGATGTCTTGTCGATGCGTCTGCGCAGCACTGCGGCAACGGCTTCCTATAATCAAAAAATGTCTGAATTCGCGCCCCCGGATGCCGAGTCGCCCAAGCAGAGAACGATCGTATCCGTTCGTCTGGCGGGTTTCAGCTCGCGGGACCGCGAGTTGCTCCGTCTTTTTTTGCGTCGTCCTCCTGGCGCCGGCGTCAGCCTTACTGTCGTTGATGCCGACGGCGATCTATTGATTGCCAACGCACTGCTGCCGGAAGGGGCTGCCGCGCTGGGCAGCTGGGACGGTCCGTGCCCCGCGATAGGCATTGTCGAGCGCTTTGAGAGTGACGCCCGGTTCTACCAGGTGGGGCAGGATGGCCAGATGCTGTTCTCCCTCGCGCAGGCCATAAACCGTATCCGCAGCGGCTGGACTCCCCCCTTGCCAGCCACCGCAGTAACGTCGGTCACGACCGACGCGGAACCGCGACTTTCGGCTGCGGCGACTGAGGCGACAGCTGAAAAGTCCGCCGCAGCGGTGGCGGCCAGCGCTGATTCATCGGCCGCCAGATCGACCAATCCTGACAGCGCAGCGCTGGCTGCCATCACCGCCAGCGCCGGCTTGCCATGGCAGCGCGCACTGAACGTGCTGGTGATTGATGACTCGCATTTTTCCCGCGAGGCAATTTCGGCTGCGCTGGTCAAAGTCGGCTTTGCGGTTGATACCGCTGACGGCGGCGAATCTGGCTTGCGCAAGGCTGCCGACAAAGCCTACGATGTCGCACTGGTTGACTTCGAAATGCCGGGCATGCGGGGCCCCGAGGTGCTGCGCAAGCTGCGCGCTCTCGGGACAAAGTGTCCGTCCGTGCTGATCATGTTGACCTCCCGCACCGGCGCAGTGGATCGCCTTCGCGCCAAGTTCGCAGGGTGCGATGCCTATCTCACCAAGCCGACCCGAATGCAGGAATTTCTTAACACCTTGCGCGAATTCGCAGCAGCAGGAAAACTCTCGCGCCCGTGAGCAGGCGTCATCCTGTGTTGCCTCCGGGAGATGCGCTCCCGCCAGGCAGCGCGCGTTCAAATCCGGTCCGCCTGCTGGTGCCGTACCTGGCCCAGTACAAACTTCGCATCGTGGTGGCCCTGAGTTGCCTGCTCCTGGCCAAGGTTGCCCACGTTACCGTGCCGATAGTATTGAAGTGGATCGTCGACGACATGAGCGCGTCCGGCGTTGCCAGGGCGATTGTCGTAGTACCAGTGCTACTGCTGGTTGCCTACGGTATCGCGCGCTTTTCGGTGACGCTATTTACCGAGCTCCGGGAGTTTTTCTTTGCCAAAGTGACGCAGCGTGCGGTCCGGCGCATCGCGCTGGAAACCTTCGAGCATCTGCACCGGCTGTCACTGCGTTTCCATCTTGCGCGCCAAACCGGAGGTCTCACGCGAGACATTGAGCGCGGCACGCGCGGAATCACCTCGCTGATGAGCTACGTGTTGTTCTCGATTCTGCCGACGCTGGTGGAGTTCGCACTGGTGTGTGGTGTCCTGGCATGGAACTACGACTGGACGTTTGTCACCATCACGCTGGTGACACTGGTCGGCTACATCGTCTACACGATTTTTGTCACGGAGTGGCGAACCGCATTCCGCAAGGAGATGAACGAACTGGATTCGAAGGCCAATTCGAAGGCCATCGACAGCTTGCTCAACTACGAGACGGTGAAGTACTTTGGCAATGAACGTTTCGAATCGGATCGCTACGACCAAAGTCTGCAACGCTGGGAGCTTGCAGCTGTGCGTTCGCAAACCTCCCTGTCCTTGCTGAACCTCGGACAAAGTCTGTTCATTGCAGCAGGCGCGACGCTCGTGATGTGGCGCGCCATTGAAGGGGTGATTGCCGGGCGCATGACCGTCGGAGACTTGGTGCTGGTAAACGCCTTTTTGATCCAGCTCTACGTTCCGCTGAATTTCCTCGGCGTAATTTATCGCGAAATCCGGCAATCAATGACTGACATGGGCCGCATGTTCAGCCTGATGGCTGAGCATCAGGAAGTGGCCGACCGCCCCGATGCGGCGGTATTGGGATCGGCCTCGGCTCCCGCCGGCGATTTGGTGTTTGACCAGGTGCACTTCTCCTATGAGGCTGATCGCAGCATTCTGCATGGCATCAGTTTTCACGTACCGGCGGGCCAGACGTTTGCTGTGGTTGGTCCTAGCGGTGGCGGCAAGAGTACGCTGGCGCGACTGCTGTTTCGCTTTTATGACGTCAGCAGCGGCAGTATCCGCGTCGATGGTCGCGACATCCGCGACTACACCCAAAGCAGCCTGCGAGCGGCGATCGGCATCGTTCCGCAGGATACGGTGCTGTTCAACGATACGCTGGGCTACAACCTTCGCTACGGCAAGCCCGCCGCCTCGGACGCTGAATTGTTGGCGGCGATTCGCGCGGCCCGGCTCGACGACTTTATTGCCCGACTGCCGAAAGGCCTGGACACGACCGTGGGCGAGCGCGGGCTCAAGCTCTCCGGCGGCGAAAAGCAGAGAGTGGCGATTGCGCGGGCGTTGCTCAAGAATCCTGCCATCCTGATCTTTGACGAGGCTACATCTGCGCTCGATTCCGAGAGTGAAAAGGCAATTCAGGCCGAAATTCGTGCGGTCAGCCGTGAGCGCACTACGTTGATCATCGCTCACCGACTCTCCACGATCGTCGATGCCGATTGCATTCTGGTCGTCGACGGCGGTCGTGTCGTTGAGCGTGGTACCCACCTGGAACTGCTCGCAGCCCGGGGGCTGTACGCGAAGCTCTGGACGTTGCAGGCGGAACACACCGAGCAGTTCAGACCCTGAACAATCCCCGAAAAGCGACGTTCGTCGCAATCAAGGCGGCGGCGCCAGATCCGCACGCATAATCGGCGCAATCTGCCTTTACGCATCACACAGTTTTCTACTATGGTGTCGTCACTCTCCTTGTTCCTTCGCCCGTTTGCTGCCGTCTGCCTGCTAGTGACCGCCTCCCTCGCTGCGCAGGCCGCGCCGTCCGCGCCACCGCCCGCGGCGGCGTTTGACGCCGGCCCCGTGGTCGAGGGCATCAGCGAATACACGCTGAAATCCAACGGCCTTCGGGTGCTGCTGTTCCCCGACGCCTCCAGTCCGAAGATTACGGTCAACATCACCTATCTGGTTGGTTCGCGCCACGAGGGCTATGGCGAAACCGGCATGGCGCACCTGCTCGAGCACATGCTGTTCAAGTCCACGCCGAAATATCCGAAGCTCTGGCAGGACATGGCCAATCGCGGATTCATCAACAACGGCACCACCTGGCTTGACCGTACCAACTACTACGAAAGCTTTACGGCGAACGACGAAAACCTGAAGTGGGCTCTGGAAATGGAGGCTGACCGCATGGTCAATTCCAGCATTCTCCGAGAAGAGCTCGATACCGAAATGACCGTTGTCCGCAACGAATTCGAGATGGGCGAGAACCGACCGCAATGGGCCATCTACCAGAAGGTCTTTGCCACGGCATTCATGTGGCACAACTATGGCAATTCCACCATTGGCAATCGCAGCGATATCGAGAACGTCGGCATCGACAACCTGCGGGCGTTCTACCGGACGTATTACCAGCCTGACAATGCTGTGCTTCTGGTGGCCGGCAAAATCGACAGCGCCAAGACGCTGGCGTGGATCGCAGACCATTTCGGCAAAGTACCGCGCCCGACCCGCAAGCTGCCCAAACTTTGGACTGTTGAACCGACCCAGGACGGCGAGCGTGAAGTGACAGTGCGACGGGTCGGCGACAGCCAGATTCTGTTCCCGGCATATCGAGTACCGGCAGCGGCACATCCCGACGCACCGGCGATTCAGGTCTTGATGGCGCTGATGACGGCCGAACCCGCTGGACGCCTGTACCAGGCGCTGGTCAAATCCAAGCTTGCGGTGTCGGTCGACAACGAAAGTGACCTGATGTTCGATCCGACGCTGGTCGGCTTCTGGGTCACACTTAACAAGTCGCAGTCGATGGAGAAGGCACGCGACACGATGCTGGGAACGATCGAGTCGGTGGCTCGCAAGCCGTTTACTCAGGCAGAGCTCGACCGTGTCAAGCTGCAGTACGCAAAGAGCTACGACCAGACGATTGCGGACAGCGGCCGTTTCGCAGTGGCTCTGTCCGAAGCGGTTGCCATCGGCGACTGGCGCTTTTACTTCTATCAGCGCGACCGCATCGGCAAGGTCACGCTCGCGGATGTCGAGCGCGTTGCCAAAACCTACTTCAAGCCGCAGAACCGAACCCTCGGCCGCTTCATCGCGACGGATAAGCCGGACCGCGCTGATATGCCTGCAGCGCCCGCGCTGGCGTCCCTCCTGGCTGGCTACCGCGGCGACGAGAGCATGGCAGATGGGGAGGCATTCGAACCCAGTCCGGCCAATATTGATCAGCGCAGCGAGCGTTACAAACTGGCCAATGGCATGAAAGTCGTACTGCTGCCGAAGAAGACGCGCGGCGGTACCGTGCAACTTGCCCTTCGTATTGGCTATGGTGACGAAAAGTCGCGCTTTGGCAAGTCCGCTGTCGATGAGATGACCAGCGCGTTGCTGATGCGCGGCGCCCAGGGACTTGATCGCCAGCAGATCCGTGATCGGCTCGACGCCTTACGTGCCAGCGGTGGCCTCGGCCTGGGCGGTGGCTCCTTCCAGACCAAGAAAGCCCACGTCAACGATCTGATTGCCTTCATCGCGCAGACGTATCGCACAGCAACCTTCCCGGCAGACGAGCTGGAACTGGTTCGCAAGGAAGCGATTACGGCGCTGGAAGAGTCGGCCAAGGACCCGGAAAGCGTTGCCTTCACTGCGCTGGAGCGCCATTTCTCGCACTACACACGCGGGGATGTACGCTACGTACCTACGGTTGCAGAGCATATCGCTGACCTGAAAGCCGTAACGCGAGAGCAGGTGCTGCGCTACGCCGGCGCGATGCGCGGACTGTCAGCGGCAGAGATCGCGGTCGTAGGAGATTTCGATGCCGCAAGCGTCAAGTCGGCGCTCAATTCAGCATTCGGCAGCAGCAAACTGCCTACACCCTTTGCGCGCGTCAGCCGCGAGCACCGGGTAGTCGCGACTAAAGTCGAGAAGATCGCGACCCCTGACAAGGAGAACGCCACCTTCGTCGCCCGTGTCGCCTTCCCGCTGCAGGACAAAGCTGCCGACTACCCGGCGCTGGTGCTCGCAGACTTCATCGTCGGCGGCTCCGCCGGTGCTCGTCTCTTCCAGCGCGTGCGCGAGAAGGAGGGCCTGAGCTATGACGTTTTCAGCACACTCGCCGTGCCGACCTTCTCCAATTCGGCGAGCTGGACGTTTGGCTACATCGCCAATCCTCAAAATGCCGGTAAAGCGGAGGCTGCGCTGAAGGACGAACTGCAGAAGTTGCTGGCTGGCAATGCGCTGACCGACGAGGAGTTCAACGCACAACGCCAGTCGCTGCTGGATCAACGCATGGTTCGACGCTCGCAGGATGCGACACTGGCTGCGCAGTTGGTCACGCTGGCGGATGCCGATCGCAGCTTTACCTTCGTTGCTGATCTCGAAGGTCGCATCGCGAAACTGACACGGGCGGATTTCGATGCCACGCTGCGCAAGTACCTGCGCATGTCCGAGTTGTCGTCATTTGTCGCTGGTGATTTCTCGAAAGTGAAGTAACTGCTACCCCGCGCGCAGGGCGTCCACGATCTCCATGCGCGCGGCACGAACGCTGGGCAGAAAACCGCCGATGACGCCCATGACGATCGAGAAGACGGTCGACTGCATCACGATCATCGGCGTCAGGTGAAAGCCGAACGACAACTGCGAGAACGACGCGAAATTGAGCGTCGACACCGTGAAGAGTTGCAGGAAGGACGCGCCGGCCAGCCCCGCGGCGCCGCCGAGCAGCGCCAGCAGCATCGACTCGAGCAGGAACGCCGACAAAATCGACGCGCGCCGGAAACCCAGTGCGCGCAACGTGCCGATTTCGCCGATGCGGTTCGACACCGCTGCGTACATGGTGATCGCCGCACCGATGATGGCGCCCATCGAGAAAATCAGCGATAGCGCCAGACCCAGAATGGACAGGAAAGTCGACAGCGCCTTGCTCTGTTCCTCATAAAACAGCGGCTCAATCTTCACGTCCAGCTTCAGTCGTACGTCCGCATCGATGTCTGCTTTCAGCCGCTCATATTGCCCACGATCGGTCATGCGTGCGATCACACTGGAATAGCCGAAGCGGCGGAATGCCTGGCCGAGTTGTTCCACGTCACCCCAGGCCTCCGAATCGAAGCCCGAGGCGCCGCCATCGAAGACGCCAACGATCCGCCAGTCGCGCCCGGCGAATCGCGAGCTCTGGCCTAGCTCCATGCCTTCGAAGCCGCTATTAACGCTGCGGCCCACCACGATTTCACTTGCTCCGGGCTGATACCAGCGGCCCTCGATGAGTTTGACCTGCGGCCGCAGGCCGATGCCAGCCACCGTGAGGCCACGTACGATCACGTTCTGCGGTTTGGTATCGCCCTTTTTGGGCGCCCCGATCAGCACCACGATCTCCTTCGACACCATCGGCTCGCCGCGTTCGTCGCGCGCCACTGCCGGATTGGTCTCGACCAGCGCTGCCTGTTCGCGGCTGACACCACTCTGGATCTCGGTCTGCACCCCCTGACGGAGCAGGATCACGTTGTCGGCGCTGCCGGTGGCGACCAGCGTCTTGCGCAAACCAGCGTCAAGCATCAGTACCGCCGCGAACACGAACACCACCAGCGCCATGCCGCCGGCCGTCAGTGCCGTGGTCAGGCGCCGCGTCCACAGGTTGCGCAGGATGTAGCTGAAGGGGATTTTCATGGTGATGGTCAGGCGACGTGGCGCAGGCCATCCACGATGCGGATGCGGGCCGAGCGAATCGCTGGCAGGATGGCCGCCAGCACGCCGACGAATACAACTGCGCCAAGCTGCCACCAAAGCGTTTCCTGCGACAGCCGGAACACCGGGAAGATGGTGCCGATCAAGCCCTTGAAGGTGGTGATCACCGGAAAACTCAACGCAATGCCGAGCAGGCCCCCAAGCAGTGTGAGGCAGAGCGATTCGCCAAAGATCAGTGCCACCACGAAGCCCGGCCCGAAGCCGAGCGCCTTCAGCGTCGCATACTCACTGAGGCGTTCGCGGACGGTCATCGCCATGGTGTTTGCGACCACCGCGAGGATGATGAAAATCACCACAAAGCTCACGATGCGTATGGCGCCGACAATGGCTTCGGATTGCGCGACAAAGCCCAGCTGGAAAGCCTTCTCGGTTTCGGTCAGTGTCTCGGCGATGGAATTCCTGAATTCATTGTCGATCGCGGCGCTCACCTCGGCCGCCCGCTGACCGTCCTTGATGCCGACCACGAAAACGCCTGCCCGGTCTGCCGCGCGCGGAAAGCTCTGCTTGACACGTTCGTTCAGATAGTCCCAGTGAAAGTACATCTGACGGGTCACCGTGGTGTCATCGCGGGCATCGAAGATGCCGCGCACGGTGAATTCCCAGGTGCCGGGGTAAATCGTGCCCTGCAACGGAATCTTGTCGCCGATCTTCCAGCCGTAGCTGTCGGCCAGTCCGCGGCCGATAATGCAGCCGGTGCGGTCGCGCAGCATTGACTGCATCTGTTCGGGTGGCAGCAGGAACTCGGGGTACAGATCGAAGAACACCGGCATGGTGACCGCGAACTGCGGAAAGAAATTCTTTGGCTCCTGATAGATGCCTGCGAACCAGTTGCTGGCCGAAATCAAACTCACCCCATCTACTGCGCGGATGCGCTCCGTGTAATACGTGGGCAGCGTGAAAGTGAGTGAAATCGAGTTGCGCGTCACCAGGCGATTTGCCGAAGCCATGTCAGAGCCCGCGTACCACGCGTCGACGACGGTGCGCAGCAAACCGAAGGCGATCACCGCGATTACCAGCCCGACGATGGTGAGCAAGCTGCGCAGCCGCGCGCGGAAGATGTTCTTCAGGACCAGTTTGAACAGCATGGCTAAGCCGGCATCTCAGTCGCCAGTCGCCACCCGTTCGGTGCCAAGCAGCTCGCCCTTTTCAAGGTGCGTGACGTGGGTGGCAGCCTTGACCGCGCCGGGGTCGTGCGTCACCATGATGATCGTCTTGCCCATCTCGCGGTTGAGTTGCTGCAGCAGTGCCAGCACGTCGGCAGCG
>Ga0116193_1002729_pt1 | contig 13168 bp, 8 predicted proteins | sample AD_UKC115_MetaG_FD_89892 | JGI IMG/M metagenome (GOLD analysis project Ga0116193, IMG submission 89892) | Active sludge microbial communities of municipal wastewater-treating anaerobic digesters from Hong Kong - AD_UKC115_MetaG | ecosystem: Engineered > Bioreactor > Anaerobic > Digestate | place... | reverse complement strand
GGAGTTGACGCGGGCGTGGGAGTTCTCGCTAATTGATTGCCAGGTGACGACGCCGCATCTGGTGAGCCTGGGCGCGAAAGAAGTGCGACGTCCGGTGTTCCTGAAGATGCTTGAGGCGGCGATGGGCGCGGAGACGCGGATTGGACCTTGGGGGAAGGACAAAGGATAAAGTACAAAGGACAAAAAGGGCGGACAAGACGTCCGCCCTTGCCACATGAAACTCTCAGCTGGCCACGTATTTGTCGATTGATTCGCGGAGCGTCTTGAAGATCCAGCCGCGCTTGGCGTCGTTGGTTTCGAGGAGCGTGACGCGGAACCCTTCGTGGTTGCATTGGAAGCCGGTGAGCGGCACGGTGACGATGCCGGTGGCGCCCATGAGGTAGTAAACGAAGCGTTTGTCGGGCGTGACGTTCTGGACCAGTTGCTCGATGCGCGAGCGGATCTCGGCGTTCTCGATGGGCAGGGTCTGTTTGTTGTTGAGGACGCCATCCTTGAACATGACCGTCATATAGAAAGCGCCGCAGGGTTTGTTGACGATGACGGACTCGCAGCCCTTGAAGTAATTGACGGCGTTCTCGGCGCGTTTGGCAAACATGGCGGCGCGCTCTTCGAGATGGGCCGGATAGCGCGGATGGCCGATGACGGGCGGGATGGACATCTGCGGTAGCGTGGTTGAGGATACCTCAAGGCGCTTGGCGGCCAGCAGACTGTTGGCGTAGGTGGCAAAGTTGGGGTCTTTGTCTTTGTTGAGGATCTCGAGCCAACCGCAACGGGAGCCTGGCCACGGATACTCTTTGCTGATGCCGCGCATGGCCAGCGCCGGCACGTCGCCGATCCACTGGCTCATGTGAAGCTTGGGCGAGCCGTTGTAAATGATGTGAACGTAGATCTCGTCGGCAATCATGAACAGCTTGTGCTCGCGGGCAATCTGGGCTATCTCGGCCAGGATTTCGGGCGGATACACAGCGCCGGTGGGATTGTCCGGAGACAACAGCAGAATGCCGGCGATGGAATCATTGTATTTTACTTTTTTGCGGATATCATCAACGTCAGGCAGCCAACCGTTCTTGGGATCAAGCTCGTAGGTGACGTGGTTATAGCCGGAATGGGCGGCTTCGGCGCTCGAATGCGTGCTATACGCAGGCGACGGTCCCAGGACGCGGGCTTCACGGCGCAGGAAGCCGTAGACCTTGGCGACGGCGTCGCCTAGGCCGTTGAAGAAGATAATGTCGTCCGATGTGACTTTCACTCCGTCGGGACGGGCGTTTACCTGGGCGGCGAGAAACTCGCGCGTTTCGGGGACGCCAGCGGTGTCGCAGTAGGCCCAGGACTTGGGGTCTTCGACGAGGCCGCGCACGATGTCGCGGATCCATTCCGGGACTACTTCGCCCTTTTGGATGGGATCACCAATGTTTTCCCAGGTGAGGTCTTGACCCAGGCGGCGGATTTCATGGGCAACGGCGACGATCTCGCGAATTTCATAGCTGAGACTCTTGGCGCCGGGATGTACAATGTCTCTTCTCATATGGTGTTCTTCCGATGGTTTGACCTGCGCAGGCACGCGTGCGGTCATGGGAAACAGCTTTAACGATAGCTAATAATATGCGCATTGTTTTTCAAAATCAATGAAAGGTGGTTTGGTTTATAATGATTGTCACTAAACACAGCTCGCAGAATGAATGCGGAACGGAGTTATTATGTTGGAACGAGACGCTGCACGACCGATGGTAGTTGAAACGAAACTGGGGAATGTTGAGTATGCCGAATCGGGCTCGGGGCCAGCGGTGGTATGTCTGCACGGAGCGATGGGCGGGTATGACCAGAGCCTGATTCTGGCGCGGACGGTGTGCGATCCGGAGTTCCGGTTCGTGGCGGTGTCGCGTCCGGGCTATCTGGGGACGCCGCTGGCGTCGGGTAGGACGGCAGAGGGACAGGCGGACCTATGCGCGGCGTTGCTGAATAAGCTGGGCATTGATAAAGCGGCTGCCATTGCCGTGTCCGGCGGCGGGCCGTGCGCATTGCAATTCGCGCTGCGCCACCCGGACCGGTGCCGGGGGCTGGTGCTGATTTCGACGTGTGGCGACGTTATTGATGAGAAGATTCCGCTGCGGTTTCACATGATAAAAGGGATGGCTCATTTCCCGTCGATCCTGGAAAAGATGAAACGCAAAGCCCTGCAGGATTTCGAGAAGACGGCGCGACAGTCCATCGAGGACCCGGAGCTGTGTCGGAGGACGGTGAATGATCCGGTGGTGGGTCCGCTTTTTCGGGAACTGACAGCGAGCACGTTTGACCGCATGGCGCAGCGCCTCGCCGGGACCGAAAACGACATCAAGGTGACGCGCACGGCGACGTACCCGCTGGAGCAGATTCAGGCACCTACGCTGATTGTGCACGGAACGGCGGACAAAATAGTTGCGTATGCGAAGCATGCGACGGCGCTGTCGACGCGGATTCCCGGGGCGGAACTGCTGACCATCGACGGCGGCGAGCACGTGTCCATCTTTACGCACCGGGAGACGGTGAAGGCGCGGGTGATGGAGTTTTTGGGAAGGACAAAGGACAAAAGATAAAGGACAACAGGTTAGGGGGCTCAGTCAGCACACCAACACGGGCAAAATCGGAGGGCGGACATTCCTGTCCGCCTGTGGCGGGTTGGAAAACCCGCCCTCCGACGCAGTTTGTGAGTTAGATTTGTTATGCCCAGGTGATTAATCCTGTTTCGTGTTTGACGGCGAGGTCTTTGTGGTAGGGGATGACGCGGACCATGAAGCCTTGCTCGCCGGTTTTCTCACAGGGAATGCCGCCTTCGAAGCGGTACATGCCGTTCTCGAGGTGTTTGGTGGATTCCATCTGGGCGGTCTTGCCTTTGGGGATTTGGCCGGTACGATCCATGTCGCCGTAGTACACTTCGACAAGAACGTTTTCCGGCGTGAGATTATCGAGGAACACATCGGCGGTGACTTGGAGAATGGTGCCAAAGGGCAGTTTTTCTTTGGGTCCGGATTCGATGTTTTGCACCTGGACCTTGGACCAGTTCTGGCGGATTTTCTGTTTCCAGGCGGTGAGGGCCAGGGAGCGCTTGCGCCCTTCAGCGCGCAGTTCGACGCGGCGCAGGGCGCACGGGATGTAGAAACGGGAGGTGTATTCCTGAACCATGCGATTGGTGTTGAATACGGGACAGATGGTGCGAATGCACGTTTTCATTTTTTCGATCCACCGCCGCGGGAGGCCGTCGCGGCCGCGTTCGTAGAACAGCGGGACGATTTCCTTCTCGAGGATCTCGTAGAGGGCCTCACTTTCGACGCGGTCCTGTTCGTTGGGGTCGGTGTACATTTCGCCGCGGCCGATGCTCCAGCCGTTGTCGGCCATGCGCTCGGCTTCGCACCACCAGCCGTCAGGCACGCTGATGTTGAGGGCGCCGTTGGCGGCGGCCTTCATGCCGCTGGTGCCGCTGGCTTCCATGGGGCGGCGCGGCGTGTTGAGCCAGCAGTCGACACCCTGAACGAGATAGCGGGCGACGTTGATGTCGTAATCTTCAATGAAGACGATGCGCGTTCGTACTTCCGGCTGGCGCGCGTAATGCACGAGTTTCCGGATGAGATCTTTGGCCTGCGTGTCCTGCGGATGGGCTTTGCCGGCGATGATGAGCTGGACGGGCATCTTTTCGTTGGTGAGGAGGCGCGTGAGGCGCTCGGGATCCAGCATGAACAACGTGGCGCGCTTGTACGTGGCGAACCGGCGTGCAAAGCCGATGGTCAGCACTTCGGGATCGAGCGCCTCGGTGGCGGTGACAATTTCGGCTTGCGGGGCCCCGCGGTGATGAAGCTGTTTGACGAGGCGGCGGCGCGCGAAATCCACCATGCGCTCGCGGCGCCGTTCGTGGGTGCGCCACAGTTCGGCATCGGGCACGTCGTCCACGCGTTCCCAGACAGACTGGTCCGCAGGATTGGAGGCCCACTCGGGGCCGATATAGCGGTCGTAGAGGCCCGCCAGATCGCGTGAAATCCAGAACGGGACATGAATGCCGTTGGTGATGGACGTGATGGGCACTTCATGCACGGGGACGCCGTCCCAGGTGCGTTCCCACATGGCGCGGGCGACTTCGCCGTGCAGCTTGCTGACGCCGTTGGAGTAGGTGGACAACTTGATGGCGAGCACCGTCATGCAGAACGGTTCGCGGGCGTCACTGGGGTTTTGACGGCCCAGCGAGAGGAGGTCGTCAACGGAGATGCCGACATCGGCGCAGTATTTGCCGAAGTAACGATGAATCATTTCAGGCGGGAACATGTCGTTGCCGGCGGGCACGGGGGTGTGCGTGGTGAACACGCTGGCGGCCTTGACGGCGTCGACAGCCTGCCAGAAGGTTAAGCCTTCTTTTTGAACCAGCTCGTGGATGCGTTCGAGCGTCATGAAGGCGGCGTGGCCCTCGTTCATGTGATAGGTAGTCGGCTTGAGGCCGAGCGCGCGCAGGACGCGCACGCCGCCCTGGCCCAGCATGATCTCCTGGCGAATACGCATGTCGCGGTCGCCCTGATACAGGCGGGCGGTGATTTCGCGGTTGTTCATGTCGTTGGCGTCAAAGTCGCAATCGAGCAGGAACAAAGGCACCCGACCGACCTGGCAGCGCCAGACGCGGGCTTTAATGGTTTGGCCCGGGTATTCAACATCAATGATGAGTTCGTTGCCGTTGACGTCGCGCTCCTGGTCGATGACCATGTTGTAGAAATCGTTTTGAGGGTACAGTTCCTGCTGCCAACCGTCGGCGTTGAGGTATTGGCGGAAGTAGCCTTCGCGGTACAGCAGGCCGATGCCGACAAGGGGCAGGCCCAAATCGCTGGCCGATTTGAGGTGATCGCCGGCGAGCAGACCCAGGCCGCCCGAGTAGATCGAGACAGATTCGTGAAGTCCAAACTCGGCCGAGAGATAGGCGATGCCGAATTCTTCGGGGGCGGTAGGGTTCTTTTCGCGCCACGTGCTGGACTCGAGATAGTTGGTAAGGCGCCGGTACACGTCTTCCATATGGTTAAGAAAGCTGTCATCAATGGCCAGGGCTTCGAGCCGGGATTGGCTGACGCGGCCCAACAGCTCGCGCGGGTTTTGGTTGGTCTCCACCCATAAATCGCGATCGATTCGGAAAAACAGGCTGACAGCTTCCGGATCCCAACACCACCACACGTTGTTGGCAATCTTCATGAGTTTTTCGAGACGAAGCGGGAGACGCGGGACGACCGTATATTTTGACACCCGGGGCATGTATTGGCCTCCTTTATTAAGTATAGTCGCTACAAATGGAACCGAGGTCACAGTTCCAGTTAACACACAATACAGTAATCTTAGTCGCTCTCGCAATGACGCAATGATAAGTAATAGAAAGACGGAAAGTTCAGTAAACGTGAATTAGCCGAGCCGCAGTCGCGAAGCTCTTTCTGAATTAGGTTGCCGGGGTGATGGAGGCCGTATCTCCTGTATGGCCGACGATCCGTATAAAGTACGCATTGGGCTCTCAAAAACTACGTAGACAGCCAAACGGGCAGCAGTAGTTTTGTTGACGCAAATTGATAAGTTAATAATTCTGTGATAAACTTTTGCGGCTGGGGTTGCACATTATGCCAATGAGGAGAGAAACCATGTTTAAGCAGGCATCACTTCGAAGGAAACTGCTGATCGCCGGTGTAGTGCTTTCTGTACTGCCATTGGCTGTTTTAGGAGGGCTTGTCTTCCGGCAGAATGAGAAGATGCGCCAAATCGCTATCGAAGAGAGCCAGGACCTATCAACATCCGATCTGGACCACACCGTGAAAGCGTTGTATTCGATGTGTGTCTCGCAGGATGAAGTCTTACAGAAGATGGTGGATAACGGCCTGAAGGTGGCGCACGAAACACTGGGTGGTATGGGGGCTCTGCAAGTTCGGGCTGCTGATGAGATTAGTTGGAATGCTGTAAATCAATTGACGAAGTCGGTTACGACCGTTTCGCTGCCGAAGCTGGTTGTTGGGGAGGAGTGGCTGGGGCAGAATCTGGATCCTCAAACGGCCTCTCTTGTTGTTGATAAGGTTAAAGAGTTGCTGGGGGCGGAGTGTACGCTTTTTCAGAGAATGAACCAAGATGGCGACATGCTGCGGGTGGCAACCAGTGTCATCGGGGCTGATGGCAAGCGAGCGATTGGGACGTATATTCCTCACGCGGGGGCCGAAGGAGCGGCGGACCCGGTCGTTGCTTCTTTGCTGCAGGAAAAAATCTACCGCGGCAGGGCTTATGTTGTTGATAAATGGTACATTACGGCTTATGAACCGATCGTTGATGATGGCAGGCAGGTTATTGGGGCACTCTTTGTGGGGGTGCCGCAGGAAAGCGCAACGGCGTTACGAAAAGCCATCATGGAGGTCAAAATCGGGGACACCGGCTATGCGTACGTGCTCAACGCTAAGGGAAAGACGCAAGGGCAGTATGTCATCTCCAAAGATGGGAAGCGCGATGGCGAGAATGTATGGGAGACCAAGGACGCATCAGGCAACTACGTGATTCAGGACATCTGCAAAAAGGCAGTGGAATTGAAATCGGACCAAATTGCCGAACATAGGTATGAATGGAAGAACGAGGGTGAAAACGTGGCTCGACCGAAGATCGCCCGGATCATGTATTACCAACCCTGGGACTGGGTTATTGGTGTCGGATCATACACGGAGGAGTTCAACAAAAGCGCTATTCGCATCGAGACTGTGGCGAAGACGGGGATGGTCTGGTTTTGTGTGGTGACAGGCATTACATTTTTGGCGACTGTATCGATCTGGCTTGTGATGTCCATGGGGATTTCCAGCAGCCTGGGCACGGTGGTCCTGCAGCTCTCAGGGATCAGCAAGCAGGTATTTTCCGCTTCCAGGCAGATATCCGATAGCGGTCAATCCATCGCGCAAGGAGCGGCGTCACAGGCGGCAAGCCTCGAGGAAAGTTCGGCTTCCCTCGAGGAAATGGCCGCCATGACGCGGCAAAGCGCCGACGGGGCGCAGCAAGCCAATGCGGTGGCTCAGGCGACGCTGGACGCGGCCCAACGAGGCCAACAGTCGATGGTGCGCATGTCCGAAGGCATTGAGGCCATAAAATCATCATCAGATGACACCGTAAAGATCATCAAAACCATTGACGAGATTGCGTTTCAGACAAACTTGCTGGCGCTGAATGCCGCCGTAGAAGCGGCGCGCGCGGGCGAGGCGGGCAAAGGGTTTGCCGTGGTGGCCGAAGAAGTGCGTAACCTGGCGCAGCGAAGTGCGGCCGCGGCCAAGGACACGTCGGCCCTGATTGAAGGCGCACAGCGCAATGCCGACAACGGGGTAAAAGTCTCGCACGAAGTCAGTCAGATCTTTCAGGAGATAACGGACGCCATCACCAAGGTGTCCGGTCTGGTTCGAGAACTCACAGCGGCGACGACCGAACAATCCCAGGGTATTGATCAGGTCACCAAAGCGGTGACACAGATGGACACCATCGCGCAATCCAACGCGGCCAGCTCCGAACAGTCGGCGGCGGCAAGTAAACAGCTTTCGGTGCAGGCGGAGGAATTGAGCGATATGGTCAAGGCGCTCACACGCATTGTTCAGGGCGCGGGGGATCTGGCTGAGCATCGTGAGGACAAAGTAGCGATTGCCCATGTGAGTCGTCCGGCTTCGCTTGGCCAACGCCATGCTTTTCCGGTTCCACTCAAAAAGGCGGTCCTGGCAAGACATGAACGAAAAATCATTCGGTCCGACGAGGTCATTCCATTGGATTCGGACGACATGGGAGAATTCTAGTCGAGCTGAACTTTTTTGTTGAATCGTGTGTTTCCAGTTTGATAAGATTCGCTTCCTGTTGAGTTGCTGCGGCGCTCGATAGTAGTGCGTCCCCATCGTCTAGCCTGGCCTAGGACACCGCCCTTTCACGGCGGCGACACGAGTTCAAATCTCGTTGGGGACGCCATTTTTGTTTTATGGGGGCTTCTCTCAACCACGAATCGCACCAATCTCACGAATTTGAGCAGGAGTGGATGATAGTGCCCGCCAGCCGGAACAGGAGATTTTCCATGAAGGATGTCACTGAACGATTCTCGGATCGGGCAGAAAATTACGCTAAGTACCGTCCGTCATACCCAATCCAAGTTATTGAACTGTTGGAGCGCGAATGCGGACTGACGCGAGCATCGGTGATTGCGGATGTCGGGTCGGGGACGGGCATTTTGACCAAGCTCTTTCTGGACCACGGCAACAAGGTTTCTGGCGTGGAGCCGAACAAGGAGATGCGTGAGGCGGCCGAGCGGCTGCTGGCATCCCATGACAACTTCGTCAGCATTGATGGCCGGTCCGAAGCTACGGGTCTGCCGGATCAGTCCGTTGATTTCATCACTGTAGCGCAGGCCTTTCACTGGTTTGATTTTGAGCCGACGCAGGCGGAGTTCCGCCGCATATTGCATCCGGGCGGCTGGTGCGCGATTATCTGGAACGATTGGCGCAGCCAGGATACACCGTTTCATCATGCATACGGCACGCTACTGCAAAAATATATGAAAGAGAAAGACCCGCAGGTTGCTCATCATACCAAGGTTACGGATGAGAGTGTGACGGCTTTCTTTGCGCCTGGCACTTGTCGGGACGTGAGTTTCCTTAATGAGTGTCAGAAGAGTTTCGAGATGGTGAAAGGGGGTGTGCTTTCAGCATCGTATGCGCCCAACGTGGGGGATGAAGAATACGAATCGATGGTCGCGGACCTGCAAGCACTCTTCGACGAGCACGCCACGGACGGATTCGTTCAGATGGATTACACGACACGCGTGTATTATGGGCGGCTGGGGTAAGCGCGATCAGCGGCTTTAAAATCGGTTTAATAGGAGGCGATGTGCGGCCTCGTGTCTCAAGGCGCACATCGCCCAAAAATTCGCGCCCTAGAGGCCGATGAAGTTGATCCCAAGAAGATCGGTGAAAAACAGCAGCGCCAGGAAAATCCACAGCAACCAATCCATTTACGCGCCCTCCTAGTTCGCCCCGAACACCGCCACCCCCCAACTCTTGAAAGAAAACGAAAAGCCCTTGACGGCTATTCCTATTTCTGCGCTGATTATTGTCTGTGAACCAATTCAGCTTTCCATGCGTCTATAATGCTCGAAATGGATCACCGTAATCAGATATATGACCAGTGGCTAGTTGAGCGCTGCAAGGGTGAGGACAGCGCGGCGTTTGACGAATTGCTCGAACGCTGGCAGGAACGCCTCTGGCGCCATGCCCTGCGGCTGACGGGGCAGGCGGAGGCGGCCTGGGACATCCTCCAGGAGACCTGCCTGATCATCAGCCGCAAGATCCATCAACTGGACGACGCGGCGTCTTTTTCAGGGTGGGCCTATCGGATCGCGAGCAACCAGTGTCGCGACTGGTTTCGCCGCGAGCGCCACCGGCGCCAAGGCGTGCAGGGGTACATTGAGTGGCTTCAGCATGCTGAGCAACAGGGGGCGGACTGCGATCGTCATGCCGATGTGCGTGAAGCCCTGACCCAACTGGAGACGCCCGACCAGACCATCATCAGCCTTCGATACGACGAAGGCTTCAGTGTGGACGAAATCGCCGGCATTCTCGCCGTCCCGTCCGGCACGGTGAAATCACGTTTGTATCATGCGCGCAAACGACTGCGCACAGTCATGGAGGAATCCGATCATGAATGAACATTTTGATGTTGAGAAGGCCCGCGAATTGCGGGAGCAGGCGACGGCCCGGTACCGCAAGGCAGCGCGCGCGACGGCCTATTGGGCGGCCGCCTTATGCGTTCCGCTCTTGGTACTTGCATCGTACGCGGCCATTCGTTGGTCTCATGCGACGGATTTTGATCAAAAAGTAATGTACGCCATTCTGTACATTTTGTCGTTCGCCGGTTGCCTGCTAATTGAACTTGGTCTTGAAGGCAGACTGCGCAACGTGCTTCTGATGAAAGAGATCAAGCAGTTGCGTCTGGACCTGCTTGAAAGCTCTAATTTGCCTCTGGAACAAGCGGCGGGCGGTGTGGAATCGCTCGGCATGTGGAAGCTGGCGGGCTTTTCTCGAAAGGGAATTGTAACAACATTTCTGCTGCTGGTCATTGGGACCTCGGCCCTTGTGGTGACGCTGTTTCCAACGCGCCCTGAATATTCTCTTTTCAAGACTTCAAGCACCATGGCGGAAGATGGCTCTGCACAGTTTGTGTACACACTTTCTTGCCCACACGGGGGAGCGACACCACTGAGTGAACTGGAATTTACGACAGGCTCCGTTACGAATTATGACCAGGTGTGGGACGAGCGAGGCCGTGAACTGAAGTGTGAAACAACTGAGCCAACCCCGGACCGGCATCAGTTCAAAATAGCCCTCGCGGAACCTGTAATGCCTGGTGAGCGATTTGGCCTAAAAGTCAAAGGCACGACAACCAAGGCGGCTCGCCTTGAGGGCGATGAATGGAATGTTACCGATGATAGTACATTTAATTCGCCAACGAAAATTAGTCACTACATCCAACTACCGAAAGGGGCCATTGTCACACCGGGCAAGGCTTACACGATTTGCCAAAGCAATCAAGGGCCGATTGTACGGGTGCAAAAGGAATCGGCCGCAAATGAGAAATCGGTGTTCACGGTCCGGTATCGGCTGCCCCACGAACAGGAGGAGGGTGCATCAGTCCAGGAGGATGCGAATCAAGAACCGAAATGATTTGCACGGGTCCAGGCAGGTTGTTTAGCACCTTCAGCGCTGCTTCTGGTGGGGCGGGTACCCAGGGCGTCAGCGGCGCTTCGCTTGCCGCTTTTGCCCTGGGCTAACATGTTTCAGCCTTTCAGGCAGTGATACGGTCACATGGATACACAAGAATATCCATTGGGCATTCCGCGTTCCGCATTCCGCGTTTGCGAGAATGGATGCGGAATACCTCAGTCGTTCCGCGTTCCGCGCTTGGTTTATCTGTTCTTTCACCACCTCGTAGCACAACTTGGGTCGCCTATATTCATCGACGGTGCCTTTGTTGTTCATCATTCGGGCGCGGCCGAGGCTCCAATTTTGGGTGACGCGGACGTCGCAGAATTGCCAGATGGCAATGCCTGAAACGTCGGGGTGGTTTGATTGAGTCTATAAACGGTGCGGATGTTTAGGAAGCCGCGGTGGCGTTGATGTCTGGGGCGGGCAACGTGAAATAGAACGTTGTTCCTTGGCCGGGTTTGGATTCGGCCCAGATGCGGCCGCCGTGCAGTTCGATGGCGCGTTTGCAGATGGCGAGGCCAATCCCTGTGCCGGTGTATTGTTCATCGGAATGCAAGCGGTGGAACACTTGGAAGATGGCTTCGGCATATTGGGGGTCAAACCCAATTCCATTGTCCCGGACCCAGACCAGCCACTCACCCTCCTGCGGCCGGGCGTCAACACCGATCTCAGGAGTCACATCTTGTTTGCGGAACTTAAGGGCGTTTGAAATGAGATTCTGGAAGACCTGAGTTAACAACATGGCATTGACGCGCACCGCCGGCAGACGGCCCACGTGAATGCGAGCCTCATTTTCTTTGATGAACACGGCGAGGTTTCCAATGGCCATATCCAACAGTTGCTGCAGATCGACAGTGGCGAAGTCGCCTTCCCGGCCAAGCCGTGAGAACGACAGAAGGTCATTAATCAGCATCTGCATCCGTTTGGCGCCGTCCCAAATATAGCTTACGAACTCCTGGGCTTCAGGTTGGAGACTTGCACCGAATCGTCGTTGCAGCAGCTCGGCGAAAAGCGTAATCTGGCGCAGCGGTTCGCGCAGATCGTGCGACACCACGCTCGTGAAACGTTCGAGATCTTCGTTGGAACGTTTTAGATTTTTGGACAGCTTTGTCAGCCTGTCCACGCTCTGCTGGCGTTCCTCGAGCAGTCGGGCCACTTCCAGTTGTTTTTTTCTCAATCGGAGCATGGCGCTGATCGCCATTTGAAAGGAGCTCAGATGGACGGGCCTATCCAGGAACAGCACATTCTCGATCGAGTGCAGAGGGCCGGTCGCCAGTGGGGAGTTCATGCCTCCGGAGGCCACAACAAGTAGCGGAATCGTCGCAATTGCATCCGGCGTCTTGACGGCCTCGCACACCCGCGCGAGCATATCGGCCGTCAAGACGGCGTCGGTCACAATTACGCCATCCGCGTCCTGATGTATTCTGGCGAAGAATGTTTCTTGATCGGTGCACAGGTCGACTTCGGCGCCGAGCCCGGCCAGCAAATCGGTCATGACCTCGGCGTCGGCCCGGTTGCCGATCCATGCAATTACCCGCAACGCCACCACGTTTCTCCGGTTCATCTACAGAACGGCTGAATTTCCCGGCGGCCCATGTCCGTTATAAAAGGTTGGCATCAGTCCACCTACCTCGATACCGCTCGGCCCCAGCGTTATCTCGTGGATCGTGTTTTTGTGGGTGCCGCCCCTGCGTTTGATGACTGCAATGGCGCGGCGCATTTCCCCATTGAACTCGAACAAGCGCAGCGAGATTAAGTTGTCGGTCAGGTAGCTGGCATTCACGGGGGCCAAAACGGCATCGGTCAGGCCATATTGGCCCATAATAATAATCGAAGACACGCCTTGCTGACCCAGATAGGCCAGGAGTTCGTGCATCTGGGCCGTCAGAAACTGCGCTTCGGGCATGGCATGCACGTAACCGTTGATGCTGTCAATCACCAAAACAGAGATGTTTCTTTTCTCGACCTCCGTGCGAATTAAGTGGGCCAACTGGTGCGGCGAGAATTCCACCGGGTCGACCTGTTGCACGCGCACCAAGCCCGTTTCTATATATTTCTCAATGGAAGCGCCGATTAAATCTGATTGGCTCAGGAGTGTTTCCGGCCGTTCATCAAAGGTGTAGATGGTAACCGGTTCGCCGCGTTTGGCCGCGGCGGCCGCGAACGCAATGGCCATAGAAGATTTGCCGGTACCCGCCGGGCCGACGATCAGCGTGCTGGTGCCGCTGGTAATCCCGCCATTGAGCAGTTGGTCCAGGCTATCCACGCCGCTGGACAGCAGCCGCGAGGGCGGTTCGGCGCGGTGTTCCGCGGCGACAACTCTCGGAAACACCTGTAGCCCGCCCTTGGCGATGATATAATCGTGGTACCCGTCGGCATAATCCCTTCCGCGCATTTTGTGCAGGCTCAAGCGCCGACGCACTCCG
>Ga0116193_1002728_pt1 | contig 13168 bp, 9 predicted proteins | sample AD_UKC115_MetaG_FD_89892 | JGI IMG/M metagenome (GOLD analysis project Ga0116193, IMG submission 89892) | Active sludge microbial communities of municipal wastewater-treating anaerobic digesters from Hong Kong - AD_UKC115_MetaG | ecosystem: Engineered > Bioreactor > Anaerobic > Digestate | place... | reverse complement strand
CGGTCGGCGTTTCGACTACTATATTGAATTGGTCCTTGTCCTGCATCGGAACAAATTCAGATTTTAAAAATTTAGCCGAATAAACGGTTCCGAACAGCATTAATATGCTTATGAAAATAACTGTCAGGCGGAAGCGCATGCTTAATTTCAAAAATACAATGTATATTTTTTCTATGAATTTTAATACGGCTTCGATCGCGTTATATGCCATGCCATGTGTTTTTACGAGTTTCATAAATCTCGAGCAGAGCATCGGTGTCATTGTGAACGAGACGAAAAGCGATACAAGCACCGCGAATGTTACCGTCATACCAAATTCGAAGAAGAATTTTCCTATCATGCCCTTCATGAATGCGACTGGAACGAAAACAGCCACGATCGAGAAAGTGGTCGCTAAAACCGCGAGGCCTATTTCTTCCGTACCGCTTTGAGCGGCATCCATCATGTCCTTGCCTTCTTCTTCCTGATGTCTGTAAATGTTTTCGAGCACGACTATGGCGTCGTCGATGAGCATACCTATAGATAACGAAAGCGCAAGCATTGTAAGATTGTTAAATGTAAAATTTAGATATTTCATGAATGCGAATGTAGAAACAACTGAAGTTGGTAGTGCCAGCGCCGAAATTAATGTTGTTCTTATGTTTCTTAAAAATAAGAACACTATGACGATAGCGAGGCCGCCGCCGAATAAAAGATGAAACAACACTTCATTGATGGATAATTTAACGAATTTCGAAGAGTCGGTTACGACTTTTAATGACGATCCCGGTTCGAGGGTTTTTTGAATTTTTTCAATTTCCGCCTTTACCGCGTCGGCGACTTTTACGACGTTAGTTCCGCTCTGCTTTTTTATCTGAAGCGCGACTGCTTCGACACCGTTCAATGTGGCGTAGTTTTTGCGGTCTTCTAACCCGTCTTCTATTCTTGCTACGTCCTCGAGTTTTACCGCGTATCCGTTTTTATAGCCTATATATAAATCTTTGAAATCTTCAAATTTTTCGATTTCACCTTTTACTTTAACGACAATATCGCGTGTGCCGGTTTCGAGCTTGCCGCCTGGAATTTCAATGTTTTCTAAAGACAGCGCACGCGTAATTTCATCGATGGTCACGCCGTGCTTCATCATTTTTTCGATCGAGACCCAAATTCTTATCTGTCTTTCAAGGCCGCCTATGATTTTTACCGATCCTACGCCCGGCACTTTCTGTAATCTTTCTTTTATAATGTCTTTAGCGTATTTAGTTGTTTCGCCTATTGATTTTTTTGACGAATAAACGGCCGATATGATGGCTGCCGCGCCTATATCTATTTTTTCTATTACCGGTTCGTCGATATCTGTCGGTAATTCTGATCTTATACCTGAAACCTTATCGCGCACGTCCTGGGCCGCTACGTTTACGTCTTTGTTCAATTCAAATTCTATTACGACCTGGCTTATATTTTCAAGCGAGAACGAATTTACTTTTTTAATGCCGTTAATTGAGTTGACGGCTTCTTCTATTTTATCCGTGACTTTTAATTCTATCGTTTCAGGCGAGGCGCCCTTTAATATGGTAACTACCGTTACCATTGGAAATTCGACATCTGGAAATAAGTTGACGCCGATCATGTTATAACATATAGTGCCGAATATTACTAAGGCAAGCGTAACCATTGTTATAAAAACCGGCCGCTTTATACTTACGTCTGATAATACCATCTTAAAATCCTCTCATGCTGACTGCATTGATAAATTTATTGTTTTAATAATCGGTAGATATGATTATGATTTTTGTATATACTAATGCTTTGGCTTATTATTGCAAACAAATTTATTATTTTATATTAACATTGTATAGATGCTAAATACACACGTCAAGCGTTCTTTCGAAGAGACATTGCGTGTGTATTTAGACGCCTTTAATTAAGTTTTCAAAATGTGAAAAAATGAATTTTGTTTATTTTATTTAGCCGGCGATATTAGTTGGTTGATTTTTTTTGTGTTTCATTTATGTTCTGGCTTATCGCTTTATTATCCGGTTTGTCGGTCGTGTTGAGAGTCAGGACGCCCTTTATGAACATGCCGGCTTTTATGGCATGATCGGCATTTTTTATTATGGCTATTATTTCGAAAGCGTGGTTTACGCTGTCGCCTACGGGATTGATAGTGTAAACTTCGCCTGTGAATGTAACCTCAGGGCAATGTTCGAGAGAAATTTTTATTTTGTCGCCGACTTTTACTTTATTGACGAATTTTTCCGGAACTTTGAACTGCGCTTTTAATGTGTCTATATTTACTATTTCTACAACCGGTTTTCCTTTGTCGACATATTCTCCGACTTCAAGGAATTTTTTAGATATTATGCCGTCGAAAGGCGCTCTTTGTATAGTGTCTTCGATGGATTTTTCGGCGATTTTAAGGTTCGACTTTGTAAGCTCGAGCGACGCGTACGCCGAATCCTTTGAATATTCAGCATTGTCTCTGGTTTGCGCCGAAGTGGCGTTTTTCTTATATAACTCTTCTATTCTTTTGTTTTCTAGCGAAGCGTGATTTGTTGCGATTTCAGATAATGATACCTGCTTTTTCAGAACGTTGGCGCTTAATTCAAAGTCTTTTTTGTTTATCATTAAAATCACTTCGCCGCTTTTTACTTTAGTGCCTTCTATTTCAGGGAGGAAATCTATCGTGCCTGGAACCTTTGTCGATATTACGACTTTTTTAAACGGTAATGTAGTTCCGTAAATGATTACATCATTGCTTTGGGCGTAAACTGCGCTTGCCCAAAAAATCAAAATAAAAATAGCGGTAATTGCTGAAAATTTTTTTCCCATATCTGGTTCTCCTTTTTATAGCATGATTATTTTTGCATGGTTGAACGGTTGTTCTTTTTAATCTAATCTTATCATGAATGATAAAAAATGTCAAGTAGATTTTGAACGATTGTTCTAAAAAACTATAAAAATATCATTTAATATTGTGTTTTTTGGTTTATATAAAAATAAATATTTTTGAACAAATGTTCTTTTAAAAGAATTTTTCATGTCATGTATTATCGATTAAAAGATCATAAAATTAAGTTAAAATTTTGTTTTATTTGTGTGAAATATTTTAACTATTCATTAAAAATGCGTTTGACATTTAGAGTTTTTAATGTTACTATTTAAAAGAACGCTTGTTCGAAAAACAGAAAGAAGGAATTTTTATGGGTCGCCGTATAATTAAAATAGAGCAGCCAAACAAAAAAGACGATGTTTTGAAGGCCGCTATCGAGATTTTTTCGAAAAAAGGGTATCCGAGTGCTACTATAAGGGAAATTGCCGCTAAAGCCGGAGTTTCGATAGGCACTATTTATTTTTACTTTAAAAATAAAGCTGAAATTCTGAAGGAAATATTTATTCGGATGGATGATATGCCGATAACGTCTTTTGCCGCTAATAAGACGACTGAAAAAGATGCATTTCGTGAAATATGCAAACGCTCTTTCGAGTTTATTTCTCGCGATATAAAATTAATAGGGCTTTTTCTCACCGAATCCACAAAATCAGCAAAGCTAAGCGATTTTTTTTATGAAGGTTTTTATAAGACCGTGAACGATCTCGCAGGATTATTCGAAAAATATTCGAAAAACGGTGTATTTCGCAGCCGTAATCACGAAGAAACTGCAATTTGCGTCATGACATCGATGCTTTCTATCGCTATGTTTAAGGAAGGCCCTTTTAAGCGGCAGTTAAAAGACATGAAATATGAAGATTGTGTAAGATATTTTTCCGATATATTTTTAAACGGATTGCTTACTGAAAAAAATAAAGATAAATAAAATAAAAATCAAGATTATTGGCTGGTTAAATTGTAATATATATCAAAATGAGGTTTTAAAGTGAATAAGAAAAGTATCGTGTTATTATTTTTTGCGCTTTGTTGGGCTGCCGCCTTTAATTTTACCGGAAAAGCTTTTGCTTTTGACGATGAACCGGCTCCGAAAGTTAAAATTGATATGCAATTATTTGATGAGTATTATAAGTTAATTCAGGGCTGTCTTATCGGCGCCAAGGTTGACGGCTCGATAAAACAGCTTGTAAACGGCGCATTCGTTGAATCAAAATTTACGGCGTACAGCAAGGATTTGCAGTATAAAAAAATTGACGTTACTTCTTACGGCGAAAGGTTTTCCAAAGACCTGGCCGATAAAAAAATAGATTTATTTCCGCATGGCGATAAATTTTCACTGATTGTAACTCCTGATAAAGTCTGGTATTATTTTGATAAAACCAATTATGTGATATATTACGAGCAGAAGAAAAATATCGCTAAATTCAATTCCATGACCTATATGAATTTCGTTAAAAATGACGGCAAAATTACTAAAAAAATATCAGGCAATCAGGTTATTTATCAGATTGTCGATTATTCTCATTACATTAAGCAGAAGGTTATTGTCGACAGTACGACTAATAAAATAAAATCTCAGCTGATAGAAACGGATTCCGGCGAGAAAATTGAGTTTACATATAAAAATTGGGAACGCTGGAACGGCTCGGACTCAGTTTTTAAATATCCAGTTAAAATTGGTGAAAAAAAGTGCGCGGATTAGTGTAACCCTATTAAGTTGAGCTGATTTTTGCTGTTTAATTTTTAAAAACTATTAATTAATAATTAAGTATAATCAAAGATTATGGTTATGTGAAGTTTTTGATCGTCAAATAAAAAAACGGGTTGTTGCAATTATTTTGTGAACATACCCGTTTTTTTATTAAACTTAAAATCGTTATTTAAGTTGATTTTTTGTATAATGTACTTAATTATTTTTCGTCTTTAAACTGATCTACTATTACCGCGCAGGCAGTATCGCCTGTAATATTCGTGACAGTTCTTAACATATCAAAAAATCTGTCAACTCCAAAAAGTATAGGAAGCCCGGTAAGCGGAACATTTGCAGCTGAAAGTACCGCTACTACTAAAAGAGTCGGCCCGGGAACTCCTGCCTGTCCTATTGAGCCCACAGTCGCAGTGAATATTATTGCCATGTATTCTTTCATTCCGAGAGAAATTCCGAAAAGCTGCGCGAAAAAGCATGTAGCCATTGCATAGTAAATTGCATTGCCGCTCATATTAACTGTGGCGCCGAGCGGAAGTACGAATGATGTTGTTTCTTTCGATACGCCTATTTCCTCTTCGCAAGTTTCCATATTTACCGGCAGAGTCGCCATCGAGGACGCCGTTGATAATGCCACTAATTGAGGTTTTTGCATTTTTTTGAAAAAATCAATAACAGGGTATTTAGAAAATAACTTAATCGTAAGTCCGTAAAATCCATAAGTGTAAATAATTAATGCGCCGACATACAGAATAAACAGGTATAAAACTTTTTCAAGTATTTCATAACCGAATGTTCCCGTGGCGTCCGCCATAAGAGCGAATACGCCTATCGGCGCCGTGTACATGATGGCCATTATCGCTACTATCAAACCGTCTGAAATATTGTTGCATGCCGTCAAAATAAAGTCCTTTTTTTCTTTTTCGAGTGTTGATATGGCTATTCCTACAAATAAACTGAAAAATATGATTTGTAAAATATCGCCGTCTATTAGCGCCTTAAACGGATTGGCCGGGATTATGGCTTTTATTGTGTCCCAGAATCCGCCGATTTGTCCCTGCCCTGCATATTGATTTGAGAACATTGATTGTAACGATTCCTTCGAAATACCCAGGCCGGGCTTAAATATTTCGCCGACTGCAATTCCCAGAGCTACGGCGATCATCGATGTTATTATTATGTAAGCGAATGTCGCCGCGCCTATTTTGCCTGCCGCTTTTGTCTCCCCTAATGATATGGCGCCGCTCATTATAGAAAAGAATACTAACGGAATTACCGTCATTTTAATTAATTGCATGAAAATTTCACCGAGCGGGGCGAACATTTTTGCGGACGGCCCCATCAAAATTCCGGTGATTATTCCAAGAAACATAGCGATTGTTATCCATAAACCGAGATTTGAAAAAAAACTTTTTTTATGGGTGCTTCAGACATCATTACCTCCGATAATAGAAAATTTGCATGATTATATCTTAAAATGATAAAAAAATCAAAAAAATATTGATGCTTATTAAAAAAAAAATGGTAATATTAAAAAAAAAAATTATTGTGAGGTTGAGAGGTAAAAATGATAAAAACTGATTTACTGCTTAAAAGGCTCGATGAGATTGCGCAGTCATTGAAAAATAGCGGTTACGGCCTTGCGCTTATAGGGCTCGGTTCAGTTGGAGCTGAAATCAATAGGATTGACGAATATTCCGACCTTGATTTTTTTGCGATTGTAAAAAAAGGATTTAAAAGCAGATTTATCGAGAACCTTGACTGGCTTTCATCTATATGCAAAGTGGCGTACAGTTTTCAAAATACTCGTGACGGCCACAAATTACTGTTTGATGACGGCATATTTTGCGAGTTCGCTGTTTTTGAACTGGATGAGTTATCGGCTATTCCATATTCAGAAGGCCGTATTATATGGAAAGAGGATTATATTGACGAAAAGATAAAATGTCCTGTCAAATCATATCCGGAAAAACATATTAGCGACCCGAATTGGCTAATAGGCGAGGCGCTTACAAATCTTTATGTAGGATTGTGCCGTGAAAATCGCGGCGAAAAATTATCGGCTTTTAAATTCATTCAAAATTATGCGGTTGATAAGGTTATTGAATTATGTGAAATTATTGAAAAAGAAACGCCTTTTTTTAAGGACGGATTTGTGCGTGAACGCCGGTTTGAAAAAGGATTTCCCGAAACTTCAAAATTTTTCCCGAAATTTATCCAGGGATATGATAAAAATAAAGAATCCGCGACGGCGATTTTAAAATTTTTATGTTCTAATTTTTCAGTGAACGATTCGATGCGCACGGTTATTGAGAAACTTTGCATATGATTTTAAGACGCCGGTTTTATTTCAAATATAAAAATTTGATTATAAACATTGCTTAATTTATACTTTTCGTTTAAAATAACATTTATTGTAATAATAATATTGTTAAAAGTGAGGTAGTTTCTAAAGTGAAAAACAAAAAAGTTTTATTATTGGTGTTGTTATTTGTATTTTTTTTAGGGTTAGCCGGGATTTCTTATGCCGCTGAAGCTTCTGCTAAAAATTTTCCTCTGGCGAAAGGGAACGCGTGGAAATATGAAGGTGTTTTGAAATTTGCGGTTGAGGGCGAGGAAAAAGAGAAAAAAATGGCATGGGAAATGAAAGTTATTGATTCAGTTGAAAAAGACGGCGCAACTGCAGCGCTTGTTACCGGCTATCCCGGCATGCTGACTTTTTATGAGGACGGCAAGGAAACGCTCGGCTGCCTTTTGATAAATAACGGCGGTAAATTGCTCATTAACGCTTCTGAACCTGATTGCAAACAAACATTTGCCGATGTTGCGTCCGGTGCAAAAAAGATTGATGAACTTTCGAAATCTTCGGATTTGCTTATTGATAATTCCCAGCTTAAAAAGGGTAATGTTTACGGTTTTGAAGAAGGAGCCGCCCAGGAAGCGAAAGACTCGAAATTATACTGCTGGTCCGTTAATGACGAGAAAAAATTCGATGCGGCGGTTAAAGGTTTTAACGCTAAAGAATGTATGCAATATTCTCTAAGTTATACTTCACGTCCGGATACTACGTCATTTGATTTTGTTCCAGGTCTCGGGTTTGTAAATTTCGAATATGTTCATCACGGCACGCCGGGTGATGTCAGCGCGAAGTTAGTTGAATTTTCTTCTGTTGCGCAAACTGCCGCACAAACTACAGGCGAAGTAAAAGTCGAATCGAAACCAGCGACTGCCGATAAAGAAGTAAAAAAAGAAAAAGCCGCAAATAAAAATGCCGAAAAGAAGGGCAAATAGTAAGAAGAAACTGGTTAAAAATTAAAAAGCGTCCGGAATTATATTGTTCCGGGCGTTTTTTTATATGCGTTTTTTGATGATATTTTCGATTTTATTGAAGATGATGGTGATAATGAGCGCTACAAAACAGCCGATAAAAACGCACGACATTCTTTCAGCCGCAGCTATCCATGTCCTGTTTTCCTTTTCGTGGATGAATACGATCGTGAGCGCGGCGAGTGCTGAGCGTGAAGGATTGCCGAGCTTGATGAATGTGCAGAAAAATATGGTAGCTATTATTGCGCAGCAAAATGTGAAAAGATTTGGCTGATGCGCCATGAAGGCGAGCAGGCCTATCGAAGCGCCTATTATATTTGCCTTTATTCTGTCGGTAGCGAGGCGCACTGAATCTTTGTGATCGGGAGCGAGCACTAAAAGGACGGAAATGACGCTCCAGACAAGCTGATGATTCGGGAAGAATTTATAAAGCGTATAACAGATCGAAGCGCCTATTATACATTTTATAAGGTAATTTAAATAATATATATCCTTAAGCGTTGTCAAAAAATCGTTAAACAGGATTTTTATTTTTGGGAACAAAATCGAGGTCTCTCTTTCACGGAATTTGTTTTAACTTTTTATGCTACCAGAAATATAAAAAAATAACCAGACTGCAATTAAAAAAATTGACTTATTTTCTAAAATACGGTAAAATTACACAAAAATAAAATAAAAAAGTAATATATAATTTTGGAGGAAAAAATGCCACACAAAGACTGTAATAATTCAGATGAAAAAAAACAGCATAATGATAGTTTTGAGGTATTGCAAAAAACTCGTACTATCGTAATATGCGGCGAAGTTAACCAGAAACTTGCCGAACGCGTATGTAATCAGGCGCTTTATCTGGAATCGCTCTCGAACGATCCTATAAAAGTGCTTATTAATTCGCAGGGCGGTCACGTAGAAGCAGGCGATACGATACATGACGTTCTAAAGTTCGTAAAACCGGAAGTTATAATGATCGGAACCGGCTGGGTCGCAAGCGCCGGTATTACTATATATCTTGCCGCTAAAAAAGAAAACCGCTATTCATTACCAAACACAAGGTACCTTATTCACCAGCCGTCGGGCGGAGCGTATGGCCAGGCTACCGATATAGGCATCGAAGCTGCCGAAATTATAAAAATGCGCCAGCGCGTCAATAAAATAATAAGCGACGGCACGGGCCAGTCGATCGAGAAAATCACGAAAGACACCGACAGAAATTTCTGGCTTAACGCTGAAGAAGCCAAAGAATACGGTATTGTTAAACATATAATAACCACGGCTTCCGAATTGAAATAATAGCATTATACATAACTCGATAATAAAAAAGCGGCTGTTTGAAATTTATAATTTTCACGGCCGCTTTTTTCATTGTTAAAGCGGAATTTAATCAATAAAAATTTTTAATATTCTTGGCTCTTTTATGTTATCAGGTTTGGTGAGTGTTGAAATATTATTGTTTTTATTAAAATATAAGAAGGCTTAAACAGTGAAAATTACATTAAATATTATTTAAAATTATTGACAAATTTTTTATTATTTGATACACTAATCACATATACAAGGCCTTATCGTCTAGGGGTCCAGGACGAGTGGTTCTCAGCCATTAAACCGGGGTTCGAATCCCCGTAGGGCTATTAATAAAAACCTCTGCAATCGCAGAGGTTTTTTGCTTTTCAACGCTTTTGATTTTTTAAATAAAGCCGCTTTTTTATTTGCCTTGTTTTTAAGTTTTTAAGTAAATTTTCGATTTTTCATTTTTATGTTTTCTGCCGCCTTGACAGCAGCGGTTCCGTATTCTATAATTGATATAATTAGTTAATTTTAGGAGCTGACTATGGAATATAAAAGATATATAATCGCAGGTATGATATTTTCACAGTTATGTTTCGGTGTCCGGGCGGCTTACGCATGGGGCAGTCTCACTCACATGGGTCTTATACTTGAAGCCGGGCAAAAAACTGTGCTGCCTGTGGCAAAAGAATATATGGGCGCGTTTTTGGCCGGCGCTACCGAGCCTGATATCGGCGTTATGAGTTCCGGAGCGGCCAGCGTGAATTCAAATTATTTTGTTTACCACGACGCGCTTTTTGTCGAGGCCATGAAAAATGTAGCCATGACCAAAAAAACTCCCGAAAAAGAGATTTTACTTGCGCGTGCAATGGGGTATGCGGCCCATTTGAAAGGCGACTCGGTCGCCCATGCCGTCGAGGGTTATTCTAACGCCAAGCAGGTTTATACTTCAATAAAAAAATATGATAAAGCGAATCATCTCACGACCGAATTCGCGGTCGACACGCTCACTTACGCCAAAAATAAAAAAGAATTCGATAAATACAAAGCGAATTTTATAGATGTCGATACGCTCATCGCGGTGCGTAATGAATATGCTAAAATTAAGGGAATAACCCTTGAATCTGACCGCGATAAATTGAAAGTAGACATTCTGAAACATCGCGCTACGGTTATTACCGATCAGGCTGTTGCCGAGAATATAATGTCAAAAAATCCTGGAATGTTAAAGGAAATGGATGAATTTTTCAAGGACCGTTTCGCCGGGCTAGACGCGAGCGGCGGCATCGATAAATCAGTCGATTTACTGGCCGATGCTTTTAAAAACGGCGATATTATGAAAGTTGAAAAACAGAAAGACTCTAGGAACATATTGTCTCGCGCCGGCAGCATGGCTTCAAAAGTTATAAATACCGCGGCTAACGAAGGCGCTGGATTAACGGAAAAAGCCTTGATGAATTTTGCGCGCATCGGTTTTATAAAAGAAAAAGCTTCGAATATAGCTAATTCTAAATTAAAAGGAAACGAGAGCCTTATAGGAAATTTTTTAATAAACGCGGTCAGCGATAAAAAAATCTCCTTTAAAGAAGTTTTGTACAACGCGGAAATTCATACGGCCGACCTGGCTGATCCTGAAATAAAGCTTAAAATGGCGAAAGCTGAGCTTGATATTTTAAAGAAAAAATCAGATGCCGCTTACAAAGAATACAATGAAAGGCCGTGGTATAAATTCTGGCTTTATTTCACTAAATCGGATAAAAAGAAATATGAAAGCTTGAAAGTTTTATACGAAGCTAAAAAGTCCGAAGTCGAAAAACTTGAAGCGGGATTAAAAAACGCCGCGTCTTCTAATAAAAATTTACAGGCCGTGACGGCTGCTCCGGCAGATGAAAAAACTGAAATTTTAATAGTAAATGATAATGTTTCGGCGATAAACCGCGATGAAACCGCCGGCGCTGACGGTTCAAATGCTGAATTGACCTCGGCTTATGAGCATTACCAGGCCGCGTACAAAGCTTACATAAATGCCGGCGCACCAGAAACCGGAACTGATTTCGAGGAATATAAAAAAGCGCTCGAGGCTTACCGGCAGCTTTCTAAAAAAAATCAAAATAATTAATTTTAAGTAATTATTGAATAAAAAAATCTTTTTTTACCGGATAATTCCGGTATTTTTTTTATTGGGTATTTGTGATTAATCGGGGCGTTATATTGACAATGTAACCGCTACCTGATAAAATGTTGTAATTATTGAATTAAAGAAAATTCAGGAGGCACTATGAGCGATAAAAATGGCGGCAAAGAAGAATTAAAAATAGATTTTTCGGAATATGAGCATGAGCAGGACAGTGATGAAAAGGCGCACTGGCTTGTCGAGAAAACTGCGCGTTTTATCGTGAAAAACAGGAAAATTAATTTTTTCCTGTTTATATTTTTAGTTTTGGCCGGAACTTTTTTCATTAAAAATATCTTTATAGACAACAGTATCGAATTGTGGTTTCTTGAAAATGATCCGGCGCTGGTTTCATATAATGAATTCAAAAAAATATACGGCAACGACGAAGTTATAATCGCGATGGTGAAATCCGGCGAAAAAGGAATATTTACACCCGACTTTCTTAATAAGATAAGGCAGGCTTCTATTGATATCGAAAATAAGAACGTTACCGATGGGAATGAAATAAGAAGGGTATTGAGTATCGGCAAAGCTCCGTATATCGGCCTTCGAGGTTCGCAGGACCTTATTGTCGAAGATATTTTTGAAAATACGCTTGAAACTCAGTTACAGGCTGATAACGTAAAAAAAAGATTCTATGAAAATAAATTATGGCCTAAAATTCTATCTGATAAGAGCTTAAATTATGCCATACTTATAATCGAGCCTAAAGCCACTAAGGAAATGGATGAAAAAAGGCCTAAAATAATAAACTTTGTAAATGAGAAACTACAAAAATACGGCCTTGATTATAAACTTGCCGGCATGGGAATTATGTATAACGAGCTGAACCGTTTGAGCTTGCGTGACAGTGCCGTTTTTACAATGCTTTCTTACGTGGTTTTGCTTCTGGTGGTTTTAATCCTTTTCAGGTCGCGGCATCTGGTTATGGTAATTTTCGTTATAATGCTTGTGTCTTCATTGACATTTCTTGATGTTTACGGCTTTTTTCACCAGAATTTCAATATGGTGACAATTATACTGCCGACATTGATAATGATATTATGCATTGCCGACGTTAATCATATTTTTAACCATTACTGCCTGCGTATACCTGATATTATGAAAGACCGTGAAGAAGGCCTTATAAAAGTTTATACCGACGTAATGGTGCCGAGCCTTTTTACTTCGTTTATCGAGTGCCTTGGTTTTATTTCTATTGTTTTTACCCCGATTTCGATATTGAAAACTTTCGGCCTTTTCGCCGGATTTTCGGCTATGGCTGAATATGTAATTATTCTTATGACGACCCCGCTGCTTTTCGGCATGATAAAACCTGATACTACAATAAAAATGGCGCGTCCTTTCGTTAAACTGAACAACACTTTCATGGAATGGACAATGAAAAAGTGCGGTTCTGTTAATTTAATATTTTTGGCGCTCCTTTTAGTATGCCTTTTCGGCTTAAATAAACTTGAAGTCGACACTTATTCTATGGGCTTTTTGCTGAATGATAATTCAGTCAGAATGGAAAGCGATGTCATCGAGTCTGTTTACGGCAATTACCTTCCGCTCGAAGTCCGCCTTATCGCGGATAAAAATGACGGCATTAAAGAGCCGGCGTTTTTAAATAAGCTCGTAAAAGCGCAGACTGAGCTGGAAAAATTGCCTGATGTATCGAAATGCGCATCGTTTACCGATGTTATTATGAGATTGAACCAGGTGTGGACTGACGGAAAGCCCGAATCTTACGATATACCTGATTCATCGCTTAAAGTGAGCCAGCTTTTGATGCTGTATGAGAGCGATCCTAAAAATGATCTCGAGT
>Ga0116193_1002726_pt1 | contig 13169 bp, 15 predicted proteins | sample AD_UKC115_MetaG_FD_89892 | JGI IMG/M metagenome (GOLD analysis project Ga0116193, IMG submission 89892) | Active sludge microbial communities of municipal wastewater-treating anaerobic digesters from Hong Kong - AD_UKC115_MetaG | ecosystem: Engineered > Bioreactor > Anaerobic > Digestate... | reverse complement strand
GCATCCATGAAAAAGCTCGATTTTGGATTGAACACATTATATACCTGAGCTTTATTACCATCACTCAGGCTTGCATACAGAAATAGCATGTCTCCCTGGACAATGGGCGTATATTGCAGCGGATTCGACAGCTTCTGAGTCTGTTCTTTTATAAGTGCGTTTACTTCGCTATCGACTTTGTCGCCCAATTGATCAAGATTGGTTCCGAGCAAATTTGACGGCACCGACATGCCTCTTGCAACAAGCCCGTTCAGTATATCGGTATATGCGGGCGGCAGTATGGCACTCACTTGGTATCGTTGTTCAGAAAGATTATTGCCAGGCTCACCGTCGTCAAGATTGTCTTCGCTTAGTTTTGACCCAATGACCGTGAAACCCTGTTTTTCAAAAGCGAGCTTTTGCGCGCGACTCATGGTCGATAGTTTGCACTTGATCGATGTTTTGTCACCGCAATTACTGCGGTTGATTTTATATGCCATTAATCCTTTGTAGTATGTGTCGAGTGCGATCGTAGTGTCGGACAGGTCGTTGGTGTACATTTCTTTGATGTTTACCAGCAAGATATTTGGTGCAAATACCGATGTGTACCATACGCCAAGCCCAAGCATGACAAATATAAAGGCAAATACCGAACCTTGGCGAACTCTACCAGCTCGTTTGCCCGCGAATCTGAATCGCGCTTTTTTACTGTCATCGGCTGTTTTCTTTTTAGTAGTTGTTTTCCACGTGGTGTCAGTGGCCGCTTCTTGCTCTTTTACTGTTTTGGCATTATGTGCTGCCTCGTCCTTGGCTTTGCGGTTGAACTTTTTTTGGTAGTCCGACTCGGCAGCCGTGTCGTCGGCCGGGTTGAGACGGTCTGGCATTAGTCATCATCCTTTTCGTCTGGCTGTGCATCTATGTGCGGCGGCTCCTCGGGCGCTTTCTTTTTACCAAACACATCAAGCTCCTCACCCTCTTCTCCGTTCGCTTCAAACAAATACTTTTGTGCGCGAGCCTTTGCCTTTTCCTCGGTTCCACTAATTGGTGGCTGGGTCATGCCGGTGTTTGCATCTGCATCATGACTCTGTCCACCAAGCAGAGATGCACCGTCAATCTGTACGGGCACGGCAACGATTTGCGCGGGAGCAGCTGCGCCACCGGTCACAATATTGCCGTTCTGCGCGAGTGTAGGCGCCTGGTAGTTGGTTGCTGGTGCAGTCGGCTGGGTATTTCCGCCACTACTACTACCCGCGTCGCCGCTTCCTGACGGACCAGCGCCAAACTTACGATCTTTATCCTTCGATTCATGACCGCGGTTGAGATTGTTAAATATGTCCTTGGCGGTCTTCGGTTTATCTTTCTCTTCTACTTCTTGCTTGCCGTCTTGATTTGCCTGACCGTTTTCAGCGAGGGCATTCTCGGCATCGATATTCTTTGCGTCGCTGTCTAGGCGGGCATCTTCAAGATTCTCTGGTTGCTGCGCCATGATACCTGCGACTGGCTGTAAGCGGCCGCCGTTATCAAGTGCATCTTGCAGGGCGTCACCGGCAGCTGGCTTACGAGATGAGTCAGCACCAAGGGCATTACCCGTGCCATTGCCACCTTCGCCCGTAAGGGCACTGCCACCAAGCGAATGCCGCCGCCGGTTGCGGTTAAACGCTTGCCTGCGCCCGGGAGTTCCACCCACTCCATTGGTGTTTTTTGTTGCTGCGGCGCCGGATGTCGCTTTACCCGTTACGCGAGCATCTTTGTCGTCTTTGCCGCCTCTTCGGCCGGTGACAGCTGCCGATAATCGCGAACCTGCGGTGCTCATAAGCGAATTCATGTTTTTAAACAAAAACCACACACCCAGCAGTGGTAATACTGCTGCCGCTGCTGCGGTGAGATCTGTAATAGCGCTCCCCGAACCACCGTTGAGTGAATTGTAGGAGTCACCGGTTACCCTGTAATCGCCAGACCCCATAGCGACGATAGTTACGCTGACAATCTGCCCTGCCCCAAGTAGCAACGCCACGATGGGGTAAAGCAAAAGTAATTGTATAAACAGCCGCGACCCTTGCACGAAGAACCGTTCGGTGTTTGGTAGCAGGTACGCGACAAAAAGAATCGGTGATGCAAGGATCAGCATTGCTATAATCACTTTTCGCATAATCAGCAGTACGATTCCGGCAGCGCAGATCGTTGCGACCGACACCACAACAGCTGCAGTTGGTGCGAGCAATACCCAGGCGTAGGCAGTCTTCGACATAATCTCAGATGTGATGGTTGTGAGGGTGCCATCTTGAAATGCCTGCGCCGTAGCGCCAATAGGCATGACAGACTTCCCTATACTACTGGCCGTGCCCTTGAGTGCCTCAATGAGCGAGTCCCCTACAATGTTCGATGCTTCGACCATTATGCTGCACAAAAAGTACGATAGATTGACGAGTATGGCGCATATGATAAGTCGCGGTACAAGTCGCTTCATATTGTAGTCACCACCGCGACCAGTAAGTTGCGAATATATAAGTATCATAAACGCCACCACAAACAGCCCATTGGCAATATTGCGCATAATCTCCCATGCTTTGTAGGTACCGCTTGAATCTTTTGATAAGCTAAAATCAATTTTGAGAAATTCGGTGTTGATATAGGTAAAGCCGTAGTCGGCGAGTTTTGCGATTGAGAGCATAGTCGGGCATATTACCCAGCCGACCGTTTCTATGGCACAGCTACTCAGGCCACTCGTAAACAAGTTTCCTGCCGCGCTAAACTGTGCATTTGCTGGACGAGTAGCCAGGGGTGAAAGCGAGACGCTCACGGCAATAACAGGTACCAATAACAGCAACGCCCCACGCCGCAAAAAGGTACGCAGAGGCTTGGTCATTATGTTCGACCAGCGCTGCTTCATATACCTTTCCAGTATCTGTTATGACGCTTATGGTGTCAATGACAGAATACAGTTCACCGCTCCCTATCACGCTTATGTCTCTAATGGTATAATCAACCCAACATGCAGCCCAACGATCAAAACCAACAGCCCCTAGCCCTGCAGCCCACCCAAAACGGCTATGTATCACCCAGCGGCGCCGATGTGCCCGAGTATTTGCATATGGATCCGATTGTCGAAAAGCCCAAAAGATCAAAAAAGAAGCTATTTATGGGTATTGGCGCTATTCTCGCACTCTTGCTCATTGGCGGTGGCGGATATGGCTATTGGTGGTGGGTGAAGACCGAACCGGAGCGGAAATTCTATCAGGCTCTAGAATATAGCATGACAGCTAAGTATGCGGAACGTGGGTACATCGCAACATCAAAAGACTCTGCTACAAAAATAGATATATCCGTAAGATCCGACTTCTCGAACGTATATAGCCCCGCAAGCAGTCTGTCTTACTCTCTTGCGCTGTCGGGGGCCACATTGTCTGCTGATATTGTGACGTCGAAAAGTATGGGAACCTTTGGGCGTCTTATACAAAGACCCGATGATCGATTAAATAAAAATGTCCAAAATGACCAGTGGTACAATCTCTCGGCAGGCGGTTCGACCGTGTTCGATCCACTGGGATTAGCTGCTGCACTTAACTCCCCGGCTGGTATAGTTCCTACGGGTGGCTTTGTTAAGCAAAAGCGAGATCAAATTTTAAGTGACATAAAAGAGAAGCAGGTATACAGAATACAAAGCCATAAGCAGGAGAAAGGATATACAACTTACGAAGTCCAGTTTAATAAGCAGGAGCTGGGTAAGGTACTGCAAGGCATTGCTGCTGCCTACGGTGTCAAGAATAGTGCCACTCTAACAGTGGATAACGTTGATGGTCAAGGAGTATTCATTGTTAATGACAAAACCAATCACTTTTCTCGAATATCATATGTGACAAAAGTGGGGGAGCAACCGTCACTTACGTGGAACCTCACCATTAACTATCCGGAGTCGTTGACGGTCAACGAACCAGAGAACGTAAAGATGTCCGTGATGAACAGTGGTACGTAGTTTGCCTTTGATTATTGACTAATGTATTGTACGAATGGCTAAACGATTAAACAAAGATATGAGCATACTAAAGAACAGTAAGACAAGTAAAATAGCTTTTGCGTTTTTACTATTTGCCGTGGGATTTATCTCACTATTCTCTCACCTCTCTGTATTTGCGGCGCCATGCGGGGCTGTTCTTAGTGCGAGTGAGCGAGCGGCGGGTGCGTGTGATGAAACCAACTGGAACGATGCTCAGAATAATGGATTTAGTGGTGACAAAGAGACATTCAATAAGTTGCGGTATCAGTGTGAAACCACAGATAGCGTCAATGATGATGCTTGGTATGGATTTGCTTTAGGCTACGACACTGACACGACGAGTGATGGTAATTGCTCGAACGCCATAAGGTCCTGTTATCTAAACTCGGTGGATACTACTGCGTGTCAAGACGCAAATGTGCTTGCTCTCATAGCATCTTGCAATGAGGGTGACGTGGGCCCTGGCTATAGTGATGGAGGTGCTGGCACTAATGCCACCGAAGCGGCTCTTAGGGCGGCAGGACTAGGGTTCCTGAAAGGAAGCACGGCTGGCTGTGGTACCGATCAGGCAATTGCTGTCGTCAATGTACTGAAAGACAAAGGCTATAAGTCGAATATGGATACGAAGGATGATTATTTCAATGAAATTATAGCGTCTGAATGTCAGCAGTTTACGAACGATGTCGATAAGGACAAGTGCAGGGAGAATATTAATAGTGCGCTTTATGGCTGTTTAGATAGTAATGGCTACGTAAAGACGATATCATCTGGTAGCTATACCTTTACGAAGAGAATTGATCAGACCGTAATAAGGAAATGTATGGCTGATAAGGCTAGTACGGAGGCACAATGTAAGGCTAGAACCGGGGGCAAGGGTACATGGAAGAACAATCAATGTACCCCAGCTCTAGAAGATCAGGATTACTGTGATGTTAACTATCCATCAATAGAAGCTGTAAATCCTGGAAGTCCTACGGTAGATGAGGCGAAGCAAATAACTCGCATGTATGAGCTGAACTTGGCTTGCAAGGCTGGTGAGAAAGGGGGCAATTGTGAGGCGCTGTATACAAAAGACTCGGAGTCTGGCTTTACTACGAAAGCGGATTTAGTAGCAGCTTGTAACAATGGGAAAAATAAACAAAAGGATGCCGGGTGTCTCGCCCTTGGCGTTGGCGCTGTCGATAAGGATAACGATGGCTGTGCAGACACTGATACCATAACGGGTGGTACAAAGACATGTGGACAGGCATCAACCAACATCATCGGCTGTGGTGATGAGCAGGGTGCGACGGCGCTAAGTAACGTGCTACGTATATTTGTGATAGTATTGACATTCGGTGTGGGCATAGCCGCCACTGGCAGTATCGCCTACTCGGCCATTCGTTATGCTGGTGCGCGCGACAATCAGAGCGATGTGTCGCTTGCCCGCGAGCGTATACGCAACGTAGTGATCGGCCTGCTGCTTTACGGATTTTTGATAGCAATCGCTAACTGGCTGGTTCCAGGAGGAATATTCTAATGCGAAAACTTATAACTGCCCTACTATCACTAAGTATCATTGGTCTTGTGGCTGCGCCCAGCCTTGTTGCGGCTGACTGCGGTACGACGAAGACAGAGTACATAAACTGCAACAGCAAAACGGGTGTCGGCACGATCAACGACCTCATCAGGATTGTTATCATTGTTGTCACTGTACTGATTGGCATAGTGGCGGTGGGCGGTATAGCCTATGGCGCTGTGCTCTATGCCAGCGCGCGTGATAACCAACAGCAGATTACTCAGGCTCGCACGGTTATACGCAATATAATTATTGGCGTCGTGCTCTACGGCTTTACAATTGCCATCATTAATTGGCTTGTGCCAGGGAGCGTGATAGGATAGATACCGTGAAGCATTTCATCGCTACTAGCCTTGTATTTATGATCGCAGTTGTATCTGCGCTTACTGTTCTGCCCACCCAAGTGGTGCTTGCCGGTTCATGCAGTGGCGAATCGAGCATTTTCCCTCGCTGGTATGACGATTTGTGTGCAAGTGATGGAAAAACGCTTTTGTCGCCAAACAATATGGGGAGCACCGGGAGCACAGCAGAAGATACGGCAAGCAATCTCAGCCTATGGCTCGGAGTTATTGCTATGAATATCGTCAAAATACTCCTTACGGTCGTTGCCTACGTGTCGCTTGGCTTTGTTATCTATGGTGGGTTTAAATTTATGGTTTCGGGTGACAGTAGCGCCGGCATCACAGCGGCGCGCAAGATTATTCAAAACGCACTAATTGGCCTGGTTATTTCGATCATGTCGGTGGCGATCATTGGGGTGATCGCAGGAGCGGTAGTAGGATGACGTGGTACCATTATCTTGCTGCTCAATCGCCCTCACCATCGACGAGCATATCTCTCAAACCTGGTGATTTCAAGGGGCTTGGACAAAACGCGCCCACCGCAATCGGCTCCACTCAAATTGAAGGCATTCTGATGACGGTCTATATGATTGCTGGTATCGTGGCGGTGATTGCTATCATCATAGGTGGTGTGCGCTACGTGACAAGCAATGCCGACAGCGGCTTGGTGCAATCTGCTAAAAATATGATTTTTTACGCTACTATTGGTCTGATTGTGGTACTTATGGCAGCGGCAATTACTAACTTTGTAGTACAAAATGTTACACAATAAACGGAGACACATTATGAAACGATATATCACCTCACTTGCCCTATCCTTCGCCTTCGTTACCAGCTGTCTCGCTTTTGTTTCACCTCCCGTGTACGCCGCAGGCTTTAACCCATTTGAAGGTGCCTGTCCAGCGGGAAGTAGCACAGGGAGTGGCGCGGCTTCTGGCGTAGGTGGTTCCGCGGCCGCAGGCTCGGGTACCGTTCCTGGCTCTTCAGCGCAGTCAATATGTGGTGCTAGCGATCCTAGTGGTGGCGACTTCAATTCACTCATAAAAAACGTCATCAACACAATCTTGGTGATACTGGGCATGATCGCGGTTATCATGATCGTCGTTGGCGGCATTCGCTATACCACTAGCAATGGCGAAAGTGCGCAGATTACCTCTGCTAAAAATACCATTCTTTATGCGGTGGTTGGCCTAGTGGTAGCTGTGCTTGCCTATGCTATTGTTAACTTTGTACTTGCCGCGTTTGGCGCTAAATAAAGGAGAAACTATGAAAAGATTCCAAACAATTATCGCAAGCCTCGCCGTTATGCTTGGTGTTGTAGTGGTGCCAGTTGCCACTGTATCAGCAGCGGCATGTACTGGCAGCCCAGCTCAGTGTGCTCAGCAGGGCGTCAACAACGTTGGTGGTGATCAGAACCAACCAAAACTCGAAGACGGAATTAAATGGATTGTGAACGTTCTTCTCTTTGTCCTAGGTGCAGTCGCGGTCATCATGATCATCATTGGTGGCATTCGCTACACCACCAGCAATGGCGAGGCGGCCCAACTGACCTCTGCCAAGAACACCATTCTCTACGCTGTTGTTGGCCTAGTGGTGGCCATCCTTGCCTATGCCATTGTCAACTTTGTCCTTAGTGCATTTGGCAGTAAGTAAGCGCAGGCACTTAACAAAACGCTCATAGTCTGGTATAAAGTTAGTAAGCAATACGAAAGCGAAAGGAAATACATGATAAAAAACATCAAAAAGCTACTGTCGGGAGCAATGATCATCCCTGCACTAGTACTTGGGCTTGGACTGTTTGCGCAGCCAGCATATGCCCAGTTCGACAAAAGCATCTCTGACGGTGCGGGTAGTGCACAAGGTAAAGATCAGGCTCAGTGTTTGTTTGGCAACGAGAACCAGTGTTCAGGTGATGGCGTATTCAAGACCATTACCAACGTTATGCTCTTCATCATTGGTGCCGTAAGCGTCATCATGCTCATCATTGGTGGTCTCCGCTATGTTGTATCTGGTGGTGATAGTACTGCAGTGCAGAATGCTAAGAATACTATTTTGTATGCGATTGTGGGTATCGTTGTTGCCCTTCTTGCTTACGCAGTCGTCAACTTCGTTATCGGTAGCTTCGCAGCCAACAACTAGGCCGCTTATAGCTCAATACAAAAACTCCGTCCGTAGTGGCGGAGTTTTTTGTATTGGTACGAGTGGTCACTTTAACGCGTGGGTACCAAAAACCCCAGCGGACATTCTGGCGTTGCCAGAAATAAGCTGGGGCATGGTCAGGACTAAAGAACCTGGATTTTCTTTGCTTGTTCTTGCTTTACCTTGTTAAAGGTAATCGTCAAAACACCATCCTTGAGCACAGCTTCTACTTCGTCTTCCTTTACGGCAACGGGTAGCGCCAGGGTGCGGCTAAATTCGCCCCAGTAACATTCCTGGATGTGCCAGTTGGTCGCATCGGCATCGTCGCCGCTACTGAGCGTACCATTGACGGTCAGTATGCCATCGCTAATGCTGACATCAAGTTCATCTTTATTTACACCTGCAGTGCGCGCTTTGACAACCAACTTATCCTCGGTTTCATACACGTCAACGGCAAGTTGGCCTGGGAAGTCATCTTCGGCAGGTTCATCGTTTACGACAGGCGTGCTCGCAGCTACACTGTCGTTCAGGTCGTCGTCGTTCAAAAACGCCGCCGCCAGTTCATCTTCGATCAGCAGATCGTCGTTCTGTTTACGGGCCATTGTATCCTCCACTTTACTCCGCCAGTTGGCAGATAGTCTCTTGACAAATAGTCCTCTACAGTATAACCAATGCTGGTGATATAATCAACCAAAGTAACCGTCAAAACGTAAAAAACACAATGTTAGATACACTGCTCTCATTTATTGCTCCTCACCACTGTTCTGGATGTGGTGATTCGGCCACTATGTTATGTGATAATTGTAAATATGACATCATATCGGACCCATATTCTGCCTGTGTGGCGTGTGGTCACGGTATCGCTGGGCGCACTGGCCTGTGTGGCGACTGTCACCCACCATATGACCGTGCGTGGTGTGTTGCGCCGCGTCTCGACCATGTAGAGCAGCTACTCAATAACTATAAATTTCACTATGCCAAGGCTGCGCATCGCCCGCTCGCAGCGCTGCTTCACGAGCATCTGCCCGAGCTGCCAGCGCACGTGCGGGTTGTTCCCGTACCAACAATCAACTCACACATACGGCAGCGTGGGTATGATCATACGTTGCTTATCGCCAAAGCCCTCGCTAAGAAGCGCGGGCTCCTCATCGACACATCTTTGCAGCGGGCCACAAGCACCATGCAGCGTGGCGCCAATGCTCGCACGCGTACCGCTCAGGCCAAACGAGCATTTCGAGTTAAGGCGGCACTTGATCCCGATGCTGTTTATCTGCTGCTCGACGACGTTATTACTACTGGTGCAACCGTGAAATACGCTGCCAAAGCACTAAAAGACGCGGGTGCTCAGTATGTTTGGGTGGTGGCGATCTGCCGCCAGCCTCTCGACTAGAGGTGTCTCATCTGTTAAAATGACTAGCGAGTTGTTCTTGCGCAGCTTGCTGCGCCCCAAAATCAACAAACCAAGCTTTAACCGTTTGTTGATTCGAAAGGAGAAACAACAGAGCAAGGGAGATTTACGAAGTAAATTGACCACGCAGAGTGCGTTTCGACGTGGAGAGGTCGGATAGTGGTTTATTCCAGCGGTCTTGAAAACCGCCAAGGTGAGAGCCTTCGAGGGTTCGAATCCCTCCCTCTCCGCCAAAAAAGATTACGAAGAAGCATAACGGTACAATAAGTGTATGCAGAATATAGATGAAATCAGTAAACAAAGAGCCATAGAGCTATTTGATAGTGCTTCGCTTTCATCGTTTGAAGTCGGCACAACAAGGGGCCTACAGCAGATCCACGAATATTTGTTCGGTGGACTCTACGATTTTGCCGGAAAGATCAGAGAGAAAAACATTAGCAAAGATAACTTTCGCTTTGCAAATAACCTCTATTTGGTAGAGATCTTGGCAAAGATCGACACAATGCCAGAAAATACTTTTGAAGAGATTATTACAAAATATGCCGAAATGAATATCGCCCATCCGTTTATGGAAGGCAATGGTCGTAGTACGCGTATCTGGCTAGATCTTATACTGAAAAAACAACTTGGTAAATGTATTGACTGGCAAAACATAGACAAAAATGACTATTTGAGTGCCATGATACGTAGTCATGTTAACGACTTGGAGATTCGTGAGCTTTTACGAGGTGCCCTTACTGATAAGATCTATGACCGTGAGGTGTTCATGAAGGGCATAGACCAGTCGTATTACTACGAAGAAGAAGATAACTACAGGGGCTAATCGAGCGGCAGGGTGCTAACCCTATTGCAAAACACAAAACAATGCTATTGTTTATACATGTTTAAGAAAAAAGACAAAAACTCACTCGCCAAAACAATACTTGAAGTGCTCTTTACGCTCATAGTGGCGTATCTGTTGAGTCTTATTGTGTCGTTTGTTCTCTACTTTATATTTGCAAATATTGGCAAATCCACAGAGTACGCTTCATACACTAACTTTATAAGTGGTGTCGTATTCGGCGTCACCTTTGGGTTCAAACTCAAAGAAATCGTTAGCCGCAAAAAATAGCAACTAGACGTTTGTGCCAGCTGCGGCGCCGGTGCTGCCGCTAAATGAAGATATGATGAAGCTTACGGCGGCGTAGGCCAAGATTGCTACAATCACACCCACAATCGCATACAAAATAGTATTCTTAGCATTCTGCACTGCAGTACTATCACCACCAGATACAACATAGCGGAGACCACCAATGATGAGCATGATGACGCTTACGGCACCAATCAAGAACAGTAGCACGTTAGTAATCGTACGAAACGTACCAGATTGACCAAACAGTTCGGTTGCCTGATCCACACCCTTGGCAGAGTTAGCACCCTCAGACATACCCATAGTAAATCCAGCTGCGCCTACATGGGCAACAGCGAGCACATTAACCAGCAAAATCAGCGCAAAAGCCGCTACTGGATACACGAGTTTTCTCACAATACTCATCTTCATACCCCTATTATAGCAAATATTAAGCTACTTGTCAACTCTCTCATGCTTATAAACCCCTACCCTCACCCCTGACACTATGCTATAATCGTGCGAGTTGCAATATTGCAGCAGCCACAATACGACGGCCGTAGGCCGTCCAATTCAACAAACCAAGCTTGCTGTTTGTTGAATTGAGAGGAAGCACAACGAAACAAGGGAGATTTACGAAGTAAATCAACCACGTGAAGTGAGTGCTGACGAGGAGGAGTACCCAAGTGGCTGCTGCGTGAAACGCAAATTATAAGACGGAAACCGTCCGCTTCAGCCCCGCGCAGAAGTAGATTTGTATGATATGCAGCGGAGCTATGTGATACATGTAACTCAACAATACGGAGGAGTACCCAAGTGGCTGAAGGGGACGGTTTGCTAAATCGTTAGTCCGGGGAAACCTGGAGCGGGAGTTCGAATCTCCCCTCCTCCGCCAAGAAAAATAGAGACCATTTGGTCTCTATTTTTCTTGCTGAGGCGAGATCCGAACTCCCGCGTTTTGCATAGCAAAACCAGCGCGGAGTTCGGCGCAGCGCAGCGAGATGCTGGAAAAGTTTACTTTTTGCCAGCATGAGCAAGCGAAGGAGGCCTTAGCCGTATCTCCCTCCTGCACTTATTTCCGCGCAAAAATCTCTTTAATTGACAGCTTACGACTGTACTCCAGCGCCCCGTAGCGAAATATACGTACAGCAATAGTGGTGACGAACGCAGCGGTGATGATGAGGATTGTGATGCCTATGAGCGCTTCGCCCACGGGCAAGTTACCAAGCGCATTGCGCAGCATTAGGGGTATTGGTGCGGTGAGAGGAAACAGTGATAAGAAAGTCACGATCGGGCTATCTGGTGCCGAGACAAACAGCGATGCCGCATAGAGTGGTCCAAATAGCAGCACCATGATCATACCAAAGAACCCGCCCGCCTCTTTGGCGGTCGGCACGGCAGCACCAATGGCGACCAATAGACCAGTAAACAGCATGAAACTACTAGCAAACACCGCAAATCCAATGCCGATCGACGTCCAATCGACAGGCAATGACGTCAGATCGAACGACGGCAGATTGAGTCGATCATGGAACAGCAAATACCCAACAGCTATAGGCACGACGATCACCAGCCCCTGAATAATCGACAGCACAATCAGCGACAAAATCTTACCCACGATCAGTGTACGCGCTTCAACGGTGGTCAGGAGCATTTCGATCACACGGTTTTCCTTTTCTTCGGTGGTGCTGGTGAGCATTTGGTTGCCAAAAAACGCGATCAGGAAGTAAAACAACACCAAAAACAATCCCGGAAGGGTCATTTGTTGTATGGCATTGTATTCAGTACCGTTTCGGTAAATCGTTGCGTTGACCGTGGTACTTTTGGTGAGCGCCGCTTTGACGTTTGCCGTGGTGGCGTCGGATGCCGAAAGTGACATAATCGTCTGCGCTACGCCCGTATAACGCCCATCGGTGAAAATGTCGACGTTTTTGCCGTATACTTCAATCTTGCCACTCACGAGGTCGGCCGGGTACGCGATGTAGCCGTCGAGCGAGCCGTTTTTTACAGCGGCAATATTTGCTTGTTTGTCTGTGTTTGGTACCATGCGACCGGTCATGGCGGTGACAATGACCGGGTTGATGACTCCTGATGCATCACTGACCACAAAGCTAAACTTTTGCTTTTCAATATCTTTGCTCGCGTCGTCGGTTGCTTTGTTCGAAAAGAATACGATGCCCGCAATTGCCGCAAATAGCAGTGGAAATCCAAGCGCCATGATCCAAAAAGTCTTCTTTTTCAGCGTGCGGGTAATCTCAAACCGCATGACCGTACCAAGATTATGCATTTTCATCCTCCTTTCCCTCACCACCGTAGATCGACACAAATATGTCATCGAGCGATTTTCCTCCGTGTTTTTTGCGCACATCTTTCACGGTTCCGTAGGCCGCTGCTTGCCCGTCCTTTAGCAAGATTATCCGATCGCACAGCCGCTCTACCTCTTCCATTTGGTGAGTCACGAGCACTACGGTCGCGCCCTTTTTCTGATGGTCTTCGATAATTGTCATCAAAAGGCGACGGTTTACAGGGTCAAAGCCTTTGGTCGGCTCATCGAGAATCAGCAGCTCGGGGTCGGCCATGATCGTAATGCCTAGCTGTACCTTTTGCTGCTGCCCACCAGATAGTTTGTCGAGCTGTGTTCT
>Ga0116193_1002724_pt1 | contig 13184 bp, 6 predicted proteins | sample AD_UKC115_MetaG_FD_89892 | JGI IMG/M metagenome (GOLD analysis project Ga0116193, IMG submission 89892) | Active sludge microbial communities of municipal wastewater-treating anaerobic digesters from Hong Kong - AD_UKC115_MetaG | ecosystem: Engineered > Bioreactor > Anaerobic > Digestate | place... | reverse complement strand
TTCAACTCGTTCCTTTTGTTACAGGGCGTCGAAACATTAAGCCTGCGCGTCCAGCGTCATGCCGACAATGCTTTGGCGCTTGCGCAATGGCTCGGGCAACATCCGGCTGTAGAGTATGTGTGGTATCCTGGTTTGGCAAGCAGCCCTTACCACGATCTCGCAAAAAAATATCTCACCAACGGCTTCGGCGGCGTGCTGCAGTTTGGTGTTAAAGGTGGAAAAGAAAAAGCAGCACAGTTGATCAATGAACTAAAACTGGCAAGCCACCTCGCAAATGTTGGCGATGCAAAAACGCTGGTCATCCATCCTGCATCAACCACGCACGAGCAGTTGAGCGAAGCAGAACAAATTGCCAGCGGTGTGCTTCCCGGCATGGTGCGCATTAGCGCGGGTATCGAACACATCGATGATATTAAAGCAGACTTTGAACAGGCACTGGCGAAAGTGGCCGGTGCTGTGTTGGCATAGGTAAATGCTTTGGGCCAAACAAAAGAATAAGCATTAAGCTTTTGTTGCGTCGCACACTTCGGCGCCTTACACTTTGCTGAGCAAAGAACAGGAAGTACAAGGGAGTGACACAACGAAAGCTTAATTGATGAACAAAAGCTATCACAAAAATTTCAGGCATTGCATTTTAAAACATTTTCATTCAGTAAACCATTCACGCTTGAAAGCGGCAGAACATTGCCGGGCTATCATCTCGCCTATACAACACTGGGCAAAATGAATGCCGCCAAAAGCAACGTGGTGTGGATTTTTCACGCGCTTACGGCCAACAGCAACCCGGCCGAATGGTGGAGCGGTTTAGTGGGCGAAACAAAACTCTTTGACCCCGGGAAGTATTTTATTGTTTGCGTGAATGTACCCGGCAGTTGTTATGGCAGTATTTCCCCGCTGGATGATAATGCAGAAACGGGAAAGCCTTTCTATCACAACTTTCCTTTGTTCACTACGAGAGATATGATCAGGGCTTATAACCCGCTCCGCATCAAACTCGGCATAGAGAAAATTCATATTGGCATCGGTGGTTCAATGGGCGGCCAGCAATTGCTCGAGTGGGCCATTGAAGAACCCGCGTTATTCGAATATATTTTTCCCATTGCCACCAATGCCGAACATTCGCCGTGGGGCATTGCCTTTAATGCATCGCAACGCATGTGCATCGAGAACGACCCCACCTGGAAAGAAGAACAGGTGGATGCAGGTCTTGAAGGCATGAAGATCGCAAGAAGCATTGCACTTATTTCTTACAGGCATTATGAAGCTTATTCAAAATCGCAGCAAGGTTTTACCACGGAAACAGAAGGCGCAAGAATTGATAAAAAAGTTTTCAAGGCAGAAACATACCAGCGTTACCAGGGCGAAAAACTGGCTAAACGCTTTAACGCGTTCAGCTATTATTTTCTCAGCCAGGCCATGGATAAACACAATGTGGGCCGGGGCAGGGACAGTGTGCGGGCAGCATTACAGAGTATTAAGGCAAAAGCACTGGTAATAAGCATTTCATCAGATGTATTGTTTCCAACCAGCGAACAGGAACTGCTGGCAGCCTATATTCCAAACGCCCAGCTCGCCGTTATCGATTCTTATTATGGCCACGATGGTTTTCTGCTGGAATTCGAAACAATTGAAAATTTAGTAAAAGATTTTTTAAAACAAGAGTTGCCGGTTACCACTTATCGGTAGCCAGCAAACGGTAACAAATTTGTAGCAATGGGCACAGATAAAAAATTAGTGATTGGGCTATTTGGTTTTGGCGTCGTAGGTGAAGGGTTATACCGCGTGTTGCATCAAACGCCTTCGTTAAAAGCAGAGATAAGAAAAGTATGTATCAAGCATCCGGGTAAAAGAAGAAACGCGCCACCCGAGTTATTCACCACGGAAAAAGACGACCTGCTTTTTGATAGAGACATTAACGTGATCGTTGAAGTGATCGACGATTCGGAAGCAGCCTTCTACATTGTAAAAACGGCGTTGCAAAATGGCAAGGCTGTGGTGAGTGCCAGTAAAAAAATGATCGCAGAACATTTACCCGAAATTCTTTCTTTACAAAAAGAAACAGGTTTACCATTCTTGTGTGAAGCGGCTGCATGTGCTTCCATTCCTGTTATCCGCAACCTGGAAGAATATTACGATAACGACCTGCTGCATGGCATTAAGGCAATCGTAAACGGATCTACCAACTTCATCCTCACCAAAATGTTTGAAGACAGGCTGGACTACAGCGAAGCGCTATTGCTCGCCCAGCAGCTCGGCTTTGCAGAAAGCAACCCCGCCCTCGATGTGGAAGGTTACGACGCTTTGAATAAATGGACGTTCTTGTTAACGCATGCATACGGCATAGTAACAAAACCAGATACTATTCTTTTCACCGGCATTCAAAACATTCAGCTCAGCGATGCAACTGTTGCAAAGGAAAAGAACTTCGACATCAAACTGATTGCACAGGCACAGAAATTAAAAAATGGCAAAGTGGCTGCGTTTGTATTGCCTCAGTTTGTAAAACAGGATGAGCCACTGAGCTTTGTAAAAAATGAATACAACGGCGTGGTAATAGAAAGTGGTTTTGCCGACAAACAATTCTTCTACGGCAAAGGCGCCGGAAGCTTTCCAACAGCCTCTGCTGTGCTGAGTGATATATCTGCCTTGCGTTACGATTATCACTACGAGTATAAGAAATTATATTACCACACACCTGGCGAACTAAGCAATGATTTTTATGTAAAAGCTTATATAAGTTTTAATAAACTTTCAGACATTCCAAAAGAAGAATTTGAGTGGATTGAAGAATGGCATGGCGGACAAGACAGGAGCTATTTTGTAGGTGTGATCCATTTCGAAAAACTGGTGAATGATAAATGGTGGAAACAACATGGTGTTTCTTTCATACTAACGCCCGAGCCGGTTATTGAAGACATCGAAATAAGAAACCTGAAAAAACGTAGCCTCGAACTCGCAGGCATTATATAAACTTTAAGTGAAATTGAATAGAAAAAGATCCCGGCATGCCGGGATCTTTTTTTGATACCACTGCGCAATTCATCCGGTAAAAGAAACAATTTACCCGGCTGCACAATGATTGCTTGCCTTACACGGTTAATTTCGTTGTTCATTTACTTGTATGAATGTAACCATTACAGGGGCAGGCATTGCAGGACTCACGGTAGCCATAGCTTTGGAACGCATTGGCTTAAACCCGGTCATATTTGAAGCAGCACCCGTGATAAAACCACTAGGGGCGGGTATTGTACTCGCAACAAATGCGATGAATGCCTTAAAAAAAGCGGGCATCGCAAACGACATCGTTGCGAAAGGCGAACTACTTACCATATTCAATATCCGCGATTATAATGGCCGGCTCATTTCAAAAACAGACAGTGCCGCCCTGTCGGCAAAATATGGTATTGGCAACTATGCCATTCACCGTGCATCGTTTCATGAAGCACTGCTTTCAAGACTTAAAACCAGCAACATTGAAAAGGGCAAACGTGCCATTTCCACAGAACAAAAAGACGGCAAAGTAATCGTTCAGTTCGAAGATGGTGGCACACATGAAACAGACCTGCTGATTGTTGCCGATGGCATTCATTCACCCATAAGAAAACAACTCATTCCCGCTGCTGTACCGCGCTATGCAGGATATACCTGCTGGCGTGCGGTAATACAAACTGCGGGTATAAAACTGACCGAATCAACCGAAACATGGGGCAGCCAGGGTAGATTCGGAATGGCTCAGTTGGCCAATAATATGATCTACTGGTATGCATGCATCAATGCGCCACAACACGATGAGCGCATGAAAAATTTTAAAATCGATGACTTGCAACAGCATTTCGCAAATTTTCATCAACCCATACCGCAACTACTCCAACAAACAAAAAACGAAGACCTTATTTGGGGAGACATTATCGACATAAAACCCATCGGCCAATATGCTTTCAACAATATTGTTTTGATAGGCGATGCGGCGCATGCCACAACACCAAACATGGGACAAGGTGCTTGCCAGGCTATTGAAGATGCCGTGGTGCTTGCAGATGAGCTGGAGAAAAACGGCGACAAAAAAATCGCACTCAAAAACTTTGAAAAAAGAAGGCTCGCAAGGACCCACTACATCACCAACACATCATGGACGCTTGGCAAAATTGCCCAGCTCGAAAACAAGCCCCTTGGCGCACTAAGAAATTTCCTGCTCCGTACTTTGCCAGCATCAATAAATGAAAAACAGGTTAAGAAAGTGTACGAAACAGGCTTTTAAAAATTATCTCTTGCTGCTGCAATCATTAATATTGGATCAAAGCAATATAAAGGTACCCGGCTGCAGCCAATGCATTTAAGCTGCTGTTGCGTCGCACTCTTGTAACGCAAAACATGGCTGAGCAAAGAACCAACAGCAAAAGAGTGCGACGCAGGTAAAGCCGCCATTGATGTTACAGCCGGGCTCCCTTAACTACTTATTTTTTTCCGCTTCTGGGGGCACTGCCAAAGCCATTGGCGAATGCTAACACATAATAGCATTAATGAAAAAAATAAAAAAAATTCAGAACATTTTAACAGTAATATTCAAATAGTGCTAAATTGTGCACACGATTGCACAAATATTGACCAACAGAGTAACCATACACGATATTGCCCGGGAATTAAATCTGACTGCTGCGACAGTTTCAAGAGCTTTAAATAACAATCCGCGCATAAGTACCGAAACAACGCAACTCGTTCAGGATAAGGCTGATCAGTTGCGTTACAGGCGCGATAAACTGGCTTCGTCATTGCGTTCCGGGCAGTCGCATACAATAGGGGTGATTATTCCGAGTGCCCAGATAAACTTTTTTGGTTCTGTTGTTCATGGCATAGAAACTACGGCAAGTGAGAACGGTTACAGCATTATTTTGTACCAGTCAGAAGAAAAGACAGCGATAGAAAAAAAAGCAATAGACACATTTTTAAGTGCGAGGGTTGATGGTATACTTGCCTCTATTGCCAAGGAAACGGTCAATTTTTCGCACTATGCCGAATTAAAAAAACGCAATGTACCGCTGGTATTTTTCGACCGTATCAACGACGATATTGAAACACCATCTGTGATGATCGATGACTACAAGGGAGCGTTCATTGCAACGGAACATTTAATAAAAAAAGGGTACAAAAACATCGGGCACGTTTCAGGACCGCTTCATATAAAAACTTTCTCGGCACGGTTGAACGGCTACAAAGAGGCACTGAGGGCAAATGGTATTGACTTTGATGAAGCGTTTGTTTACCAGGGCGATGTTTCTATAGAATCGGGCAAGAAGGCTGCCGACTATTATTTAAGCCTGGAAAGCCCGCCGGACGCAGCTTTTGCAGTTGAAGATTTTACTGCACTTGGATTGATAAAAGGTTTGAAGGAGCATAAAATAAAAATACCTGACGAGTTTGGCGTTGTGGGTTTTGCTAACGAGAGTTTTGACGAACATATTACCCCTTCTTTGTCATCAATTGATCAACAAACTGTAGAAATGGGTAAAGAAGCATTTAACTTATTGAAAAGTCTGATTAAAACCCGTAACTGTAATGTAATGCTTGACCATAACCACATTGTGCTTGAACCGATTTTGCTTTGCAGGGAATCATCAGCAGGCAAAAAATAAATGATTGACGGCGGAACAACAAATTATTAATAAACCAACAACATAACTATGATGATACAACTCAACTACGATGACAGCTAACGGCTTTCTTTGTTTCTTTTTCCTCCAATTTTATTTAATAACCACTCTAATTTGCCAATTATGGGAAAATACAATCTCAGTTTCACAAAAACCAAAAGATGGGTGTTAAACGTAATGTTCATACTTTCTTTAACAAGTATTGTACAACTTTCACCCATAGATGCCGCAGCAAAGAAATATTATAGCCCGGCTGATAAAAAAGTTACTGGTAAAGTAACAGACGATAAAGGAGCGCCTTTATCAAACGTTTCCGTTATGGTAAAAGGTACCAAAAAAGGTGTTACTACTGACCTTAATGGTGTGTTCTCCATAACCGTTTCCGATGCGAATCCTGTCTTAATTATCTCTTACGTAGGTTACAAAAGCCAGGAGATTTCTGTAGCAAACCAAACCGACGTGAACATATCACTCACTGCAGGTTCAGAGCAACTGACCGATGTGGTGGTGGTTGGTTATGGTACGCAAAAGAAAGTAACAGTTACTGGTGCGGTAAGTGCCGTAAAAGGAGCTGAACTGGTTAAATCACCTGCCGTTGACCTGACTAACTCACTTGCCGGCCGTATTCCGGGTCTGGTGGTAATTCAAACGAGCGGTGAACCAGGCTACGATGGTGCTACAGTGAATATTCGTGGCACAAACACGCTTGGTAACAGCAGCCCCTTGATCGTTATTGATGGTATCCCCGACAGGGACGGTGGACTGGGTAGATTAAATCCAAAAGATATCGAATCTATCTCTGTGCTTAAAGACGCATCTGCAGCCATCTACGGTGCAAGAGCAGCCAATGGTGCAATTCTCGTTACTACCAAAAGAGGTGCAAGTGGCAAACCAAAGATTTCATATGATTTTAACCAGGGTTTTGCACAGCCGGCAAGAGTCCCTGAAATGAGCAGCGCGCCTGAGTATGCAGCTATCATGAACGAGATTCCAATTTACAAAAGCATTCCCGTGGGCGAATGGAATGCCGCATGGGCTGCTATTCAGCAAACCGGTAGCTACGATTCTCCTACAGATGGTGTTACTACTCTGAACGCGAACTACAGCCCGGATGCAGTACAGAAATATAAGGACGGCACCGACCCCTGGGGCTATCCAAATACCGACTGGTTTGGAGATGCATTCAAAACCTGGACTCCTCAAAGCCGTCATAACCTGTCACTGACAGGCGGTTCCGAAAACATACGGTACTACGCCTCATTGGGTTATGTAAGCCAGGATGCTTATTATAAGAATTCTGCAACCAAATACAAGCAGTATAATTTCAGGATGAACCTTACTGCTAAAGTAAACCAGTACATTTCCACCACACTGGGCGTTATGGCCCGCAGGGAAGACAGAAATTTTCCAACAGAAAGTGCCGGTTCTATCTTCCGTATGTTGATGAGAGGTCGTCCGACAGAACCCGAAGTTTGGCCAAATGGCAAACCTGGTCCCGACATCGAGAACGGTCAGAATCCATATGTGATCACTACTAACGCAACTGGTTACGTAAAAAACCCAACCGATTATTTACAGGCAAATGGCTCTGTTGACATCACCAATCCATGGGTTAAAGGTCTTAAACTGACCCTCTCCGGTGCGGTTGACAAAAACAGCAGTACAAACAAAATGTGGCAAACACCCTGGATGCTGTACTATTGGGATAGGATATCCTACGAAGACGATGGTGTTACACCAAAATTGGTAGGCGCTATCAGGTCTAACTTTACAGACCCAAGATTGACACAAAGCTATAGCTCTGTATTAAACACCAATCTTACTGCCCTTCTGAGCTACGACCACAAATTTGGAACTGCCCATACGCTTAACTTGTTGGCGGGTGTTACAAAAGAAACATTCAAAGGCGAAGGTTTCCAGGCTTACCGCAGGGAATATATTTCTCCGGCAATTGACCAGTTGTTTACAGGCGGACCTACCCAAACAGTTACTGGTAGTGCGTATAACAGGGCAAGATTAGGTTACTACGGCCGTGCCCAATACAACTACAAAGAAAAATATCTTGCAGAGTTTATCTGGAGATATGACGGCTCTTACATATTCCCTGAAGATCATCGTTTTGGTTTCTTCCCCGGTCTGTTACTGGGTTGGAATATTACCAACGAAGATTGGTTCCATGTTGACAAGATCAATTACCTTAAACTCAGGGCATCTTACGGCCAGATGGGTAATGACCAGGTTTATTATAACGGGCAACTTCAGGAATATGCCTATCTCTCAGCTTATGGTTTTGGCAATTACCCAATCAATTCAGCGTTGGCCACAACACTTTATGAGATTGTGTTGAATAACCCTGACTTTACCTGGGAAAGGGCAAACAACTATAACCTTGGTTTGGACGCGACCTTGTTTAAAAATAAGCTCGATGTAACATTGGAATATTTCTTCAATAAGAGAGACCAGATCCTGATTCAGAAAACAGGTTCTACCCCTGCTTCTTCTGGTATAAGCAATCTGTTGCCTCCCGTTAACGGTGGAAGAGTTGATAACAGAGGTTTTGAGTTCAGCTTTGCTTACAATGGCAAATTCAGCAAGGATCTGACTTTCAGAGCTGGTATCAATGGAGGCTATGCAAAAAACACCGTTGTTTATATGGATGAAGCACCAGGTGCTCCTGACTATCAAAAACAGGAAGGACACCCCATCGGCGCCTACCTCGCATATGAATCTACCGGTGCATTCAAAGACGAAGCAGATATAGCAAAGAATACCATCGACTACAGCGGCGTAACATCGCAACTGATCCCTGGCGACATGAAGTTCAGAGATGTTAATGGTGATGGTAAGATCAATGCAGACGACGCTGTTCGTTTGGATAAGAGCATTACACCACCCTGGAACTTCGGTGCTACTTTCGAAATGCACTACAAAGGCTGGGATTTCAGCTTCCTCCTGCAAGGTGCTGCCGGTGCGGAAATTCGCATCCAGACAGAATCAGGCGACATAGGAAACTACCTTCAGTATGATTACGATCACAGGTGGACAATTGACAACCCAAGCGATCAATATCCAAGACTGGCAAGTCGTGGTGATACTTACTTTACAGGTGGAAACTTCGGTTTCAACACATATTATCTCCGGAGCAAAGACTACATAAGACTTAAAAACATCGAAGTTGGCTACAACGTACCTTTAAATTTCCTTAAAAAGTACAACATGAGCCAACTAAGATTCTTTGTTAACGGTTTAAATGTGTTTACAATAGACAAGAACAAAATATTCGATCCTGAAGCTACCGTACAAAGTGGCGTTTACTATCCTCAGGCTCGGGTGATTAATGGTGGTTTAACCTTAACATTCTAAAATTACAGGCATATGAAAAAACAATTATTTCGTTTAAGTTGTCTGGGTTTAATCTTGTTACTGATTAATGCGTGTAACCAAGATTTCCTGAACACAAAGCCAGAAGACAGGGTTTCGAGCGACGCCACCTGGGGCGACGCGGCACTATCAGAGGCTTTTGTATTTAATGTGTATTCTTTCCTTGGCTATGGCGGATTTGAAGAACAGGCTTTGGCTGCTTACACAGATGAGGCCATGTTCACCCATGCCGGACGGAATATCAACACATTTACAGAAGCTACCGAGACTCCGTCGAACCTTGCCTGGATGAGCCCTACTTACGAGTGGAGCAGGATGTATTTTGCAATCCGCGAAGCAAATGTGGCAATCACAAATCTTCCTACTGCTACATTTAATAACGACGTATTCAGAGACCAACTGCTCGGTGAGGCTTATTTTCTCAGGGCCTACTACTACCAGCAGTTAGTTCGCTTTTATGGTGGCGTGCCTATCATAGACAAGCCATACGAGTTGAACGAAGATTATACCATTGCAAGAAACACATATGAGGAATGTGTAAACTTCATGGTGGCGGATCTTGACAAAGCTGCTGAACTGCTTGACGGCAAAGGTATGGCTGCGGGCAGGGCTTCAAAATTAGCTGCACTTGCATTAAAATCTCGCATCCTTTTGTATGCTGCGAGTGATTTGCATGACGCAACAAAAGCTAAAGCAAATTCCCCAACATTAAGTGGGTACGCAAACATAGAGTTGGTAGCTTACACTTCCGGTAGCCAGGCTGAAAGATGGAATGCAGCTAAAGCCGCAGCTAAAGCTGCGCTCGATGCGGGCCAGGGTTATAAACTCGACCTTACAGCTCCAGTTTCCGCGGAAGAAGGAACAAAGAACTATAACTCTATCGCAATGGGTGGCGGTAGCGCGGTGGGCGATGCAGCCGCTGAGACCGAACTCATTTTCCAGCGTACTGCTACTCCGCTGTACACAGCAGAAGATAACTGGCCGCTCGGTGGTTTGCACTATGGTATCAACAACGGTCCTAACGGTTATCATAACTGGGCCGGTAACACGCCAATTCAATTATTGGTTGACGACTACGAAATGATGGATGGTTCCAAATTTAATTGGAGTAATCCTGCACAAAAAGCACATCCTTATGTGGGCCGTGACCCACGCTTCTATGCAACCATCCTTTATGATGGTGCTGGCTGGAAACCAAGGCCGGCAGACGTGGCTGACAGGGATCCTTCAAATCAGTTGCAATCCGGTTACTATTCAGACGGTGCAGGTGGTACCATCAATGGTATCGACACACGTGAGTCACCGGTTGAAAACTGGAACGGTAGCCGTACTCACTATTATACGAGGAAGTTCATCGATCCGGATCCGGCTTTAGCCGACAACCAGTCAAGTTCACAGGTTGTTCCATGGCCATTTATCCGCTATACGGAAGTGGTGTTAAACTACATCGAAACATGCATAGCCACAGGTGATGAAGCAACAGCAAAAGCATGGCTGAATAAAATCAGGTTCCGCGCAGGTATGCCGGCAATCAACGATGCAGGCGACGCACTGCTTCAGCGCTACCGTAACGAACGCAGGATAGAACTGGTGTACGAAGAGCACCGCTATCACGACGCAAGACGTTGGATGATACCAACTACCACTGTTGGCCGTGGCATTAAAGCAATAAAGGTTGAAGCTGCCGTTAAAGCAGGCAAGTCGGCGCTTGTTCCTTACAGGCATGACGAAACTGTTTACGATTACACTTACACCGTGGTTGATAATACAGAAAACGAAACCCGTAAGTGGGATGACAAGATGTATTTCAGGCCAATTGCAAGGGATGAGATAAACAAGAACGACAAGTTGATTCAGAATCCCGGCTACGAATAGCAGATACTGTTTTTACATAAAAAAAATCTATCCTGAAAAGGGTAGATTTTTTTATGTATTTATACCACACTATTGTTACTTTAGCAAGGTTATTTACCTGGCTGAAATTGTTGACCCGGCTGCATTCCAAAGATCATCGCCTGTTGTGCTTTAGTGCCGCCCCATCCGGCATTACTCCCTGCATCGTTCAGTCCGTTGTGAAGCAACTGTGAGACGTGAAAAGTCTACGCTTGCCATTTCACTGTTGACGAAAAAAGGATATTAGTACAAGAGTGCGACGCAACGATGCTCCATTGAAAAACAAAAGCCGGGTACAAAAAAATTAACTGCTTATAACATTATATACTGTCAATGAATTTCCGGAACCAGATTTCCTACCTGATGTTTTGCTCTGTATTGTTTGCTGCGTGCAATGGCAACACGGGCATCGATAGCAAAACGACGGCCGCGACAACAAACACAGGCGCACTTTTTACATTGCTGGATGCAAATAGCACGCATATAGATTTTCAGAACAAGCTTACCGAAGGGCTTAATACCAACATTCTGCTCTACGAATATTTTTATAACGGTGGCGGTGTTGCGGCAGCAGATTTTAATAACGACGGGCTGGTAGATTTATATTTCACATCGAATATGGGCGACAACCAGCTCTACCTTAATAAAGGGAATTTGAAGTTTGAAGACGTTACCGCCATAAGCGGTGCGTCGGGCCGGCCGGGTCCATGGAAAACAGGTGTAAATGCCGTTGACATAAACGGGGACGGCCTCCTTGATATTTATGTTTGCTATTCAGGCGCACTTCCGCCGGAAAAAAGAAAGAACCAGTTGTTCATTAACCAAGGCATCAACAGCCGCGGAACACCGCAGTTTAAAGACGAAGCAGAGGCCTATGGGCTGGCAAACAGCAGCTATAGCAATCAGTCTTACTTTTTTGACTTTGATAAAGATGGCGATCTAGACATGCTGCTGCTAAACCATAACCCAAAGAATTTACCTATTTTGAATATTGAAGCAACAGCCCAGCAATTTAAGCAGGATAACCCGGAAAAAGGGTTGAGGCTGTTTAAACAAACCAATGGGAAGTTTCAAGATGTTACGGTTAGCGCAGGCATCAACGGTTCAGAATTGAGCTATGGATTGGGCCTGGGTATTGCAGACTTTAATGAAGATGGATGGCCTGATTTTTATGTGTCGAACGATTACGCTGTTCCTGATTTTTTATACATCAACAACCGCAACGGTACTTTTACCAACCAGCTTGCAGGCAGTATTGGCCATACAAGCCAGTTTTCTATGGGCAACGATGTGGCCGACATTAATAACGATGACCGCACCGACATATTCACCCTGGACATGTTACCCGAAGATAACCACCGCCAGAAGCTATTACTTGCACCGGATAACCTGGATAAATTTAAATTGAACGTGCGCAGCGGTTTTTATTACCAGTATATGCGTAACATGCTTCAACTGAACAATGGTAACGGTACGTTTAGTGAGGCAGGGCAGATAGCTGGAATTTCGAATACAGACTGGAGTTGGGCTGCATTGTTTGCTGACTACGACAATGATGGTTGGAAAGACCTTTTTATTTCGAATGGTTATTACCGCGACTATACCAATCTCGACTTTATAAACTACATGAATGAGTATGTAAAAACAAAAGGGAGGTTGCAAAGAGAAGATGTAATGGACATTATTAAACAAATGCCGTCTTCAAATGTAATGAACTATATTTTTCAAAATAAGCAGTCAGGGCTTTTCGAAAATAAGACGGTAAGCTGGGGACTAGATCAGCATTCAAACAGCAATGGAGCCGTATATGCAGACCTGGACAATGACGGAGATCTTGACCTTGTTGTAAACAATATCAACCAGCCTGCTTTTATTTATGAAAATGAATCGCAAAAGCATAGTAAAAATCACTATCTGGGTATTCAGCTCGAGGGCGCTGCACCAAACACACAGGGATTGGGAACTACAGTTAGAATATACAATCAGGGGCAAATGCAGCGGCTTGATCAAAACCCGGCAAGGGGCTATTTATCCAGCGTTTCAACCACTCTGCATTTTGGGCTGGGAGATGCTGCAAAAATCGATTCGCTGGTAGTAACATGGCCGGGTGGAAAAACGCAAATACTCACTGATGTTAACGCGAACCAGGTTGTAAAGCTTTCAGAAAAAGACGCGAAAGAAAAATTTACTCCCGGCAACCATATAACTCCGGTCTTTGAAGAGATAGGAGCGCCATTGAAATACACGGAAAACATTGACACG
>Ga0116193_1002722_pt1 | contig 13186 bp, 5 predicted proteins | sample AD_UKC115_MetaG_FD_89892 | JGI IMG/M metagenome (GOLD analysis project Ga0116193, IMG submission 89892) | Active sludge microbial communities of municipal wastewater-treating anaerobic digesters from Hong Kong - AD_UKC115_MetaG | ecosystem: Engineered > Bioreactor > Anaerobic > Digestate | place... | reverse complement strand
TTTCTTGCCTTTATAACAGATATCGCCGGACGTCTTATAGATACCTATGATATTCACATTGTAATGCAACATAGAGCCCTCAGGGCCGAACACCATCTGATATGTGCGGTTAAATATACTGCAAGCTTCTTTTGAATTGTCGGAATCAAGCGTGCCGGCACTCATATATTGTATTAGAAAGAGTGATAATATAAATACTACCCGAGCCTTTGAATTTTTCATCGTTATAATGTTTTTTCATCGAATGTCAAATATAAGAAATATATTTGAATCATCACTCGTAGTACTGGAAATAAAAATGTTTATTAGGATTATCAGGAACGTGATGCCAATGTACCATTCTCCTTTCAAAGAGAATGTTCCCGAATATTTCCCGATATTCTATTGTATTTTACTGATTATACCGTTTGTGTCCCTTTCCCTAAATTCCAAGGGAAGACAACCGACCTGTTTCTTGAAGAATTTCACGAAATATGACGGATCTTCAAAACCCAACTGGTAGGCCACCTCTTTCACTCTCAAACTCGTATGTTTCAACATGCGCTTAGACTCAAGAATAATGCGATTGTCAATCATCTGCAGGGGTGTGATATGTGCTACCTCCATCACATTGTTATATAAGGTTCTTGTCGTGATATTCATATAAAGGGCATATTCCTTGGCTGTATGAATATGGCGATAATGGTTCTCAATCATCTGGCGAAACTTGACAAAAGTACGATGGGTGCTGTTGTTAGGCTGCAGCTGTATATTACTCTCACGGGTTCCCATTCGCTGTATCTGAATAAGGAACAATTTAATCAGATGGTTCAGATATTCAGAATGGGCAAAATCATTCTTATGGGTGAGCTCTTCTTGTATCTCCTCTACAATACTTGATAGAAACCGGGCACATGCATCACAAACCTTAAAGCAGGGCTTGGCATCAAAAGCATTGAAGATATTGTATTTCAAGAATACGTTGTCGTTTTGCCTTTCATCAGATAGAAAACTTCCGTTGAAATGAATGATAATTCCATCGAAACGTGAGTTTTCATCAAACCAATGAATCTGTCCGGGAGAGACGAAAAATAACATATTATCTTCTATCGGATATTCATGGAAATCAACATAATGCCTGCCAACTCCTTTGATGAACCACACTATCTGATAGAAATTGTGGATGTGAGGATGAAAGGGATGGTCACGGTTAGCATCAAAGAACTGCGGCATTTTTTCAAGTTCAAAATCATCATTCGGAGATTCTCCGGATATGACATGACTGCGTGGTGGATAATCAGGCATATTCATGATGAGCAAAGGTAACGTATAATATTGTAATATTGAGAAATATCCCGGATTATTTGAGGAAAATCAAGGTACAAAAGAAACAAGATTCCTTATATTACCATATTTATTCCTTTTTGTACAACGGCATATTCACCGGATAACAATACTTTTGCAGCCGGTATCAAATAATAATATAAAAGACCGCCATGATACAAATGAAAAATTATCAGAATCTGAAAGCTCATTTATGCATGTTCTGCGCATGTATTTTCTGGGGACTGCTCTCACCCCTGGGAAAAGACGCCATGTTGCAAGGAATCGACAGTGTCAATCTTATTTCGTTCCGTGTTCTCGGAACTTGTATTGTTTTTTGGATTGCATCACTTTTTGTAAAAAGGGAACCAGTACCGTTGAAGGATAAGTTTCATTTTGCGTGGGCAGCCATTTTAGGTCTTATTCTCAACCAATGTTTATTTATGGTAGGATTACAACTCACATCTCCCGCAAACGCCAGCATTGAAACGACAGCCACACCTATTATCACTTTGATTCTCTCCTTTCTGATAATAAAAGAACCGGTAAGCTGGAAAAAACTTTTTGGAATCTGCGTCGGTTGTCTGGGAGCTATCATTCTCATCACAACCAGTGTAAAGTCAAATAACGGCAAGGTAGGAAACATTTGGGGAGATCTTATTGTAATCAGTTCACAGACATTCTATGCCCTCTTCCTTATTCTGTTTACCAATTTTACTAAGAAGTATAGTGTCTTTACGGCAAACAAATGGTTGTTTCTGTGGGGAACAGTCCTTATTTGGCCATTCACTTTCTGGCACGTATTTCATACCGACTTTATGGCAATTACCACAACAGCATGGCTGGAGACTGGCTTTGTCATTATTTTCGGGACGTTCCTTGGCTACCTCATCATCATAAAAGCACTGAAAACACTCTCCCCTACCATCGTGAGTATCTACAACTACGTGCAGCCTATTGTAGCCGTTGTAGTAAGTATATTAATGGGTATCGGCATATTTAAGTGGAGCCAGGGTCTGGCCATTCTTCTCGTTTTTTCAGGCGTATGGCTGATAGGTAGAGAAAATGAAAAGCGAGGCAAATGAACGCAGTATTTATATAAAAGATATCTGCAGAAAGAGAGCCGAAACAGATAGATTCATCTATTCTTTCCCTACATCCTTTGCAGATTCCGAAGCATCCTGCCCTCCTCCCAAACTACGATATACATCAACCATACCGGAAAGTTGCTGCTCTTTGGCTTCCAGAAGTTCCATCTTTGCATCCAAGGCATCACGCTGATCCATCAAAACATCAAGATAAGTGCAACGGTTGTTCATGTACAACTGACGGGCGACGTTTATCGACTGATCGAGCTTATGAGCCTCTTCTTCTTTCAGCTGATAGTACTGGTCGAGGTTTTTAATCTTCGACATCAAGGTGCATACTTCCGAATAAGCCGTAAGCAAAGTCTTGTCATATTCATACAGAGCCTGAATTTGCTGGGCATCTGCCGCCTGAAAGTTGGCTTGAATGGCTTTGCGGTTGATAAGAGGTCCCGAAAGTCCACCGAGCACACTGAATGCCAACGATTTGGGTATCCGGGTAAGATAGGTAGGGTTGAAAGCATCCAATCCCAATGTCGCCGAGATATTGAGTGAAGGAAGAAACTCCTTGCGTGCAGCTTTTACATTCCATTTAGCTGCAGCCAATTCATGCTCTGCCTGCCGGATATCGGGCCTGTTATAGAGCAATTCCGAAGGAATGCCGGTCATGACACTTTGCAGGCTGGAAGAAAGGAAAGTCGATTTATCACGCTGGATAGCTGTAGGATAACGGCCAAGTAACAAATTAAGATTATTCTCGCTTTCTGTAATTTCTTGTCGCAAAGTGAACTCTTCGGAACGTGCCTTGGCCAGTTCCGCTTCGAACTTCTCGACGGCCAACTCTGTATCTGCATCTGCCATTTTCTGGATTTTGGCTATATCCACAGCTTTCCTCTGCAAATCAATGTACTGGTGTATCACATCCAGTTTATTGTCTAAGGCAAGCAGATGGTAATAGTTACCCGCTACTTGTGAAATGAGTGAAGATAATACGGCATTGCGACCTTCAACTGTAGCCAGATAGTGTTCCACCGCAGCACGTTTCCCTGAACTCAATTTGTGCCACAAGTCCACTTCCCAATCCACTGAAGTTCCAAGCCGAAAATCCATCAACGGATCGGGTGTAGCCTTTCCCGGCTTAATCTCCGTAGTGGCATTTCCTGCTCCTTCACTGGTGTAGCGACCGGCCTTTGAAACACCCACACCGCCTCCTGCTGAAACAATAGGAATCAACTGCCCTTCCTGATAAAGCACATTGCTCTTTGCCATGGCTATCTGCTGAAGGGTAATCCGGAGATCCTGATTATTGGTCAATGCCGTATCTATGAGAGATATTAAAGAAGGATCGGTAAAAAACTGCCGCCATGGGGTAGCAACAGAAGTCTCTCCTGTCACACTGTCCTGCGGGAAGCGGGAAGGCAATTGAGCCTTCACGCGATCAGTCATGCTGGTAGCCTGCGGAGTCTTGCAACCGGTGATGACCAGTGCCAGCATGACCATTATATATGGAATGTATTTTCTTTTCATTTCTTATACTTTAAGTCCTTTTTTTCAGTCAATGGTTTGTTACGCTGATATTTCACCATCTTCACTTTCTCGGCCATCGTTCCGAAGATATAATAGAGTCCGGGAATGAGGATAAGTCCAAAGAATGTACCAAACAGCATGCCACCTACTGCTGCATTGCCGATGGTACGATTACCCACAGCTCCTGCTCCGGTAGCTACCACCAGAGGAAGAAGACCGGCAATAAAAGCAAAAGAGGTCATCAGGATTGGACGGAATCGTGCAATGGCACCTTCTATGGCTGCCTGACGGACATCCATCCCCAGATTTCTGCGCTGTACAGAATATTCCACCATCAGCACGGCATTTTTGCCTAGCAATCCTATCAGCATCACCATCGCTACTTGTGCATAGATATTATTCTCCAGACCCATGATTTTCAATAAAATAAAAGCACCGCAAATTCCTGCCGGCAAGAAAGCAATGATAGGAAACGGAAGAAGGAAATTCTCGTATTGTGCGGAAAGAATAAGGTACACGAAAACCAGACAGACAATAAATATCAGTATCGCCTGATTTCCCTGATCGACTTCATCTTTGGAGATACCTGCCCAGTCATAGTCAAAGCCATGCGGCAGACTCTGTTCGGCCACCTGTTCAATAGCCTTGATTGCCTGACCGCTGCTGTATCCCGGAGCAGATGATCCGCTCACCTCGGCAGAGTTATAAAGATTGTGGCGCGTAATTTCACTCATGCCATAAACTTTCTGCAACTGCATAAAGTCGGCATAAGGTACCATATCACCTTTATCATTCTTGATGGTGAGTCCCATCAGATCTTCCGGAAACGCACGATACTGAGGACTAGCTTGTACGATGACCTTATAAGGCTTGCCAAAACGGATGAATCCTGTTTCATAGTCAGATCCAATCATGGTTGACAGGTTATCCATGGCCGTACCTATAGTGACCCCTTTCTGCTCAGCAATTTCGTTGTTCACACGCAGCATATATTGCGGATAACTAGCTGAATAAAAAGTAAAAGACGAACCAATCTCCGGTCTTTTGTTCAACTCTTTGACGAAGTCCTTGCTCACCTTCTCCATCTGGTGGTAATCATTATTACCGGTTTTATCGAGCAAGCGGAGTTCAAATCCTGAAGCGGCGCCATAACCCGGTATTGAAGGCGGTTGGAAGAATTCAATGTCGGCATCGGTTATTGTCCGGCTTTTCTTCTGCAAATCATCAATAATTTCCTTAGCCGAATGTTTACGGTCTTTCCATGATTTCAGATTAATCAGGCAAGAACCGGAATTGGCGCTGGTACCCTCAGAAAGAATCTCATAACCGGCCAAAGAAGAAACACTTTCCACTCCCTCTTCGTTTCGGGCGATGTTAAGCAACTCATAAGCCACTTTGTTGGTTCTTTCTATTGTTGATCCCGGTGGCGTCTCTATGACAGCATATATCATGCCCTGATCTTCTTCAGGGATGAAGCCCGAAGGAAGAAAATTGCTCACAAAAAAGGCTATGACACAAAGTACCAGAAGCAAAGGCAACGTAACGAATTTATTCGAAATGGTGCGTTCCAATACTTTGCGGTAACCGCCGATACCTTTATTAAAACCGGCATTGAATTTATCCAATAATTTGTGCAACCAGGATTTCTTCATATGCTTTTCCTGTTCCCTAGTCAGTATCAATGCACACAGCGCCGGGGTGAGTGTCAATGCCACGAAACCTGAAAGGATGATACTTGATGCCATGGTAATGGAGAACTGGCGATAGAACATGCCTTCCGGTCCGCCCATAAAGGCAACGGGAATAAATACTGACGCCATGACTAGTGTTATGGCGATGATGGCACCGCTTATCTCCTTCATAGCTGCTTCTGTAGCTTCAAGTGGTGACAAATTATCATTGAACATTTTCACATTCACAGCTTCAATCACCACGATAGCATTATCTACCACAATACCGATAGCCATTACAAGGGCAAAAAGCGATATCATATTGAGTGTGATGCCAAAAGCCAGCATCACCGCCAAACTGCCTACGAGTGACACCGGTATGGCCAAGCATGGAATAATGGCCGAACGCCAATCACCTAAAAAGATAAAGACCACTATGGCGACCAGAAAGAAAGCCTCAACAAGCGTATGGATAACCTTTTCTATGGATGCATCCAGAAAACGGCTGATGTCATAGCTCACCTCATAATGCATGCCCTTAGGCATATTCTTCTGAAGCCGTGTCATTGTTTTCTTCACGTTCTGAATGACATCACGGGCATTGGAACCGTATGCCTGTTTCAGCGTGATAGCCGCAGAGGGATGACCGTTCAGAGTGGAATAGATATCATACATCTCACTGCCGAAATCTATGTCGGCAACATCTTTCAAGCGAACAAACTGCCCATTGGAGTTGGACTTCAAGATGATATTGCCATATTCTTCAGGTGTTGTATATCGGCCGGGATACTTCAATACATATTCGAAACTTTCCGGACGCTTTCCCGAACTCTCACCCAATTTACCGGGCGAAGCTTCTATGCTTTGACTCTCCAAAGCCTGATTCACATCATCTGCCGACAGATTGTAAGCAGTGAGTTTATCGGGCTTGAGCCAAATTCTCATGGCATAGTTACGCGTACCAAGGATATCCAGATCACCCACACCGTCCACACGTTGCAATTCCGGTGATATGTTGATATCAGCATAGTTGAACAAGAATTTCTGGTCTGCCTTCGGATCATCGCTGTAAAGGTTGATATACATCAGGATATTCGGTTCCTCACGGGAAATCTTTACTCCCTCACGCACAACAGCTGCAGGAAGTTTGTTCGTAGCAGCCGATACTCGGTTCTGCACATTGATGGCATCCACATTCGGATCAGTACCCAACTTGAACACGACATTGATTTCTCCTTCTCCGTCATTGCCGGCATTGGATTCAATATATTTCATGCCCGGCACACCGTTTAATACCTGTTCCAATGGAATAACCACAGACTTAATCAACAGTTCATTATTAGCTCCCGGATAGTTGGCCACCACATTCACCTTAGGAGGCGAAATAGACGGATATTGAGTGATTGGCAGATTGAAAAGTGACAATACTCCAATAAAAACAATAAGAAGGGAGACGACGATTGAAAGAACCGGTCGGCGAATAAATATCTTGAACATCTTTAGTTGGCTTTAAGTTTGACAGACTGTATGGCAGCAGCCGGACTCTTATAGCGATAAGAGATGCGATCACCGTCGTTCACTTTCTCTACTCCATCAATAAGGACTTTGTCATTCTTCGACAAACCTTCCGAAACCACAAAGATATCCTGCTTTGCAAAAGCTACCTTGATAGGACGTGCATGTACATAACCACGGGTATCGACCACAAAAACATATTTTTGGTCCTGTATCTCATAGGTGGCTTGCTGAGGAATAATCATTGCATTCCTGACCGGGATATCCATTCTCACCGTACCTGTTTCACCGTTTCGCAAAAGATGGTCGGGATTAGGAAATTTGGCACGAAAAGCAATGTTTCCCGTACCCTTATCGAACTCCCCTTCCACATTCTGGAAATGTCCCTGAGCACCAAAGCGTGTCCCGTTTGCCAGAACAAGCGTGAGCGGAAGCTTGTCCCGCTCGGATGCATGCTGCTGATAATCGAGATATTCAGGTTCGGAAACATTGAAGTAAACATACATATTGTTATTGTCTGAAAGACTGGAAAGCAAGTCACCTTCCTGAATCATGCTTCCCTTCTTATTGGGAATCCTGCCAATGATGCCGGAAAACGGAGCCCGAACGAGAGACAGCTTTTTCTGAAGACCGGCAAGCCGATAATCAGCCATTGCCGCATTCAACTTGGCTTTTGCCATTTTTTGCGCATTCTTGGACACGATATCATTCACTGCCAGCATAGAAGTGTTCTGCAAATCAATGCGGGCTTGTTCTGTTTCCGCCTTGGTCTTTTCCAACTCTTCCTGAGCACCGACGGTTGTTATGCGGAACAATAGTTGTCCCGCTTTCACTGTCTGTCCTTCGTCAACATAGATATCTTCCAGGATACCGCCTTTCTGAGCCCTTATCTCGATGTTCTTCTCCGACTGGATGTTGGCCACATAGTCCTTCGAGATGAAGGTACTGGTTATTTCCGGAGTAGTAGCTGTGTAAACAGCTGTTACATCCTTCTCTGTTTTCGATTTGCATCCCGCTGTCATCAGCATGATGCCGACAACTAGCATAAGCACTTGCTTACTCATATTTTATAATCAATAAAAATTCGGATGCAAAAGTAGTGTTCTTTTAAAGCCGCTGAAAAAGAAACAAATTAAAAGAGTTTAAAATAGAAAGCAAAAAAAGTCTCGTAGCGTTAATAATTATAATCGTCATCAACAACTTTATATCAAGACGCAATCCGTAACAATTCAATAACAGCACTCTTTAATGCAGTAAAACAAAATAATTACTAATAAATCTAAAAAAAAAGGCCGAACGGACATTTTTGCAATCAAGTTGCAGAAACTCTTTTCTACTTTTGATGTCAAAATGAAAAGAGTATTATACATATTATTTATTTGGCTTGCAATGATTACGGTGATACTGAATCCCTTTGTCATGCACCATCATCATGATCATCGAATATGTATGACTCAGGATATTTGTGCCATGGACGGCAACACCGACAGTCGGCATACCTCAAACCCGGAGGATAATGAAGAAGACGGATGTCCTTTACAACAAAAACATAACTTCATTGACCACATAAAGGATGTGCAATATGCAACATACGCCTCGATATTCCAGATTCCGAACTTGTCCGCGATATTGACAAATACGATAAACAAGTCCTATCATCCCGACAACAATAGCATTGATAGTTCTGAAGGCACCTCCGTGCTGGTAAGCAGAACAGGAATGGCTGTCTGTCCCAGAAGAGCACCCCCTTTCACAGCCGCATAATATTGTTCTTACAATAACATGGCAAAGAACATGTAACCCTCATCGTGTCGGATTAAAAAAATCAGATGCAGTGTCAAGCAATCAATGAGTTTATACTTGTTGATGTTCTCGATTTTTAATCCATAGGCGGTGTCGGAATCCAATGAGCCATCCTAATAAAAAAAACTAAAAAACATGATCAATAAAATCATTTCATATTCCATACAGCATAAATTTGTCGTTCTATTACTATTATTAGTAATCATAGGAGGAGGACTTTACTCTTTACACACCATCAACGTAGATTCCACACCTGACATTACCAACAACCAAGTGCAGGTAATCACCTCATCCGAGAACTTGTCAACGGCAGATATAGAGCAGTTCGTTACGTATCCCGTAGAATTAGCCATGTCCAATTTGCCAGGCGTGCAAGATGTACGTTCCATATCCAGATTCGGGCTGTCAGTCGTTACGGTAATCTTTGACGATGATATGGGGACATACAGGCCCCGCCAATTAGTTCAAGAAAAATTGAGCGAAGTGAAAGAGCAAATACCTGCAGGTTTTGGCACACCCGAAATGGGACCTATCACAACAGGCCTCGGAGAAATATTCCAATATACTCTAGTTCCAAAGAATAATTCCCAATATTCCCCGCAGGAGTTACGCACCATTCAGGATTGGATCGTAAAGCGTCAAATGGCCATGATTCCGGGAGTGGTCGATGTCAATTCATTCGGAGGAAGCATCAAACAATATGAAATTTCACTTTCATCCGAGCGACTCAATGCCATGAATGTAACGATGTCCGAAGTATTCGAAGCCCTCAGCAGAAATAACGTTAATACAGGCGGGGCATACATCGAAAAGGACCACATGGCCAATTTCATACGCGGTGAAGGATTGGTGAAGTCTGTGGACGATATCAACAGCATCGTAGTGAAGAATGAAAACGACATACCGATTTTGATACGCGATGTGGCCGAAGAGGTAAAATTCGGAGAACAAGTGCGTTATGGAGCATTCACTCAGGATGGACATGAGGCTGTTGGGGGAATGATTCTGATGTTGAAAGGAGCCAATTCCGATAAAGTCGTAAAAGAAGTAAAGGAACGAATGAAGTCTGTTCAGAAATCATTGCCTGCCGGCATTGTGATCAAGCCGTTTCTCGACCGTTCCAATCTCATCGAAAGAACCACCACGACCATTGCCCGTAATCTGATAGAAGGTGCTCTGATTGTTATTTTTGTTCTTGTAGTGCTTTTGGGGAATATAAGGGGCGGCATAATAACTGCATCCGTCATTCCGCTTGCTCTTCTCTTTGCCTTTATCCTGATGCGTCTGTTTGGAGTATGGGCAAACTTGATGAGTCTGGGTGCCATTGACTTCGGTATTATAGTGGATGGTGCGGTAATCATCGTGGAAGGCATTACTCATAAGATAGAATCCGTAGTAGGCAAACAAACGAAACTCAATCAGGATATGATGGACAAAATCAGTTTTGAGTCGGCTTCCACAATGATGAATTCGGCCTTCTTCGGACAGCTCATCATACTTATTGTCTTCACCCCCATTTTGTTTCTTTCGGGCATCAGCGGCAAGATGTTCCAGCCCATGGCATATACATTTTCATTTGCCATATTGGGTGCCATCATTCTATGCCTTACCTATGTGCCCATGGTTTCTTCCCTGCTCATGCGCCCCTCTCGGAATCCCGACAGTCGGTTTGCACATTTTGAGCAAAGACTCGAAAGATTCAGTTCGAAAATAATGAACAAAATACACGCTCTATATGAACCTATTCTGTTCTTTTCTCTCGGTCACAAGAAAATAATTCTCATCTGCGCCATTGCTCTTTTTGCCGTTACCGGAATCACATTCAGCCGTATGGGTGGCGAATTCGTTCCCAGTCTGGATGAAGGAGACATTGCCATGCAGACATTCCTGCGTCCCGGGAGTTCCCTTTCCGAGACCATCAAACGTGAAGAAGAAGTGGAACGATTATTACTCAAAAGCTTTCCCGAAATCAAAACCGTATGCGCCCGCATAGGTGTTGCCGACATACCGACTGACCCGATGGGATTTGACTACACGGACAGTTTTATCATTTTGGAAAAAGATATGAACAAATGGACATCGGCAAAATCGAAAGAAGAGTTGATAGAAAAGATTAAGACGAAGTTGAGCGTGCTTCCCGGCCTGAACTTTTCTTTTTCACAACCTGTGGAGTTACGATTTAATGAATTGCTGACCGGTATCCGGGAAGATGTTGCCGTGAAGCTTTACGGTGACGACCTTGACAAGCTGAATGAACTGGGCGAAAAAATGGTTGATATCATCAGCAAGATTAAAGGAGCGGGAGATGTATCGCTGGAGCGAACCTCAGGACTTCCGCAAATAACAGTAAAATACGATCATCCAAAGATTGCACAATATGGATTGAATATAGCAAAACTTAACCAATATGTGAGCGCCGCTTTTGCAGGAAGCAAGGCGGGAGTGATTTTCGAAGGAGAGAAACGGTTTGATATGGTCATACGTCTTTCCCAGAAAGAGCGCAAAAGCATAGATGATTTGAAGAATCTGTATATAGACTTGCCGAGCGGGCAACTCATCCCGTTGAAGGAAGTAGCAGATATCAGTTATCAGCCGGGACCTATGCAGATTTCCAGAGACCAGGCTTCCCGAAGGATATATGTAGGAGTGAATGTGCGCGGAAGAGATGTGCAATCTCTTGTTGAAGAAATTCAAAAAAAACTTGACAAGGAGCTCAAGCTTCCGGCAGGTTATCGTATTACATACGGAGGAGAATTTCAGAATCTGCAGGATGCTAAAGCCCGCTTAATGATTGTCATGCCGATAGCGATGCTGCTCATTTTCATCCTGCTCTATTTTGCTTTGAAATCAGTCAAACAAGCTTTAATGATCTACATGGCTGTACCTCTTGCTGTCATCGGAGGCATTTTCTCTCTAGTGTTAAGAGGTATGCCATTCAGTATCTCGGCCGGCGTAGGGTTTATAGTTCTGTTCGGAGTTGCAGTGCTCAACGGACTCGTCTTGATAAACAGATTTAATTCATTGAAGGAAGAAGACATGACAAACGTGCTGGATCGTATTAAACAAGGAACACGCGAGAGATTGCGGCCGATACTCCTTACCGCCACAGCCGCAATGTTGGGATTTCTCCCTATGGCCGTATCAAGTTCGTCCGGTGCAGAAGTTCAAAGGCCGTTGGCAACAGTTGTCATAGGCGGTCTGTTTAGTGCTACGTTACTCACCTTGATTATTGTACCTATATTGTATGCCTTAGAGGAGAGAATAGGGAAACACTATCATCATAAAAACACGGCAGCGGCAATAGCGTCTGTAATATTATTGATAGTGCCATCGACAGTCCATGCCCAACAACCTCTCTCTCTTGACAAGGCTGTACAGATGGCCCTTGAGAGTTATCCTTCAGTGAAAGCCGCCAGACTGGAAGCCAAAGCTCAAAAGCAACTGAAATCTTCAGCATGGGATATTGGTGCCACGGAAATATCCACCGGCGCAGAAGAGAAAGGGAAAGGCAACGATGCTATAACAACGTTGATTTCTGTCAGACAAAATCTTGATATTTTAGGAATAGGTGCACGTTCCAAGTATTATAACAAACAAGCAAATGTTTCCGATATACAAGTAAAAGTTGCAGAGCGGGAACTTCGCCGTGAAGTAAGTATTGATTATGGAACTGCCTATGTTGCCCACCAACGCCGATTGGTTTATGATGAGCTAGACTCAATATATCGGGATTTCGAGAAAGCGGCAAAGTTACGCTATGAGACGGAAGCTACATCGAAGTTAGAATACCTTTCTGCTCAAAATCAGGCACGACAAATCATACTGACCAGGCAGCAGGCAATACAAGACGAACAAATTGCATTAAAAAATCTGAATCGCTGGCTTGGAGAAAATACTTCTTACACGACAGATGGCAGCGTTGCTGCCATGTCGACGGAAGCTATCCGATCATCGGATTTACATCCCATGCTGCAACTCGCAGATGAAAGAATGAAACTGGCCGACAGCAAATATAAAATGGAGATATCTGAATTCTTTCCTAAATTTTTCGTAGAGTATGGAAAACAAAAGATAGGCTCTGCAACGGGATACTATTCCTATCAAGCAGGTATCAGTTTACCGTTGTTCTTTGGTGCACAAACAGGACGTACTAAATTTGCAAAGACCCAGCGCGATGTTGCCAGGCAGAATTACGACCTCCAGCAACGCGAATTGACTTCCCGGCAAAGTGCCGCCACAGGTCAGTATGAGAAATGGAAGACTTCACTTAAATACTATTTCGAG
>Ga0116193_1002721_pt1 | contig 13186 bp, 16 predicted proteins | sample AD_UKC115_MetaG_FD_89892 | JGI IMG/M metagenome (GOLD analysis project Ga0116193, IMG submission 89892) | Active sludge microbial communities of municipal wastewater-treating anaerobic digesters from Hong Kong - AD_UKC115_MetaG | ecosystem: Engineered > Bioreactor > Anaerobic > Digestate... | reverse complement strand
GCAGTGTGCCGGTCTCGCGCCGATCCGCCTGTCGTTCAAGGAAGGGCTCGCGTTGAACAACGGCACGGCGCAGATGCTTGCGACCGCTGTACTCGCGCTGGACCGTCTCGAACGCCTGCTGGCCACGGCGGATCTCGCCGCGGCGATGACGCTCGACGCGTTCGCCGGACGCACCGGCGCCTACCGCGACATCGTGCATGCGCTGCGCCCGCATCCAGGACAGGTGCAGACGGCGGCGAACCTGCGCGCGCTGCTCGAGGGGTCGACGCTCGCCGATATTCCCTACCATCTCGTGCCGCGTTTCCGCACCTGGCTCGCCGAGTCGTGGCAGGAGCCCGAAGACCAGGCGCAGCGTTTCGACATCGCCTGGGATTACGTGCCGCCCTCGCAACGACACGGCAAGGAGGCGTTCTACGCGCGCTTCCAGCCGTTCAGGGGTGGCAAGAAGCACCAGCCGCAGGACGCCTATTGCCTGCGTTGTGCGCCGCAGGTGCACGGCGCGGTGCGCGATGCCTGGGCGCAGGCCTGTCGTGTGGTCGACATCGAACTCAACGCGGTCACCGACAACCCGCTGGTGTTCCCGGATGCCGAGGACGCGCGGGTCATCGAGGACCAGGTGATCTCCGCGGGCCACTTCCACGGCATGCCGCTCGCGCTCGCGATGAGCTACGTGAAGGCCGCGATCCCGGTACTCGCCTCGATCTCCGAGCGACGTCTCAACAAGCTCGTCGATCCAGCCACGAACGACGGACTGCCGGCGTTCCTGATCGGCAACGAGGACGCGACCGACTCGGGCTTCATGATCGTGCAGTACACCGCCGCCGCGCTGGTCAACGACCTCGCCACGCGCGCGCATCCGGCCAGCGTGTACTCGATCCCGACCAGCGCGAATGCCGAAGATCGCGTCTCGATGGGCGCCAACGAGGCACGCCACGTGCTCGAGATGACCCAGGACCTCGGTCATGTACTGGCGCTCGAGCTGTACACCGCGGCCCAGGCGCTCGAATACCGCCAGGACATGCTCAACGCCGCGCGCCGACTCGCCCAGCGTGGCGATTGGACCCGACTCGCCGCGAAGATCGCCGGTGCGCCGAAGCCGGATCATCCGCACTACGCACAGTTCGCGACCGAAGTGCAGGCCTTGATGCAGGCGCTCGCCGAGTACGAGGATTTCCATGCCGGCCAGGCCGTGCGTGAGGCGTTCGCGCGCATCCGCCGGCAGATCGCCTTCATGCAGCGCGATCGCGCGATGGATGCCGAGGTGCGGCGCATGTGCGAGCTGGTCGATTCGGGCGAGCTGCTCGGCTGAACGATCGGCGTGGCGCTGCTCAAGAGGCCCTCGCAATGATGGCGACCTGCACGTCCGCCCGCCATTGGAAGCCCAGGCTTTCATACAGGGTGATGGCTGCCTTGTTGCTGCGCCAGGCATGCAGGAAAGGCCGCTCGCCACGGGCCTCGATCTGGCTGGCGACGGCGGCCGACAGCACGCGGGCGAGGCCCTGCCCGCGGAAGTCAGGATGGGTACAGACTCCGCTGATTTCGGTGTAACCCGCTACATGCATGCGCTCTCCTGCCATCGCGACTAGGCGCCCCTGGTTGCGCACGCCTAGGAAGCGGCCCATGCGATGTGTGCTGGCTAGGAAGGGGCCGGGCTGTGTCAGCTCGGCCAAAGCCTGCATCTCGACCGCATCGGTCTCGCCTAGGGGCTGGATGCCGGCATGCAGCGGCTCGCTTGCCAGCGAGCGCGTAGCCAGCATCTGCACGCCCAGGGCCTCTTTGAGAGAGACGACGCCCGGTGGCAGGTGCAGGTCTGGCACCTGCAGCAGGTAGAGCGAACCCTGGGCAGGCAGCAGGGCGGCTAAGGCAGCGAGCGCTTCGGGGCTGTCGTCCGCGGCGGAGGCGAACACGTGGATGTCGGGTAGGTAGCGCCGGGCCAGCGCACCACCCAAGGCAAGATCCTGCTGCGGACCGGCGAGACTGTGCCACACCGGTCGGTCCAGCAGGGGGACCGCGGGTTGAGCATCCAGCGGCGCAAAGGGGGGCTTCGTCATGTCGCGCAGGTCCTAAAATCGGCAGCGTGCACCTAGCCTACCAAAGCGGATACACGCTCACGCGCCGAAACGGACGCGGCTGCGCCGCACTTTGAGTCTGGCCGGTGGCTGGCTCAGCCACTAGTCCTAAGACAGGTGGTGCAGTGGATTCAGCCAGTCTGCGCATTCGACCCACACATGCCTGTCACGGCCCTGAGCCTTGGTGGCTAGAACGCCACATCAGCCAGGCTGAGGCTGGCCACCCAGCCCCAGGCCCAGGCCCAGGCCCAGGCCCAGGCCCAGGCCCAGGCCCAGGCCCAGGCCCAGGCCCAGGCCCAGAGCTGCTATGGATCCAGCGGGAAGACTGACCAGCCTAGGGGACACGGTGACGGAGATCTGCTGGCCCTTGCCGATGTTAAAGGGGCGCTCGTGGATAGCGGCGCAGGTACACTTGGCCAGCTCAGCTGCGTTGCCACGGTTGCTGTTCTTTACCAGTACCAGCACTTGCACTTCATCGCTGCTCCAGCACACCTAAGGAGTCAGTGTCTCGGAACATGTGGCGCAGGCGCTCGGTCGGCTACATCAGCGGGATGTTACCGGTGCTATGGCCTCAGATGTCGTTGCCCCGCTTGAAGTGATCGAGATCGATCAGCAGCAGGGAGAACGCTTCGCCGGCGGCGAGGCAGCATGCCAGCATCGGCAGCAGACTGGTGTCGCAATGGCGGCGGTTGTAGACGCCGGTCAGCCCATCGCGCAGCTCCTGCGTGCGGTTCTCGACGTGCTGTTCGAGCCGTTCATTCGTCTCGCGCACCAGGCGCTCGTTCTCACCGCGCAGCGCGGCCCAGCGGTAGGCGAGGGCCAGCGACATCAGCAGCATCTCGAGCGCGGAGCCGACCTGCAGGCCGTATTCGGTGACGAACCTCTTCGGCAGGATGCCGAACGACAGCATTGCGTAGATCGCCATTCCGCCGAGCAGGGCCATCCAGGACAGCAGGAACAGGCGTGCCGGCCGGTAGCCGCGGCGTGCCGTGATGTAGGCGGCGAGCGCGATTGCGGCGATGCCCGGAAAGACCGCGGCCGTGCCGGCCATCACTGCGGTTCGGTAGCTGGTGGATAGCGATAGGGGCATGTGCGCGAGACGGAAGGCAATCAGCGCCTTCAGTAACCGAGCGCCGAGCGGTCAGCGATCGCGCAGGCCGAGGAAATCCCGGGCGAACAGCTGCACGGAGAGCAGGGCCAGGCTTATCGAGATCGGCACGGCAACGTTCGCGAGCCAGGGCGAATCGGACCAGAAATAGGCGAAGGCGAACCCATACAGGCAGATCAGCACGAGGCCGGTACCGACGATGTGCAGGCTGTAATAGAGATGGGAGCTGTCGCGCAGCGCGATCGAGAGAATCAGGTTGTAGGCCAACAGAGCGAACAGGATGCCGAATAGATGCCGAGGCCGAGCTGAGCGTTGCCCTCGGTCTCGGCGAATGCGGCTGGCGTGTACAGCGCCAGCGGCACCTGCATCGAGCTCTGGCTGACGGCCGCAGCAGGATGTCGAGTGGTTCGCCGAGTGGTAGATCGAGCCAGAAGTTCGGCTGCCGGTAGCGTACGGCGCGCTGGCCGAACGGCAGCAGGTCGCCGGACGCGTGGTGCTCGATACGGCCATCGGCGTGGCGGACGTAGAGATCGATACGGTCGAGCAGGGCGTATTCCTGGACCAGCAGCCAGCGCCTCTCCGGATGATCGGCATTGCTCAGGCGCAGGTGGAACCAGTACGCACCGTCGGCGAACCCGAAGGTCGCGCCGCCAGTGGACAAAGGCAGGAATTCGCCGACGGCAGCGCGCGCGAACATCTCTTCGGCGCGCGCCGTCGCCGCGGGCTCGTGCAGATAGGTCGTGTCCGCCTCTAGGGCGTGGGAGTCCTCGCCGGCACGCAGGACGGGCGTGATGTGGTCGGCTTAGGCCGCAGTGCCGCAGGCGCACAGCAGGCTGTCCAGCAGCGGCCCGCGCATGCCGTCGAGCAGTCGCCCCACTCCGCGCATCCCGCCCTCCACGGGGTTACACGGTGTGGACACGTTACCGCGCCGCGCCTCGAGCGCCAAGCCCATGCCGGACCGGCCGCCTGCCGTGGGCCGGCCATGCCGGGCACATAGGCAAGTTTGCAAGTCACGAGGCGATCGGTTAGCTTCGTTTCATCGTGATAGCGTGTTAATACATTGATGAAGCGCCGTTTCGTCGAACCCGACACCGAACCACAGGCCGCCGAAGAGGCGCTATGCCGCGCGCTGCTGGCTCTGGACTCGGTCGAGGCGATGCGTGCCTTCCTGCGCGACCTGTGCACGCCGGCCGAGATCGAGGCCATGGTCGACCGCTGGCACGTGGTGCCGTATCTGATCGAGGGGATGTCCTACCGTGAAATCCATGAGCGTACGTCCGTGAGCGTGACGACCATCGGTCGTGTCTCGCGATGTCTCCTGCAGGGCACTGGGGGGTACCGTGCAGCGGCCAACGCCCTGAGTGCCTCCGCGCGGCCAGCGCGCCGCGCCGCGGGCCGGCGTGCGGCGGCGGGAGAACGGGCATGATCAAGCCACGCGATCGTCTGCGCATCGCCGTGCAGAAGTCGGGACGCCTCGGCGACCCATCCCAGGACCTGCTCGCCAAATGCGGTCTCAAGTTCCGGCAAAGTCGCGACAAGCTGTTCTGCTTCGGCGAGAGCATGCCGGTCGACCTGCTGCTGGTGCGCGATGACGACATTCCCGGCCTGATCGCCGAGGGCGTCTGCGATCTCGGCGTGGTCGGCCGCAACGTGCTGCGCGAGCAGATCCTCGCCGCGGGCCAGCGCGGCGAGGAACCGGCCTTCCGTGAACTTCGCGCGCTCGGCTTCGGACGTTGCCGGCTCGCGATCGCGATGCCACAGGAATGGGACCACCGCGGCCCCGAGCAGATCGCTGGCCTGCGCATCGCGACCAGCTACCCGGCCTTGCTCACCGACTGGCTGCGACGCGCAGGCGTCGAGGCGAAGGTCGTGGTGCTGTCGGGTTCCGTCGAAATCGCGCCACGTCTCGGCACGGCCGATCTGATCTGCGATCTCGTCTCGACCGGCGCGACGCTGCAGGCCAACCAGCTGCGCGAAGTCGCCACAATCCTCGACAGCGAGGCCGTGCTCGCTGGCGCAGCAGAAACGCCGGCCGACGAGCGCGGCGAACTCCAGGAACTCCTGCTGCGGCGCATCGATGGCGTGATCCAGGTGCGCGAGTCCAAGCTGGTCCTGCTCAATGCGCCGCGTCATGCACTCGGCCAGATCGCCCGCCTGCTGCCGAACGGGCAGCCGCCGACGGTCACGTCCATCGAAGGCGATCCGGGCGTCGTCGCCGTCCAGGCCTTGTGCTTCGGCGCGGTGACCTGGCAGCACCTCGAAGAGATGAAGCGCGCCGGCGCCCGCGACATGCTCGTCCTGCCCGTGGAGAAAATGCTCGCATGAACATCGTTGACTGGAATTCGCTCGAACCCGCCCGGCGTCGCGAACTGCTCGCGCGGCCGATCCAGAACCGCAGTCGCGAGATCGAGGATGGCGTGCGCCGCATCCTCGATCAGATACGCGCCGATGGCGATGTCGCGCTACGCGCTCTGACCCGGCGCTACGACGGCTGCGAGCTGCCCGCATTAGAAGTCGATGCAGCGGAGTTCGCCAGGGCCGAGGCGGCGCTGTCCGCAGAACTCAAGCAGGCGATCGCCGAGGCGCGCGCGCGTATCGAGCGCTTCCACCGCGAGTCGGCACCGCAGCCGGTCAGCATCGAGACCGCGCCCGGCGTGCGCTGCGAGCGCATGCTGCGCCCGATCGGCCGGGTCGGCCTGTACGTGCCGGCCGGCACCGCGCCGTTGCCCTCGACCGCGCTGATGCTCGGCGTGCCGGCCGCGCTCGCCGGCTGCCGAGAGGTGATCCTGTGCACGCCGGCCACGCAGGCCGATGGCAGCTGTGATCCGGCGGTGCTGTATGCCGCACGCCTCTGCGGCGTGAGCCGCGTGTTCAAGCTCGGCGGCGCGCAGGCGATCGCGGCGATGGCCTTCGGTACCGACACCTTGCCGAAATGCGACAAACTGTTCGGCCCCGGCAATGCCTGGGTCACCGAAGCCAAGCGCCAAGTCGAGATGGCGCCCGACGGTTGCGCGATCGACATGCCGGCCGGTCCGTCCGAAGTCCTGATCGTGGCCGACGACGGAGCCGATCCGGAATTCGTCGCCGCCGATCTGCTGTCGCAGGCCGAGCACGGGCCGGATTCGCAGGTGGTGCTGTTGTCACCATCGGCGGAGGTCCTCGATGCGACCACCCAGGCACTCGACGATCAGCTGCTGCAGCTGCCGCGCGCGGAGATCGCGCTGCGCGCCTTGTCCAACAGCCGTCTGGTCCGCGTCGAATCGCTCGAACAGGCGCTCGAAATCAGCAACGGCTATGCGCCGGAGCACCTGATCCTCAACGTGCGCGAGCCGCGCCGCTGGCTCGAGAAGGTCGAGAACGCCGGTTCCGTGTTCCTCGGCGCGTGGTCGCCGGAGGCTGTGGGCGATTACTGCAGCGGCACCAACCACGTGCTGCCGACCTACGGCTTCGCGCGCGCCTGGAGCGGCGTGTCGGTGGCGAGCTTCCTGAAACTGATCACCGTGCAGGAGCTGAGCCGGGAGGGTCTGCGTGCGATCGGCCCGTGTGCCGCTACGCTGGCGCAGGCCGAACGCCTAGCCGCGCACGAGCGGGCGGTGACGGTCCGGCTCGAGCGGCTGGAGGCGGCATGAGCATCCTCGGCCGCGCGCGTGCCGAGCTGCTCGCGCTGAAGCCGTATGCCTCGGCACGCATGGAGGCTCGTGGCGGTCGCGTATTTTTGAATGCCAACGAATCGCCGTGGCCACCGCCCGGCGATTCCGGGCTCGGATTGAATCGCTATCCGGAACCGCAACCGGACGATCTGCTCGCCGCGCTCGCCGGCCTCTATGGCGTGCAGGCCGAGCAGGTGCTGGTCGGACGCGGCAGCGACGAGGCGATCGATCTCCTCGTGCGCGCCTTCTGTCGCGCCGGCGAGGATGCCGTGCTGATCTGTCCACCGACCTTCGGCATGTATGCCGTTGCCGCCGGCGTGCAGGGTGCGGACGTGATCGAGGTGCCGCTCGCCGGGGATTTCTCGCTCGACGTCGAGGCCGTGCTCGCGTGCATCGATACGCGCGTGAAGCTCGTGTTCCTCTGCTCGCCGAACAATCCGACCGGCAGTCTCGTGCCTTTGGCGACAATCGAGCGGATCGCTGAGGCGCTGCGCGAGCGTGCGTTGGTCGTCGTCGACGAGGCCTATATCGAATTTGCCGAGGCGCCGAGCGCGGCCGGCCTGCTTGCGCGGTTCGACAACCTCGCGGTGTTGCGCACCCTGTCGAAGGCCTGGGCGCTCGCCGGGGCGCGCATCGGCTGCCTGCTCGCCGACGCTGCGGTGATCGGCCTGCTGCGGCGGATCATGGCGCCGTATCCACTGCCCACGCCGTGTCTCGCGGCGGCACTCGCCGCATTGGCGCCCGCCGCACGCAACGAAACGGCACGGCGCATTGCCGTGGCGCGCAGCGAGCGCGCACGCCTGGCGATCGCGCTCGCCGCATTGTCCGGCATCCGCGAGGTGCTGCCTTCCGCCGCCAACTTCATCACCGTACGCTTCGCCGATGCCGCCGCGGCCTATCGCGCGCTGCTCGATCGGGGCGTGGTCGTGCGCGACGTCGGCCGTTATCCGGGACTCGCGGGCTGTTTGCGCCTGAGCATTGGCGCACCGGCCGAGAACGATGCCGCACTCGGCGTGCTGGCCGCACGCCGGGAGGCCGCCTGATGCCGCGCAAGCTGTTGTTCATCGATCGCGACGGCACTCTGATCCTCGAGCCGCCTGACCAGCAGATCGACCGCTACGACAAACTGGCTCTCGTCGAAGGCGTGATCCCGGCACTGCGCCGCTGCGTCGCCTCGAATTACGAGCTGATCATGGTCAGTAATCAGGACGGTCTCGGTACGGTAAGTTTTCCCGAGGCCGACTTCGATGGGCCGCACCGGTTGATGATGCAGATCCTCGCCTCGCAGGGCATCGCGTTCCGCGAGGTGCTGATCGACCGCAGTTTTCCGCACGAGGGGCTCGACACGCGCAAACCGGGCGTCGGCCTGCTGCGCCATTACCTGCGCGATGACGGCTGGAGCCGTGCCGATTCCGCGGTGATCGGCGATCGCGATACCGATCTCCAGCTCGCCGACAACCTGGGCGTGCGCGGCTTCAAGCTCGGCGAGGCCTGGACCTGGGACGCGATCGCGCATGTGCTGTGCGATGCGCCGCGTATCGCGTCCTGCACGCGCCGCACGCGCGAGACCATAGTCCAGGTGCAAGTCGATCTCGATCGCACCGCCGATCCGGCCGTCGCCACCGATATCGGGTTCTTCGATCACATGCTCGAGCAGCTCGGCAAGCATGGCGGCTTCGCGCTGACGCTGCGCTGCGCGGGCGACACGCACGTGGACGAGCACCACACCGTCGAGGACTGCGCACTCGCGCTCGGCGAGGCGTTGCGTCGCGCGCTCGGCGACAAGCGCGGCATCGGCCGCTACGGCGCGGCGGCGGAAGGCGAGGGCGGTCCGGTCGCGCCGCGGCTGGTGCTGCCGATGGACGAGACGATCGTCTCGGCCGCGCTCGACCTCTCCGGCCGTGCCTGCTTCGTGTTCGATGGCCGCTTCCCGCGCGAGCGGGTTGGCGATCTGCCGTGCGAGATGGTCCCGCACTTCTTCGGTTCACTGTGCGACGCGCTGGGCGCGAATCTGCACCTCGGCGTGCGCGGCGAGAACGCGCACCACATGGTCGAAGGCTGCTTCAAGGCTGTGGCCCGCGCATTGCGTACCGCACTGCACCGTGACGGAGCCGAGCTGCCTAGCACCAAGGGGGTGCTCTGATGGGCGAGGTGATCCTGGTCGATGCCGGCGGTACCAACATCGGTTCGGTACGCTATGCCTTCGAGCGGCTCGGCATCGCGGCGGAACTGAGCGCCGAGCGAGCGCGCATCGCCGCGGCGAGCCACGTCGTCCTGCCGGGCGTCGGTGCGGCCGGTCCGGCCATGCAGCGCCTGCGCGAGCTCGGTCTGGTCGATCTCGTGCGCGAATTGCGCCAGCCGGTGCTCGGCGTGTGCCTCGGCATGCAGCTCCTGTTCGAAAGCTCCGAGGAAGGCGACAGCCTGTGCCTCGGCCTGATACCGGCACGAGTCGCGCGCTTTCCGGATCGCGACGATCTGCGTGTGCCGCAGATGGGCTGGAACGCGCTGCGCGTGGAACGGGACTCGCCGTTGCTTGATGGACTGGACGCACCGGCCTTCGCGTATTTCGTGCACAGCTACGCTGCCCCGGTCGGGCCCTGGACTCTGGCCAGTGCCGACTATGGCGGACCCTTCTCGGCCGTCGTGCAGCGGGACAACTTCTACGGCATGCAGTTCCATCCCGAACGTTCGGCGGCCGTCGGTGCGCGCCTCCTGCGGAATTTCCTGAGCCTATGAGCTTCGAGGTCATTCCCGCGATCGATCTGCGTGACGGCCAGGTGGTGCGCCTGCGGCAGGGGGATTACGCGCAGCAGACCCGCTACGACGTCGAACCGCTGGTGCTCGCGCATGAATACGCCACGTCGGGTGCACCCTGGCTGCACGTCGTCGATCTCGACGGCGCGCGCAGCGGCAGCCTTGCGAACCTGCGCGTGATCGAGGCCATCGCCGCCGGCACGATGCGCGTCCAGGCCGGCGGTGGTGTGCGGCGCGAGGACGATCTGCGTCGCCTGTTCGATGCCGGCGTGTCGCGCGTGGTGGTCGGCAGTCTCGCGGTGCGGGATCCCGCCCTGGTTTGCGGATGGATCGGGCGCTACGGTGCCGAGCGCCTGTGCATCGCACTCGACGCCCGTTTCACCGATGGCCTCTGGCGCCTGCCGAGCGCGGGCTGGACCACCGCCGAGAACGCGAGCCTCGACGAGCTCGCTCCACGCTATGCGGCGGCCGGCGCGAGGCACGTCCTTTGCACCGACATCGCCTGCGACGGCATGCTGGGCGGGCCTAACCTCGAGCTCTACCGGCATCTGCGCGCGCTCGCTCCGGATCTGGCCGTACAGGCCAGCGGTGGCGTGCGGCATGGCGACGACGTGCGTGCCCTGCGTGCGGTCGGTGCGGCTGCCGCGATCCTCGGCCGCAGCCTGCTCGACGGCACGCTGACCCTGCCGGATGCGCTCGCATGCTGACGCGACGGCTGATTCCTTGCCTCGACGTGGCCGAGGGCAAGGTCGTCAAGGGCGTGCGTTTCCGCGATCACGTCGTGATGGGCGAGATCGTCGATCTCGCGCTGCGATATCGCGACGAAGGTGCCGACGAACTGGTGTTCTACGACATCACGGCGAGCCCGCAGGGCCGGCGCGTGGCACGCGACTGGGTCGAGCGCGTCGCCCGTGTCATCGACATCCCGTTCTGCGTCGCCGGTGGCATCCGCAGCGTCGAGGATGCGCGTGAGGTACTGCATGCCGGTGCCGACAAGGTCTCGGTGAATTCGCCGGCACTCGAACGGCCCGCGTTGATCGATGAGCTCGCCAGCGCGTTCGGCGTGCAGTGCGTCGTGGTCGGCGTGGATTCGCTGCGTGATGCCGACGGCGAATGGCGCGTGCGTCAGTACACCGGCGATCCGAGTCGCACGCGCGCGCTCGCGCGACGCACGCTCGACTGGATCGACGAAGCGCAGCGGCGCGGCGCTGGCGAGATCGTGCTGAACTGCATGGGCAGCGATGGCGTCCGCCAGGGTTACGATGTCGAGCAACTGGCTGCCGCGCGCAGGCGGTGCCGCGTGCCGCTAGTCGCCTCCGGCGGTGCCGGTGCGATGGAGCATTTCGCCGCGGTGTTCGCCCGAGCCGACGTGGATGCCGCGCTCGCGGCGAGCGTGTTCCACAGCGGCGCCATTCCGATTCCTGCGCTCAAGCGCCATCTCGCTGCGCAGGGCATCGCGATCCGTCCCTGATGCACCGAACCGATTTCCCGGGAGTTCGCATGTCCGCGTCTGTCACGTTCGATCCCGATCGTCTCGACTGGAACAAAGGCGATGGTTTGTTGCCCGCCGTCGTCCAGCACTGGCGTAGCGGCGCGGTCCTGATGCTCGGTTACATGAGCCGCGAGGCCCTGCAGCGCACGCTCGCGACAGGCCGGGTGACGTTCTGGAGCCGCAGCCGGGCCAGCCTGTGGACCAAGGGCGAGAGCTCCGGGCATTACCTGCATCTGCATGGGCTGCATACCGACTGCGATGCCGACACGCTGCTCGTTCTGGCCGAACCGGAGGGGCCGACCTGCCATCTCGGCTCACCGAGCTGTTTCGGCACGGCCAGCACACCACCGCTCGCGTTCCTCGCGGAGCTCGATGCGCTGGTGGCACAGCGCGAACGTGATCGTCCGGCCGGCAGCTACACCACAAAGCTGTTCGACGGCGGCCTGCAGCGCATGGCGCAGAAGGTCGGCGAGGAGGGCGTCGAGACCTGCCTCGCTGCGGTGGCCGAGGACGATGCGGCTTTCCTCGGTGAAGCCGCCGACCTGGTCTTCCACCTGCTCGTGCTGCTGCGTGCACGAGGGCATGGCCTTGGCAGTGTCGTCAAAACACTCGCCTCGCGGCACAGCTGATCCGCGGCTCAGGCCAGGCATCCGGACATGGGAAGTCTGCGAAGCCGGTATACGGATGCCGTGTGCGCATGGAATGATTCTTTGAATCCCGATCTTCAACCATGAAAACTCGTTGCTGCTCGTAGAGCCGACCCCGACAGGGGGGGGCTTGCATCAGTGACCGCCTTCCGCTGCAGCATGTCGACTCCGCGCGCCGCGAGCGTGGGTTACCGCATGAACGCTCTTGGTTCCCGGCATGATTTGCGCATGGTCGACACCCTCCACACAGAAAATAAACGCTCAGTCCGAGTGCCGAGTGCCGAGTGCCGCGCCACTTTTGCCTTGAACGTGGGACTATCGATGCGCTCGACCATGCTGCAATACGGACGGCCGAGTTACCCTTCGGCTTCTATTAGGATCACGCGCGGTTGCTCGTGCCCTGAATCCCGCCCGGGTCTTCCTGAATCACTGGGAACATATTTCGCTCAAGCAATCTGGGAGCGGATTTTCAGGCGGCCAGCCGACGGCCGACAAGTACCAGATCGTGTTCGACAGTTTCGAGACGAGCAACTCTCGGCATGTGCCCCCACTTCTCGAAACCATGCTTCTCAAAAAGGCGGATACTGGCTGCATTCTTGGCGAAGATGGTGGCTGTCAGGACTTCGATTCCTAGCTCCGGGGCGGCTGCGATGGCCTGGCCCAGCATGTATGTGCCAAGTCCCTTCTTTTGATATGCAGGGTGCAGGTATATGGCGATATCGGCCGTTATGAAATAACCCGGACGCTCGTTTATGAAGTGGAAGAAGCCAAGGTAGCCTGCGACCCCGAAATCTTTGTTCTGGGCATCCAGTGCGACCCACAAGGGGCGGTGGTCCGGCGTATGCTTCGAAAAGGAAAGGTAACGTTTCTCGATCGTTGTGGGTTCAAGGTCGCAACTGCATTTGCGTGTGGCCACGGCAAGATTGTAAATATCCACGATCCTGGCTATGTCTGCTTTAGTGGCATGCCTGTGCTGGAATTGCATTGTGTTTTCTCTCTTTTAGACTCGCAGCTATGTGGCCGGTTGTATCAGTCCGCGATCAACAGTTGGCTTTCGTCCAATTCAAGATCTCATCCAGCTGTTTCAGGCTCAACGGTGTAACTGCCGTCACGATCAGGTCGCTATTTGACAGAAAGGCACAACAGGGCGGCGGCGTGGTTCTCCTCCGAAGGAGGCTCGGTATCGCGGAATGCTGAGCCACGGGGTAAGCGAACAGGCATCGGGCTTGTTCGTAGGGCCACTGATCCATCGTGCTTGATGCATGGCACCGCCAAGGTATGCGATGCGGTGTTGACCTGCTCCCCGTAAACAGGACCACTGTTAATTTAGTAGTGTCCGCCCCTTGAGCCCCTCCCCGGAGTTGGACCACGCTAAGTTGGAAAAACCGACGCTCTTGGGTTGGTGCGTAACTGCTCCGCGTACTGCGCCGGCGGGATATCGCCGAGCGACGAGTGCGGGCGGAAGT
>Ga0116193_1002719_pt1 | contig 13194 bp, 12 predicted proteins | sample AD_UKC115_MetaG_FD_89892 | JGI IMG/M metagenome (GOLD analysis project Ga0116193, IMG submission 89892) | Active sludge microbial communities of municipal wastewater-treating anaerobic digesters from Hong Kong - AD_UKC115_MetaG | ecosystem: Engineered > Bioreactor > Anaerobic > Digestate... | reverse complement strand
TAATTACATACTTTATTACCTCTTGAATAAGATATAATACGGTAAGATCCATATTAAATCTTCTCCAAAATTTATTTATTAAAAAACTTAATATATGCACTGTAATGTAGGTTAATATTAAAACAATCAGTATATCTAAAAAAACATCTAGAAAAGAAAGATTTAATATTTGATTTATTGCTATCATATTAATCGAAAATTCATAATTCTATTTTTAAAAAATCAAAAGCCACAGTTGTATTAGGGAATATTGCAGTAGCTTCTTCTTTTATTGTGTCTGTGTTTATGTAACGTGTACTGAAATGTGTTAAGATTAAATGTTTTACATTTGCTTTCTCTGCTATTTTAGCAGCATCTTTACTTGTTGAATGAGCATTATTTATAGCTTTTTCTTCATCACTAATTTCATAGGTTGATTCATGTATTAAGATATTACTGTTTTCTGCTAATTTCACTAAATTCTCTGTAGGTCTTGTATCTCCAGAGTATGTGATTTTTTTCCCTGTTCTATGGGGGCCTAAAACCATATCGGGGGTGATTTCTTTTCCCTCAATGGTGATTGTTTCTCCATTATGTAATCGTCCGAAGTCAGGACCAACTGGCACTCCTAATTCAATAGCTTTTTCTCTTAAAAATCTTGGTTTTTTCTTCTCTGTAATAGAGTAAGCTAATGTTGGAACATTGTGTTCTACAAATGCACATTCTATTTGATATTCTTCAGTTTCAATTATTTTTCCATCTTCCTGTATTTCATGGAAATTAATTGGATAATTTATTATAAAGTATCCTATATGTTGTATAGTGTTTATTAGAGTTTCTAGTCCTTTAGGTCCATAAATGTCTAATGTGTTTTCTCTTCCACGAAATCCCATTGATTGTATGAGTCCAGGTAAACCTAGTATGTGATCTCCATGGAAATGGGTTATGAATATTTTATTTATTTTCATAGGGCTTATGTGAGCATTAGTTAATTGTCTTTGTGTTCCCTCTCCACAATCAAATAACATTACTTCGCCGAATGCTTTTAAACTTATACTAGTATGGTTTCTTTGTTTACTGGGTACTGCTGATGAAGTTCCTAAAAATTCAAGTTCCATTTTAAATCCAACATTTGTTTTTCTAATTTTATTATAGATTACTATTCTATAAATTATTTATTTTTCATTTAATATAAAATTAATATAAAATATTAAATTTAATTGGTATAAATAATATATAATAGGTTAATAAAAGATTATTTTTAAAATAATTATATGATTTAATTTTTTTTATAAAACGATTAAAAGTGGATTATTATGGATGATATTATTAAATATATGCTAAAAGAAGATGAGGGTTATGGAGATATAACTTCTGAAGCATTAATAAAAAGAGATATAATTATTGAAGGTTTTATTCTTTCTAAAGATACTGGTATACTTGCAGGTATGAATATAGTTAAAGATATTTTTTCAGAATATAATGTTAAGATTTTAAGTTCTTTAAATGATGGTGATGAAATTAAACATGGGGATAAATTACTGGAATTTAAAGGAGATGCTAAAACAATTTTACTTTTAGAACGTACTGTTTTGAATTTGTTAATGAGAATGAGTGGAGTTGCTACAAAAACTCATAATATTGTTACTAAGGTTCATGAAGTTAACCCTAATATTAAGGTGGCAGGTACAAGAAAAACTTCACCGGCATTGCAAAAATTTGATAAACAAGCTATTATTATTGGTGGTGGAGATTCACATAGAAATGGATTAGATGATATGGTTTTAATTAAAGATAATCATATTGCTATTGTTGGTGGTGTTTTTGAGGCTTTAAGATTAGCTAAAAAGAATGTGAGTTTTTCTAAAAAAATTGAGATTGAAGTTGAAAATGTTGATGATGCTGTGATTGCTGCAAGTAATGGTGCAGATATTGTAATGTTTGATAATATGTCTCCTATTGAAGCATCAAAAACATTAGATGTGTTAAATGATAAAAATTTACGTAATAATATTTTGATTGAATTATCTGGTGGAATAACTGAAGAGAATATTTTGGATTATGCTTATTTGGATGTTGATGTTATTTCTCTTGGTGCTTTAACTCATTCTACTTATAGTTTGAATTTTAGTTTAGATATGTAATTTAATTTTTTTCTTTCTTTTTTTAATTTTTTTATTTTGAGTTATACGAATTGTTATGTTTTTTTGATTTAATGTATATATTAATTCATACGTTTTTGAACACATGAACTATTTTTATAAAGATTTATAAAGATTTAAGTATTATTAAGTATTACATTAAGATGGTTACTGAAATAAAATAATTTGAAGTTATACTATGTATCATATAAATTATATTAATCTGACGGAAAATCTAAAAAAGTCATTTCAAATAGATGATTTAAAAGATATTTACACCCCTACAAAAAATACTTATGATGTGCCATCTTTAAGTGAATCCGGCTTATTAAGTAAATTAGATTATGGGGTAAGTGTATTAATCCCTTATAATGAGGGTGAAGACTATATTTACATTTACAATAATTCCGTTATGTGGGAAAGTATTGATATTGGTGAATCTGAATTAATAGGTAAAAGATACACTCAGATATTTAATAAAACTTATGCATTAAATATAATAGAAATATTTAATGAAGTATATGATAATAACCGGAGAATAGATGCTCGTATAGAAGTTTTTGATGAATCCGAACTGGTATTATCTTTTAATATTTTCTATATAAAAGAAAATGATAAAATTTATGTTTTCACTCAATCCACTACAAAATATAATATTTTAAAAATTGAAGAAGATCGATTATTCAATAATTCTATTGAAGGACTAATAGATATTAATCAAAATAGAGAAGTATTAAAAGTTAATAATCAATTTTATGAAATGTTTGGTTTAACTGAAGATGAATTTAAAAATCAAGTTGGGTTTAAAAACTTTTTTAACTCTTCATTTATCATTGATTCCTTTGAAAATAATCAAGATTTAAGAACGGAATTTGATAAAGTTTTATATAATCAATTACATGCTTTAAATTTTAATATTAAAAAACTTGTAAATGATGAATGGAAATATTTCCATATTTTCATTGTCCCTATGATTTATCAACATCAAGAAATAGCTCAAATTAGAGTACAAGACATAACAGAACAAACTCATTATCAACAGGATTTAGAATCTACTTTAAAAGATAAGGAAAAAATTGAAAACAGACTTAAAATAAGTGTAAGACAAACTGAAGATTTTGCAGTTCAACTTCAGAAAGCATTAAATGAAAAAGAAGAATTGCTTAAGGAAGTTCATGATCGTGTAAAAAATAATCTACAGTTAATTTCTAGTTTTCTTAGTCTTGAATTACGTTATCATTCTGAAAATCCTGACTTAATAATTGAAAAAACTCGAAATCGTATTGAAGCTATGGCTTTAATTCATACATATGTTTATAAATCTGCTGATGGAGATACTGTGGATATTAAAGGTTTTATATTGAAATATTTAATGACTTTATTTTTAAAGTATGATGCTAATAATATTCAAGAAAATTATTATATTGATGAAAATATTGTAATGTCTACATATAAAATGATACCTTTAGGTTTGATTTTAGTGGAATTGGCATTTAATACTATTAATTATGCTTTTCCTAATGGCGGGGAAGGTAATTTCACAGTTGAAATTAAAAAAGAAGATGAGAAGAGTAATGTTATAATTTTAAATGTGTTTGATGATGGTGTAGGTTTACCTGATGATGTAAATATTTATGATGGGCTTGGTTTTTCTATTATTAAAACTTTAATAGCTCAATTAGAAGCTAGTGTTGAGGTAATGGATCTTCCTTCTGGTTTTGGGTTAACTATTACATTTGAAAATAATTAGTATTTTTTCTATTTTTTAAAATTTTTCAACTATTAAAATTCTTAAAGTAAGCTATCATAATTATAATGGTTACATATTATACTAGTAAGAAAATTGCTCATTTTTGCCATAATTTTAAATATATTTATATAGTCTTTAAAACAAATATAAGAATACATCTAGATGAATCTAGTGATTATTGTGAAAGTAATAGATTTTTTTTCACATAAGTAAAATAATTTTTCTAAAAACAATTTACATAAAAGGAGATGAATTTTATGGCAGAAGAATATGATGATATTGAACTTGAAGAAGAAACTGTTGATGAAGAAAATGATGAAGAAGTCACAGAAACAGTTGAAGAAGATGAAGAAGACTTACCTTTCGCAAAAGCAGAAGTTGTACGTTTAATGAAAGAAAATCTCGACAGCGACAAAATGATAAGAGAAAGAGTAAAAGTTGAGATGAATAAATTTTTAGGCGATGTTCTAAAAAATGTATGTAAACAATTAAACGATTATCCATACACAACTATTGAATATGAAATGTTAAAAGAATCAACTTATGCATACACAAACATTACACGAATTAATCAAGAAAAAGAAAGAATATTATTACATTTAGATGCAATTAAAGCTGATTGTGATGCATTAGGTATGGATGTTCAAAGAACAATGAAATTAAAAGACGTTGATGAAGAAGACGAAGACTTCTCAGAATTCGCACCAATTGCTGATAGCACTGAAGATGAAAATGAAGAAGAATACTAATTAAATTAGTATCCTTCTCACTAATCAACTTTTTTTTTATTTAATTTAATGGCAAATATACTTTTTTTTATTACTTAGCTGGTTGAGAACCAACATCATTTTTTTGAATCTCTTCCCAAGCATTATTATTTTTTGTACATCCAGGATCTGGATAAGTTAAATCATGGAAATAATTGTAAGCTCTTGCTCTACATCCTCCACAAATATATCGAGATTCACATACTCCACAATGTCCTTTAAGAATATCTTTATCTCTTAAAGCTTTTAGTACTGGATGATTTAACCAGATTTCTTCAATATCATCATTGATGTTACCTAATTTTACTTCATCATCATGTGGGAAGAATACACATGGGTAAATATTTCCATTTGGTTCTATGCTCATATAAAATCTTCCAGCACCACAGCCTCCTACAAATTCTGATAATTTCATCATTGCAGGATTACTATATTCAGCATTGTAAAAGTGAGTTGGTATCATTTGGTCATCACCAATTTGGTGTGTTACTACATCTGCAAATTGTGGGGCTGTTGATAATATTTGCATATCTCCTTTCCCATTTTCTTCATATATTAGGTTTAAGAGTTCTAGTCTGTCATCTGGGGATAAGTCTATTTCACTTACCCCTGCTCCTTTTCCAGTAGGTATGAAATTGTATAGCATGAACCAGTCTACACCCATGTTTCTTAAAAATTCAATCATTTCAGGGATTTCGTTTTTATTTTTTTGTGTGACTGTTGTTGATACTTCTACAAATACTCCCGCTTTTTTGAAGTTTTCTATGGCTTGTACTGCTCGTTCCCAAGAGTTTTCTTTTTGTCTAAATTTGTTGTGTGTTTCTGGGTTTACTCCATCTAGGCTTATTTGTACGAATTGTAATCCTAAATCGTATAATTTTTTGGTTTTTTCATAATTGTTGTAAACATATCCGTTTGTTGCCATACTGACGTATAGTCCTCTATCGTTTGCGTGTTTAATGAATTCGTTTATGTGTGGGTGTATTGATGGTTCTCCTCCACTGAATGCTATTGAGGCTATTCCTAAATCTGCTAGTTTGTCTATTCCTTTAATAATTTCTTCTGAGCTTAGTTCGTCTGGGCCTTTTTTACCTGCATTTTCGTAGCAGTGTATGCAGTTGAAGTTACAGGCTTGTGTTATGTTCCATACTATTTGGAATGGTGCTCCAGGTGTGAATGGTTTTTTTACTCCGAATTCTGCCATTCCTTTAAATGTACTTACTAATCCTTTTTCCCAGTAGTCGTCTTGCATTGTTCTGATTAATGATTCTTCGGATGTGTCGAAGCTTTCTAATGCTTTGTGGATGATCATTTCTACTAGTTCATATGTAACTTTGCATTTTAAACAAATTTTATCTTGTTTTCCAAGGTAATATTCTAATGCTGATTCTAAACGTGTTTTGCCACATTTATCGCAGTATACGAGTGCTTTGTTTAACATTTTTTGGGATAGGGGATTGTTTATGATGTTCTGAAATGTTTCTATCATGCTTTCGATATTGGCATTTTCTTCTGGGTTTTCTTCTTTCATTTTTTATTACCCCTCTTTTGTTGTATTTCTTTTGGGTTGACTGTTAGTCACTGACTTTTTGTGACTGACTTATAGTCACTGACCATTAGTTTAAATATTAGTATATTTAATATATAAATGTTACTAATATAATAAAAAACAAAATTTTTAGAAAAAATTGCATAAACCTTTATACTAAAATAATTAAATTTTAAATAAAAACACAAATTAGGGAAGTTCCTAAGAATGAAAAAAATAAGAGTATCATTACCCCCAGAAGAGCGAAAAGAAGAAATCATAAATGCCGCTGAAAAATTATTTTATGAAAAAGGATACAGTAAAGTCACAATAAATGACATAATCAAAGATTTAGGCATTGTAAAAGGAACATTCTACTACCATTTCAAAAATAAAAAAGAAGTAAGAGATATAATAATCAATAGATACCTTGAAGGAGAAATAGAACACCTAAACCAAATAAACGAATCAGAACTTTCAGCATTAGAAAAACTCTCAAACATGATATTTGGAATAATAAATCTAATTAATAATGAAGATAAAGTAATGCACGATGTTTATTCACGTAATCCAGAAATTCTCCAAGAATTAGTTACAAAAAGAATGAATCATTTTGGACCATTAATAACCGATTTAGTTGATTATGGAATTGAAGAAGGAGTATTTAAACCACAATATTATGAGGAAGCAATACAATTCCTTCTAATAAATATGTCTATCACCATTCCATTAATTCATTACACATTAGCATTCTGGGATGAAGACAAAGCAGTACTAAGATTAAACACTATTATTCACAGTTCAGAATTAGTTCTCGGTGCTAAAAAAAGAAGTTTAGACTTTATATCAGATAAATATTGGTACATGGTAAAAGAAGTTGCTGAAAATTCAAAATAAAATGTATTAATTATTGATCTTCATCAATAACCATAAAACCAGTTTTTAAATCTTTTAATTCTTCCTTAGTAAGAGGAGTTTCAACACTCTTTAAATCCATAATCTTACTTTGACCAAAAGGATCTTCAATAATAAGAGTAACTTCCATATCTCCATTTAAAACTTTATCTAAATCTTCAAGGACTTTTTTAGCATTCTTTTGTGATTCATCATCCGTAAACAAAGTTAATGCTCTTTTAGTAGCTTTTTTAAAACGAGTAATAACTCCTTCAACATTAGAAACATAACCTTCAGATTTTGGACCAGGCTCTACTTTAATACCAATTTCTGGAATAGTTACTGTAGCAGATTGAGATCTAATCACACGACTACTAAGATTATTTTCACTTATTTTAAGAGTATGACGAGCAGGATCATGATGTTCTAATGACATAACATCACTATGCTTAAACCCACAAACTTCACACATTATAGTAGTTTCCATAACATCCCCAAAATATGGTATATTAACAGTTCTTGTATCGTTTACAGCACTATTTTTACTGTGACATACTGGACAATCCATTCTCATTTCAGCCATAATTAACTCCCTCAAATCTTTTCATTATTCATATAAAAATCCACTTTCTTTTAATTCAATAATTATATTTTTCAATATTTCATTATTAGGTGCACAAATTTTCATTCCTCTTTTATTAGATAAATGATAAAGCTCTTCTAATTCTTCCTTTTTTTCAGGATTATTTTCTAATATTTCAAGGAATTTATCTGATTTTTTCTTTTCATAAATATTAACATTTCTAATTAATGGTTCTTTAAATCCTTTTAGTGGATAAATAATGCAATCAACACTACCATTATTATCTTTAATTATTATATCCATCACTTGTTTAAGTTCATCAACATTATTTTTAAGATACACTGTTCTACAACTTTCATTAATGTTACTTAAAATTTTTTGTACAGTACTATCTATATCTTCAGTTTCTATAACTTTAATATCATTTTTTTCAGCTTCGTTAACTAAAAAATCATGAATAGTACGGTTTTCTTTAAAATAATCTAATTGTTTTCCCCCACGACGCTTTTCAGTTGCTCTTTTCACAAATCGGTCTTTATGTGCTTGTTCTTCAGAAGAAAGTATGAAAAAGTGTACATTTGCTTGATCTTTAAATTTATCAATATCAATTTGTCCTGGAATTAAATGAACTCCTTCTATGATAATATCGTCAAAGTCAGTTATTGCTCTTTCAATAACTTTTTCAACTGCAGGAAGCACAAATGATGCATGTTCTACAAATCCAGCACATATTAAATCTTCTTCAGTATCATAATTTTTTTTGTTTCTAAGGGTTGTATATGCCATATAAGAAGAAGTATGTAATGCGGGAGCATAATCACTTCCGATTATTCCTCTCACAACTTCTCTTATGAAATCTGATTCTATTAAATGTTTTATTCCTAATGATTTAGCAAGTTCTGAAGATACTGTGGATTTTCCAATTCCTGAAGCACTTCCAATTAATATAACATATGGTTTATCCATAAATTTTCCCCACATTGATTATTGTTTTTTTATAAATTTATAAATTAGTTAATTTAAATTTAGACTTTTATAATTAAATATTTAATCACTATTTTAATTATTAATTGATTTTTTATTTTAAAAAATACATTTATATTATATAAAAACTATAAATTATATTTAATATGAGTTAATGAAAATTTATAATCAAAGGCTCATGTTCTACTAATTAATATTTACAATTAAATATGATTCATTTTATCAATTTGAAGTAAGGAGTGATTATTTGTATTCTGTATCATCAGTTGAAGAGCTTCAAAATTTAAATCCTTATATCGTTATAGGATGCGGTGGAGGAGGAGAAAAATTCTCCAATTTAGAAGGTATTGAAACTGTAGGGTATGTTGATGATGCACCTGAAAAACAAGGAAAACCTTTCATGGGTTTTGAAGTTGCATCAAGTTTATTAGATTTAATGGAAAAAGAACCGGAAGCTAAAAGTATAGTTATAATGTTACCAATAGGTGCTGAGGGTGCAGCATTAAAATATGCTGTACAAGCAATAGATGCTGGGAAAAATGTTGTTTGCTCATTTAGATCTTTATCTATCCAAGATAATTTATCTTTAGCAAAATTTGCTAACCAAAATGGAGTAACAATAAAAGAAATAGGTCCTAGATTAGATGTAATTGATAATATTTTTGGTATTGCACCAGAAAAAAGTACTGAAATTTTACCTAAAATTTCTTACACTCCAAAGGCTAAAATAGTCTTTTGTGGAGGTTCCTCTCAAGAATGTGGTAAAAGAACTACTACAAGAAACTTAGGTATAGCAGCAACTAAACGTGGAATGGTTTCAGGTGTTATATCTACAGATGAGATGGGGCTTGAACAACCTACAGATTTTAATTTCAGAGCAGGAAGTTTAAGTGCAATGGATATTCCATCTGCTATTTTAGGTTCAATTAAATATTTAGAGGAAACTAAACACCCGGATATTATATTTATTGAAGGTCAATCAAGTTTAACTGAAGATGGAAACCCTCACCCAAGAGGTTTATCTGCTGCAATATTAATAGGAGCTCATCCTGATGCAGTAATCGTAGGTCACAGACCAAACCATCCATTCAGAGAACCTAGAGGTATAAAAGAAGAAATCAAAGCTATTGAAGCAGTAGAACCAACAAAAGTTGTTGGAATTAGTATTAATTTACGTAATGAACCTGATAAAACACCTCAAGATTATGAGGATGAATTTGGCTTACCAACAGCAGATGTACGTAAAGACCCAGATAAATTATTAGATGCAATCTTAAATTATTTTAAGAAGGAATAAGGATTGAAATGTCTTTTGTAGATACTCTTAAAAGAAGTCTTGGATTTGAAGAAAGTTCTGTTCAAAGAGATGCAGCAATATCTGATTTTGCTGATGAATTTCTTGATGAAACCTATACTATAACTCCAGAACAACCATTTTATGAAATAATATTAATACGTCCAAGAACTCTTGAAGATATGGATTATATTTTTGATCAAATTGTTCAAGAAAATAATCCCGTCATTGTAGATTTAGGTTTCTTACAAAGAAGAGGACCTATAGAATTTAAAAGTGCGACTAGAAAAATTAAATTACTCCGTGAAGAATATGATTGTGAAGCAATCCTTCTTGCACAAGAACCAGGTAAGAATTTAATTATTCTCTCACCACCTAAAATTCAACTTATTAAAAAACAATAAAAAAAATAATTTATTTTTTTTGTAGTATTTTTAAAAAATACTACTTATATTATTATATTTTAAATTTTAAAGAATTTTTGAGCATTTTTATATGCAACTTTTTTTACATCTTTTTTTTCATAACCTAATTTTTCAAGTGTACGGACAGTTTTAGGAACACTTATGGGGTCAGATGGTTTATTGCTTATATCACTATTTAATAAGAACTTTTCAAAGCCATGTTCATCTAAAATTTTCACTGCTTGGGTTACTTCCATTTTTTGAGGTTGTACAGTTAAACCAAGAGTATATTCTCCATCTATCACATCATCCACAACTTTTGGGTTAATATGGTCGATTACTACTAATTTGGGGTCAATTGTTTCATCAATAATATTTTTAATATCTACAAGAACCTCTTTTTTGTTTTTACGGGGGGTGTGAACAATTACTTTGCTTTTTGTTTCTTCTGCTATTTCTAATTGTTTTTTAAAGGCTTTTTGTTCATTAGGAGTGTTGTCATCTAATCCTATTTCGCCTATAGCAACTATTTTATTTTCATCTATAAGTTTAATGATTTCTTCATAGATTTCATCATTATTTTCACTTACATTTGCAGGATGTAAACCAAGTGCTACTTCTAATTTTAATCCATATTCTGCAGCACGTTTTGTATCATATTCAAGTATTCTGTCGAAGTGGTTAATAAGGCATGTTTGGTTTCTTAGTTTATAAGGGTAAAAAGAGCATGTTATAGCGGTGTCTATTCCACTAGTGTACATTAAATCAAAATCTTCACTACTTCTTGAATCTGCATGTGTATGTGTATCTATCATCATAATTATTTTCACTTCTTTACATTATTAATTGAATATTGTTTTTACTTTTTTATAAATATTATTATTTTTTTCCAATAAATTTTAGATTTCATTGGATTTTATAACATTTAAATTATAGTAAATTTTATAAAGTAATTAATAAAATAATAATTATTAAATTTTAAATTAATAAATTTTCTAATAAAAAAAAGTGCGGATGAATATATTATGAGTGAAAATCAAATAGTTCCTTTTTCTGAAGTAACAAAATTTCATGGACATGCATGTCCAGGATCTGCTTTAGGTTATCGTGTTGCAGAAGTTGCAATGAATAAATTTAATGCTACAAAAGATGAAGATGAAGAATTAATAGTTATTATAGAAAATGATAGTTGTGCAGTAGATGCAATACAAGTTGTAACAGGTTGTACTTTTGGTAAAGGTAATTTAATCTTTAAAGATTATGGAAAACATGTGTACACATTTTTTAATAGAAACACTGGTGAAAATATAAGAATATATGCAAAAGCTAATTTTGATGAGTTAGTTCCAGAATTTGCTAAGTTTCGTAATCAGGTTTTTAATGATTCTGTAACTGCTGAAGATAAATTGGCTTTTGAAGAGTATAAATCTTTATTAATTGAAAAGGTATTAACTTGTCCTGTTGATGATTTATTTGATTTCTCTGATGCTGAGATGGAGTTACCTGAGAAAGCACATATCTATAATTCTGTTGAATGTGAAAATTGTGGGGAATTAGTTTCTGAACATAGAATTGTTGATAATAATGGGAAAATTCTTTGTATTTCCTGTTTTGAAAAGTTAAGTGATTAGAAGTTTTACTTTTATTTTTTATTCATTTTTTTCTATTTTTTTTAGTATTATTTTTTGGTTTTTTTAATTTTTATTTATATTTTATTATTTTTGTTCATTTTTCTTGTTTTTATTTGGTATTGTTTTTTTGGTGTTTTTGGTTTTTATTTTTTTATTTATATTTCTTTTTTTAGTATTTATTTGCTGAATATTTTTTGTTTTTTTTATTTTAATTTTTAATCTGTTTTAATTTATTTTATTAGAATATAATTAATATAACATTGTTATATTTGTTTGATATTCCTAAAATTAACTACTTAAGTAATAACTTTCTTATTTATTAAAATACATTGTTTACAATAATTATTTTCTATTATATGTCATTTTTAAATTATAAATTTTAAAATCAGGTACTGTTCATTTATAACATTGTTGTACTATTTTTTGTAACTTTTTATTTTATATTTTAACAAACTGCACATTCCAAGAAGTATTACTGATTTATCGTTTTTAGTTTATTTATTAATAACAAATTTTATATTATTATTACTACAAGTCTTGAATGTGATATAATAAACAAAAAAATAATATATCACACCCTTTTTTTGATTTTTTAAAATCTAAAAGAGGAGGATTTTTTTTGACAAATGGAGAAAAATTTTTAGCAGTTTTAATAACATTAATATTTTTAACACTAGGTTCAGTATCTGCAGCTGATGTTTCAAATGTTACTGACAGTCCAGTAATTACTGATACACCCGTAACTAGCATACAACCGTCTTCATCTAACTTAGATACTTCAGATCAATCTAACACTATTGGAGTTATTGTAAAATATCAATACACTGATGATAATGGTCAAATAACACCGAACATAGTAATTAAAAATAGTAATAGTACATTAAATTCCACTAAAACCTATGATAAAGATTTAAACAAATATATTGTGTCAGTAAACCCAACATCAGATGTTTCTGCATTAAATGTTACAGTTACTGCTCCAGGTTATATTACACAATCAAGTTTATTACCAGTAAATAACAGTTCAAATGGTTTATTAGGCAATTTAGTGTTCAATATGAAAGCTACTGAAAGTTATCAGTTAGGAAGAGATGTAACAGCGAAAGCCGATTCTCTTCTTCATTTTTCCTCAGCAGATGATGTATTAGCTATAACTACTGCAGGTGTACCAAAATTACATGGTCAAACATCAGAAGGGGCAATAGAAGCAATACTTAACTACGCACGAGGAACAATATC
>Ga0116193_1002714_pt1 | contig 13209 bp, 8 predicted proteins | sample AD_UKC115_MetaG_FD_89892 | JGI IMG/M metagenome (GOLD analysis project Ga0116193, IMG submission 89892) | Active sludge microbial communities of municipal wastewater-treating anaerobic digesters from Hong Kong - AD_UKC115_MetaG | ecosystem: Engineered > Bioreactor > Anaerobic > Digestate | place... | reverse complement strand
TCCTCGCCGTCTTTCAGCATCAAATTCTGGTCAAACTGCGCGTAAATGATCGGAAGTTCATCACAAACTTCTGAACCGGCGGCCGGCTTCACAGAAACAACTTTGACCGGCGGTTTTAGCGGAGACACTGCCGTCGAAAATTGATATGAAAACGATGTGCCTAATTTTTTGCCGGATTTTGACATAAGCCCGCTTTTTAATATTATTCGATAATCCGTTTCATGAGCGAGCAGCTCATTCGGCCTTATAATCAAAGTTTTCGATTTTTTATCGTAATTTAATTTAAATTCAACGCTCTTGCCGCCCGGCACCTGAACTGCGACATTTTTTTCATCAATCGCGTTAGGATCGAGCTCCTGGTTGAACCTGACTTTAAAAACAGAATCGACCGGAATAAGGCCGGCTTCGCGGTCCGGAAAAATTTCAACAGGCCGCAGCCCTGCGGTGTTTTTAACTTTCTTTTCAGCCGCGTAAGAAACACCGGCAAATCCGAAATAACCGCAGGTAAAAAAAATAACATGCAGTAAAATCAAAACATACGCCATGCTTTTTTTTGCAAAGCGTAAAATCGCCATGCCGATAACGGCTATTTTTTGAACCGTGCAATCGGTTTTGCGGCTATTCAATTTCAACTCAATGTCATTATCCAACAAAAGCGCCTCATTTCATATAATGCAAGCTATTTTTTGCCCGAGTTCTTCTTCGTTAAAGAATCCGGCGAACCGATACCGCTTTCAACTATGCGCGGCGTAATGAAAATAATCGTCTCATTTTTTCGCGACGTCGAAGTTTCATTTTTAAATAACTTTGATATTCCTGGAATTCTGCTTAAAACAGGAATATTCGTGTCCGACTGCGAATTTTCCTCTTCTATAAGTCCTGCAATTACTATGGTATGGCCGTTCTTAATTACGATATTAGTGGATGTTTCCTTGGTAGAAACTATAGGCTGGGTATTATCTACCTTACCGGCCAATCCCTGCACCTTCGGATATACTTCCATAGCGACATATCCGTCAGGGTTAATAGCCGGAGTCACTTCCAGACGTACCGACACATTTTGTTTTTCATAGGTAACGGATGTGACGGGACCGGTATTAGTTGTGACTACCGTTTCACGCCTTACAGGATACGTAGTTTCGACATTGACATAAGCTTTTTTCCTGTTGGCGGTAACGATCGTCGGAGAAGCGATAACCTTCGAATTATCTTTCTTCTGAAGCGACTGCATTACCATTCTCAGCTGATCGGTCGATAATGTGCCGACCTTATAAGTAATTCCGCCGATACCGTCGTCGCCGACAGGAGCGAATGTTTTCAAATTCACAGAATTTTCCTGGCCGCTGCCGTTTCCCTGGATAAGGCGTGACCAGTTAACACCCATGTTTTCATCTTTACTCAAATTAACCTGGACAATCCGCGCCTCGATCAGCACCTGTTTGGTGCGGACATCAAGCTGCGCGACAAAATCCTCGATCTTCTTCAAATTAATCGCCGAAGCCGTCACAATGAGATTATTTGTAGTTTTATCCGATTCTATTAAAAAATTATCATTAGTAACGCCAAGCACCGTCTTTAAACTTGCGTTAAGCGTTGTTTTAAGATCGTCGGATGCGACATACTTGCATTGTATTATTTTCGAAGTAGTTTTAGGCGTATCTAGTTTTTTCACTATCGATTCAATTTTGGCGATATTGCTTTCGACATCGGTTACAATCAGCATATTTGTGCGGCTGTCAACTTCCATGGCGCCTATTTCCGGTGTCAATGTCTGCTGCAGCATAGTCTTCATTTTCGCGGCGTCAGAATATGAAAGCGAAATAAGCTTCGTAGTAACCTTATCAGAAGCATTAAGCGTATCTATAGCCTCTATCATTTTCTTTAAATTTTGAATCGAGGCCGGCGTATCCTTAATAATCAGCGAATTTGTTTTTTTATCGATTATTATGTTGCCGGCCGGCGTTTTCGCGCCGCTTATTATATTGTTAACGTCATTCGCCTTAGCGTTCTTCAACTGCGCGATTATAGTCTCGGTCTGCTGCTGCTCCGATTGTTTTATTTCTATTATCTTGTCTGAAATGGTATATTTAAGGCCGTAACTTTTGCATATATGTTCGAGGACTTTTTTAACTGTCGATTCTTTTATATAAAGCGTAAGGCTTCCCTGTATGTCATGGCTGACTGTGGCGTCAAGCTCGGCGCCGCGCAAAAAGCCTTCGAGCGCTTCCCATATCGGGCGGTTAGTAACATTAAAAGATATTTTTTCATTTAATTTTTTCTCGATTTCAGGATCGATAGCCGCTGCCGGAACGGCATTATCCGATTCGGCGCTAGAGTAGATCCACATTTCATCCTGGACCGAACCGAATTTACCGTCCGATGAATTTTTACTTTCCCGGTCCGCCCTGGGTTTTATTTTTTTAACCGAAACTGCATTATAAGATTCATCTTTCGATTCGAACCTTATCAATTTATTATCCGTGAGCAAAACATTCAAATATTTATTATCAGCTTCAATAGTTTCGGTAACACGGTAACCAAGCCCGGAAAATTCATTTTGCAGTTTAGATACAAGATCAGAAAGTTTTTGATACCTTTCCGGAGACAAAACTATTTCCGTTAAAACTTCATTTTTATCCTTAACCGCATATTTGCTTTCAGTTTTAAAATATTTAACAAGTTCCCTGGCAAAGTCTATTTTCCATAAAGCATAACCTTTTCTATAAGCAAGGTTAAATTGTTCCTTTATATCACGATTTTCAGCAAATTCCTGAATATCAAGGTATGCGGAATCGCCACGCTGCATTTTGAATTTTTCTATCCCTACCTCGCCTGTAGTGTTTATTACGACACTGCCCGGCGCCGAATATGCCCGGTCAAACGGCAGAGGCATTACCGCGAGCGCCGCGGCAAGCGATATTTGAAAAAACTTACTTATTTTTGGCTTATTTTCTTTTTTATTCAATTTTTCCCTCTTTAATAAGCTGACACTTCAGTATTCTTCCGTCAGGCGTTTTTATTTCAACCGATTCATCATAAAGTTTTATTAGCTCATACCCCAATTGAGGCTTACCGACATACCACAGCTTGGAATTTATCATCGCACATCCGCGTTCGCCAATTTTAATAATGCCTTCAACCCTGAAATTTTCATCCATCAGCAGCACATTTTTCTTTTCGATAATCTTTACTTCAACCGTATTTTCAGATGTCCCGGCCTGCCCCTTCAATTTTTCGTCATTTTTGTTCCTGTTGTTTTTGTCGATATTTCCGGAAATCATAGCTTGTTTAGCATCTTCAGGATAAAATATATCTTTTTTTATTTTCGCCTTGAATTCACTCACGTTAGAGCTATTCGCGAAGAACGAATTATCGCCGTAAACCGGATAGAAGCCAAGCGTAATCAGCAAAAAAACGCATAAATTTATTATTAATAATTTGCATACTGTATTTTTATCGAACATCTTTTGCCGCTCCGAACTATGCCTTAACTTTTAGGCGCCGTCAAAAAATTTACATCCACTAAAATTTCAATCGTCAGCTGCGCCTCAATTTTATTATCTGCCGTTTTAGACACATTTACCTTTTTCACTATATAGTTTAATTTTTTGAACCCTTCGATAATATGCATGAAGCATATAAAATCAGAAGTACCGGAGATGAAAACTATTTCAATAGGCAGAAGTTTATAGCTTATTTTCATTCCTTCATCAGCCGCTCCGTCCGGGCCTTTCGGCGTATAAACCTTCTCGTATACACGGTCGAATTGGGCATTTTTTTTGACAAATTTTATTTCCATCGTATTGCTTTCGACTAAATTTGTGATATTATTTAAAAATTGTATCGCCGAATCGGAGCTTAAAACAAGGCCGTTTATAAATTTCAGTTCATTTTCGCGCTGGCCCATTTCATCTTCGTTACTCCTGGCTAGATTTTCCTCAGCCCTGAGTTTTTCAAGGCGCATTCTAGCTGCGGAATTAACGGCTTTACCTTTCTTTATGGCCGAGCTCTGGGCCGGTGCTATAAAATAAAAAAACATAAACGGTATCAGAAAAATAACTGCCGCCAATATCAACGCCTGGTCGGTAAATTTCAATTTTTTAGAAGACTCAAGCGCCTTTTCGTATTTACTTATAATCTTAAATTTTTCCAATAAAGCGATAATTTTTTCTTTCACGCCTATTTTTCCTCACCGGTTTTACCGCTTCCTGCTATTACGCATTCAAACTGAAAATCAACATAATCTTCAACCTGCTCGGTTTTTTTTACTGTTATTTTATTAAATTTATTGCTCTTTTTTAATTTTTCGTTTATCTTAAGGACTTTATCATATATATTGGTACGGCCGCCAAACAACAGCACCGGTTTTTCTTCGTTCAAAAAGCTCAGGCTGTTGATAACGCTGGCATCGGGAAGAGCGTCGGCAATACTCAACATTACGCCGTCAAGGTTGTTTTTTTTGAACTCCAATATATCACGCGAATTTATTTTTTTCTGAAAGATATCATATTGTTCGAATATTTTCTGGCGCTTTGAAGCCATTTCGGCTGAGTTTAACTGTTCTATATTCTTTTCGATAATTTTTTTCTCGCCGTCGAGCGTATAAATTTCATAAAAATCTTTTAAAAACAGAGCTGAAAATATAAATGCATATAACACCGCCACGGCTATAATCGAATTCACGAACCCGAATTCATACACCTTTTTAAACCACGGAATTTTCTTTTCGATAAATTCTTTAAAAAACGCCGAATAATTTTTTTGAGTCTGATCGGCGGCCGCTTTTGTTTTCTGAAAAGTAATCTCATATTCCGGATAATAATATTCCAGAAAGCTGGCTCCAAGCATGGTAAACGAAGTGGAATATTTTTCGGCCAATTCGGTATCGCAGCTTGCACCCAATTTCACTACATCAAAACAGCCGGCTTTTGTTATTTTCGCATCATAAGCTTCGAAAAAAAATTCTTTAACTCCCGGAATTTCTGCGTTACCGCCGGCTATACAGATTTTTTTTATAGTCTGCGTCGAAATGGTAGATTCCTGAAATTTCGCGAAAAAATAACCCGTGCTGAGTCTTATTCTCTGGAATATTTTCTTGAAAGTGGTATTAAGGACTTTATGAAGGCTCGCTTCCGGGCTGGTATCGTCAAGATTATCTATTTTTTCCTGAGATAAAAGTCCTAATTTAAATTTGTTTTCCTCGGCCGTAAATGCCGTCTGATCGCCGCCGGAGTTATACATCGTTTTTACGACAGTAGCCAAGGCGCTGCCGCCCATATTTATGTCTTTAGAAAAGTTAAGGCCTTTCCGCGTAATAAAATTAACCGTTATCTGTGAATTGCCGAAATCAAGAAACATTGCGACTTCTTCAGGACGAAGATCGTTCATTTCCTGCATCCGCTTTGAATAAGCATAAATTGCCAAAGGCGCGGGAACGAATCCGCCAAGTTCCAGTCCCGCAAGTTTAGCGATATCAGAAAGCTTCTGAAGATATTTCTTTTCGACGCCTACCGCAAGGACCTTATATTTTTTTTGCGACGCGCCGTCATTGCCTTTCGATTCAAATTCCTTGACAATCTTATAATCGATATTGCATTCGTCAATCGAATATGTAACTTCTTTTTTAAATTCGAACCTTATAGCTTTTTCGAGCGACTCTAAGCCCATTTTGGGAAATTCAAGGTGGCGTATGGTAACGTTCGTGCCGCTGAGTGCAAATAAAGCACGGCCGGGCATCATGGCTGATTCCGTGAGAATGCCTTTAATAATTTCGGAAATAATTTCATTTGTAACGGAAGGCAGGTCAAGTAAGTTCTTAATTCCTATCTTTTCGAATGAAACTCCGTTTTCAGTTTTTATCACCTGGGCAATTTTTATAGCACTAGTGCCGATATCGATTCCAAGCAAAATTTCCTCAGCCATTCTTTAATCACCAGTCTCATAATATATACGGAAAAGTCAATTAAATGTCATTCTCATTATATTTACGCAGCCTTAATTAACCCTGATTAATATTCCCGCCGCTACGGTATTGGCCGCGTCTCTCACTAAAAGCGTCACTTCGCCAGTGCTTATGCCGGTAACTGTCGCTTTGTTGCCGCTGCTGCTGGCTATCCTGGCATATGTTTCATTAGGCAGGGACCAGACCAGGGAAGCTTCCTTCGTAGCACCGGAAACATCTATATAATCAGCGGTGTATTCACGGGAAGCCCCTACAGAAAGCGGATCGGACGAAGCGTTATTAAACTTAACATAAGCGAGATTGCCGCCGGCCGAATTGCCGACGCCGAACTGAATATGTTTAGAAATGCCGCCGCTTTGCGCTATCACTTCAGAGGTTCCGCGTTCTACGCCTTTAACGATCGCAAACGATGAGCCGGACGAAGCGTATGTGCTGAGCACCTTGACTATCGCATCGTCGGCCGCGGAAAACGCAACCGAAGAATTCGCGACAATTTCCGAGTTCTTATTCAGCGGCCTTGCCTCTATCACATAATGATCGCCCACATTCACGCTGGCGCTCGAATTCAAAAGCCGGCCCGCGTTATATAAATTAATGTTAGCGACGTAAACTGTGTTTTCATCAAGTCCCAGTTTCCCTGAACAGCCGTTTGTCACAACAAAAAATAAAGTCATTATGAACGCAGCGAGTAATATCCAATTTTTACCGTAAAATTTCATAAATTCAATCTCAACTTATTTTAATATATTCGCGAATCGCAGTAAAATTAATATAAAAGCTACTTCGCGGTCACTATCGTAAAAATATCGTCTTTAACAAGTGAATCTGTTCCCGAGCCGGCGCCAGTCGCTGTATCTTCGCCGCATGACTGGAGATAAAGTCCGGAAACCGCTCCGCCGTCTTTGAACGATTCACAATTATTCAGGTTAGTCATATCGATCGAAACTGACGATTGAAAAGTTTCATTAAGTTTTGTACCCTTATAACCAGAGGCAGGATCTACAACGCCTACAGATATTTTAGCGCCCCATGCGTCAACCGATATTTCGTTTGTCGTTCCGTCCATATAAGGGCCTTTCCAGTTCTTAATCTGTACTGCCGTATAATTCGCCTGAGTCAGTTTCGTCGAATGATACCCTTTCTTCGTTTCGACGGGTCGTTCGAATAAGTCATTTATATCGCCAGGCCAGATGCTCGTATCGGCGTTAAAATTTTTCATGGCCTTAGCTATCGAGCTTAATGACGTTTTGGTGGCGTTAGTTTTGCCTGTCGAAAGCACCTGGGTCACCTTAGGAAGCGCAACCGCTATAAGAAGCCCTAATACGACAAGCACGATCATTATTTCAGTTAAAGTGAAACCTTTTTTGGAATTAACTCTTTTCGATGAATTGAATAAAAACATTATAAACCCTCCCGATAATTCATATCGACTTTATTTTTATAAACTAAACACAAAATAAAATAAAAATGGCCACAATTTTTTGTTTACTTAATTGAACTTGTAAGGTCAAACATCGGCAGGAACATGGCGATCGCTATGAACCCTATAACCGCGCCCATAACGACAATCAGCACCGGTTCGAGCATCGACATAACGCCTTCAATAGCCATCTCAACCTCATATTCGAAAAAATCCGAAGATTTTATTAAAAGTTTTGGCAGAGTGCCTGTTTTCTCGCCGGTCTGGATTATTTTCGTGACGATCGACGGAAAAACTTTTTTTGTTTTCAAAATATCATAAAGCGCAATACCCTGTGAAACGCCGTTATTCAAAGACCTAACGACATTTTTCAAAAGCACGTTCTCGACGATATTTTCGCAAACCTCAAGGCACTTTAATATCGGCACGCCGCCGTTTAAAAGCGTTCCCATAGTCCTGGTAAACCGCGCCACCGATGATTTCAATATAAGATTTCCTACTACCGGAACCTTAAGTATCAAGACGTCAAAATAATAAGCCGCGGTATCGTTATTTTTTAAAAGCCACCTTATACCGATAAACAGCGCGACAAGGCCTAAAATGACATGAACATAATAGACCTGTAAGAAAGCGCTTATTTTCATCAGCATGACTGTAGGCCCCGGCAATCCGGCTTTAGCTTTGGCAAAAACCTTTGTAAACTTAGGGAATACATACGTTATTAAAAAAAATACTACACCGCCGGCCACGAGACTCAGTATCATCGGATACATAAGCGCCGACTTCACCTTGGTTCTTAGTTTAGTGTCGCGCTCAGAAAATTTCGCTATCTGGATCAAAGCCTCGTCAAGTCCTGCTCCGGCCTCGCCGGCTTTGATCATATTCGCCGTCAGATCGTCAAAAACGTCAGGATATTTAGAAACAGCCTCGAAAAATGTCTGCCCTGTAGATATTTTAGTGCGCATATCAATTATTATAGCTTTTAATTTTGGGTTTTCGCACTGTTCCGCGAGCGACTCGAGGCTCTCCACCAACGTTACTCCGGCGCTTATGAGCGTCGAAAGCTGCATATAAAAATAAGTGATTTCCTTTTGCGAAATTCCGCCGCCAAACAATTTTTTAATCGTTGACAGCAGGCCTGAATTTTCAGAGTATTTTTGGACTTCGTTTATTTCTATTACGAAATAGCCCTTGTCCATCAGGCTGTCGATCATGGCGTCCTTATTGGCGGCTTCTCCGCGCGCCGTAGTGGTTTTGCCTTCCTGATCGGTTATCTTGTATTCGAATTGCTGCGCCATTTATTTCCGCCGTTTTCAATTAATTTCTGACGACCTTATAAGCATTAACGGGAATCTCTTTGCCCTTAACGTAAAAAGTATCTTCTTTTATGCATTTAAATTTATCTTTTATTTTTTCATATACCGTTTCATTTATCAGTATCTCGTTAAAGCCGGCATTAGCCTGAAGGCGTGCCGCAAGATTCACAGTATCGCCGATTGCCGTATATTCCATACGGCTCGGCGAACCGATATTGCCCACTATCGCTTCGCCGAGGTTAACGCCGATGCTGAAGCCCAGGTCAACCCCGAATTCTTTTTTAAATTCGCAGGACATTTTTTCGACAGTTTCTATGATTTCTACCGCAACCGAGACAGCTCTCGATGTGTCGTCCTCATGAATAACAGGCGCGCCGAAGAAAGCCATTACAGCGTCGCCTATAAATTTATCGAGAGTGCCGTCGTGTTTAAAAATAATCTCCGATATTCTTGAAAAAACCTGGTTCAGCATGGAAAATACATTTTCGACGCTCATCTGCTCGGACATTTTCGTAAAGTTCTTTATATCGGCAAATAATACAGTAATTTCGCGCTTCTCGCCGTCCAATTTTATTTCGCCGCTTGTCTTTGTGAGCTGATCTATAAGATTTGGCGATATGTAACGTTCCATGTTATTCCTGATATGGCGTTCTTTTTTTATAGTCATCATGAGTTTAGCATTTTCGACTGCAACGGAAACCGCGCCGGAAAAATTTTTCAAAAACAATACATCATCCTCGTCAAAAGGCATTTCAACGGATTTTTCTAGATAGAAAGCGCCGTGAATATCGCCGTGCTTCGAAACGATAGGAATGCATAATATGGACTTGCCGTTAAGCGCGACAACGCTTTCCGAAGAAATAAACCTCTCGTCCGTAAGGCTGTTTTTCACGAGCACGGGTTCTTTGATGTTATTCATGTAATCAAGAATAGACCTCGATACGGCATCGCCGTCAAAAGCAATATCGCGGTAGCTCATTTTACGAGTGACATAAGGTATGAACTTTTCGGTTTTCGGATCGTATAAAAGAACAAGCCCGCGTTCGACGTTTCTTATGTTGCCGACAAGATCAAGCACTATATTTAACAGCTGTTTCAGGTTCAAAATTTCCGAAATCGATTTCGTAAGCTCAAACAATACTTTAAGATCCTTGTTTGTCTTATTGACCTTTTCATCGAATTCTCTCAAAATATTACTGGTTTTAGAATGAAGCTCGACAAGCGAGTTTTCAATCTGTTCAGGCCTCAATTGGCCGCCGTTATTTTCAAAAATAGATTTAAACACGTTAAAACTTTCATCGAGCTTGTTCTGACATTCAGTAAGGAAAGTATTTTTTATTTTTTCCTCATTAAAAAAATCACCCAATTTACTGCCGTCAATAATAATCGACTGCAGGTATTCTTCCTCGTTAAATTCGATTATGCTTTCGCCGATACGAACGGTATCATAGTTATTAACCGGTGAATCATTTATTTTACGGCCGTTCAGAAGAGTCCCGTTCGTGGAGTCGTTGTCGCGAATCCTCCAAACGCCGTCCTTAAAATAAACACTCGCATGATGCCGTGAAACCATATTCGCCTTTATGGCTATATCGCAATCTGCGCTGCGGCCTATCAGGTATGTCCTGGCAGCGTCAAGTTCGATTTTTTGATATTCGCGATTGCTGTCTACAATTGTCATTTTCATAGCGATTTAAATTCCACTCTTTTTCATTCTAAAATGAGAAGTATTATAACACAAAGTGCCGCCATATTCAATCAAATTTAACTTCATAATTTTTCCCGAAAAATTAAAGCCGATTCATTTTTGCCATAAAAGTAAAATTGACACTAATTGTTGATTATGCTATAATAAAAATAGCGGTTTTACTTTAATTTTGAAACATCGGAGAGTTTTTATCGTTTATGAAAAAAAAAAATTTTAAAAACATAAAATTAAATTCGGCGTTTACGATACTCGAGCTTCTTATAACGATGGTTCTTGTTTCAGCTTTGACCGCGCCGATTTTAAACACATTCCAGGTAAGCGAACGGCTCGGTGAAAGAAGCAAAAGATCGTTTATCGCGCAAAATTTAGCAAGAGAGATGATGGCTGAAATTTCAGCCAAATCATTTAACGACCCCGACGAACCCGACACGGTAAATGTAAATTTGAAACCCGGCCCGTATCACGAAGAATATAACGCTCTTGCGCCTAAAATACAAAACGGCACCGGCGAAAACGAAGTGCCGCGTTTTTTTAACGAAACTCTTTTAAACAGGAACAAATATTTCGACGACATAGATGATTACGCGGATTACAATACTGATGAAGCCCTCCTTCCGACGCTGTCATCCGGCAAAGAATATCTCGTGAACGGCCAGAACCTTTATGAAAATTACCGCGTAAAAGTCTCAGTCACTACCGACACATCTAAAACTATGGAATCTAAAAGCGTTCTTGATAACGGAATAATTCCCGGGACTCTTCTGACCGGCATAGCCGCCACAACCGATTCGAGGTATATACTGTCGTTAAACGGCGACGAAAAAACCGTATCAGTGATAAACACCAGGACAAACAAAGAAATAGATACCGATCCGTCAACCGCGGCAAGCGAGCGTATAAAGCTTGACAATTCGACAATACCTTCAAAAATATTGCTTGGCGCGTCGCAGGACAGATTTTTTGTTCTGAACAAAGCTGTTAACGATAAAATCGAGTCCACGTCGAGCATTTCGGTAATCGACATGAATCCGTTCAACACGCCTGAATATTCATTTCATAAAGTCCACGATATAACTTCAAACGGCCTTAAATCAAATTCGTTTACGGCAATAGCCGCCGATAAAAAATCGCGCATATTCGCCGGAACGGTAAACGGCGGCCTTGTGCGAAGCCTCGATAACGGCGTTTCATGGCAATTAATGAATATCAAAACTGACTCCGGCGATATAGAAAATACTATAACATGCCTCGCCACAGTAAATTACGGTTATGGCGCCGGCAGCGACATTACATACGCCGGTTCAGCCAGAGGTCTATGGTACACAGAAAACGGCGGAGATTCATGGAAAAAAATTCCTGACATCAAAAACATCACAGCAATAGCGGCAATGCCTAACGGCTACATGGCGGCCGGGCTTTCAGACGGCAAACTTTACGGCTTTAAAAAATTCGCATTAAACAACGAAATTCCTTTCAGGGCGGCGATATCAGGACCGGTTCCGAATTCCGTCGATTCGATCGTAATAGACAAGAACTATAACTTAATCATAGCCTCCAGCGGCAAAACTTATTACAGCGCTAATTTTTTCGATTCCGATATTTCAGCCGGATCGATGCCGGCGCCTGTTTTTTCGCAATACAGTCAAATACCCGACAATCATAATGTATCTTCGCTTTATATCGATAGAAGCGCGACCTGCCCGGCTAACTTCAAAAAGATAACAGGCCTTACGACAGGTTCTACGACGGCTAAGGAATTCGCCCCCTCGGTATATGCCAACGAAGCCGGAATTCATTTATTTTATTTAAGCGGCGAAGCGGCGGGAACCGGCGGCACTGTGAGCACGCCTCAGTTATATTACGTCTCATCTTCAAATTGCGGACAGTCATGGTCGACACCTAAAAAAATCTCATACCTGAACAAAAGTTTAGAACCGGCATGGGCGCACTCTGAAGCAATTGATAAATACGGCACAATACACGTTTCCTGGTTCAGCAAAATAAACGACTGCTGGAAATTATGCTATCAGCGCGGCGACCGTTACGGCTTATCATGGTTGACATCAGAAGTAATACTTGCCGGCGATACCGTTGATATACGCATTAACGATTTAAAATTCTCCGAAACATCCGCCCCAAAGTGGGCAACAAACGGCGCCGGAAAGCATCAAAACATTTGCGTGTCGCCTTTAAACAGGGTTTATATAGCTTTTTCAGGCAATTCGAACAGCAAATTTCATTATTTAATATGGTCATATGATGGCGGAACAGGCTGGGCCGGAAAAGAAATGATAAAAATCCCCAAGCCGGCAGACAGAAGCGACGAAATCGTAGAAAGCATAAATTATATATCGCCCGATAACCGCATAATGTGGATTTTTAAATCATCCGAAAAACGGCGCATGATGATGACCGACAGCGACGGCAACGTGTTAAGCGGCCAGAACGGCTGTTTCGATATCAGCCAGATATCGGAAAGCGCGCCTTTATTAATGGACAAAAATCTTATCTACCGGTATTTTTACATCCAGAACAACAGGCTATGCCAGCACGCCGGCAATTTTCCTTACGCCGAATGCCGAAGCGCCGGCTACAGTTTTCAGCCCTACGCCGATGATATATTTCAATCGGCAAGTAAAAAAAATAATATTTATACGTTTTATAAATCACAAAATAAAATTTTCGCAATCAAATCATCTAATAACGGCATTGCCACTCAGGTTCCGATATTTATCCGCGACTGCGGCGCCGGCGGATCGGCCGCATCGGCCGCATATAGAAATGACGTTTATTTCGTGACCTG
>Ga0116193_1002713_pt1 | contig 13211 bp, 11 predicted proteins | sample AD_UKC115_MetaG_FD_89892 | JGI IMG/M metagenome (GOLD analysis project Ga0116193, IMG submission 89892) | Active sludge microbial communities of municipal wastewater-treating anaerobic digesters from Hong Kong - AD_UKC115_MetaG | ecosystem: Engineered > Bioreactor > Anaerobic > Digestate... | reverse complement strand
TATACCTTCCGGATAGCCTGGAAAATTTTCTATTTCAGTAGTTGTGGTCAACTGTCCGCCCGGCTGTATTCCTTCGTAAAGAACTGGGGCCAGATTTGCACGTCCTGTATAAATTGCTGCAGTGTAACCTGCTGGTCCTGATCCAATAATCAGGCATTTTACTTTTTCAATGTTCATATTCTATAATAATTAGGGTTATCTTAAATCAATTATTTCTGCTTTTGGGTATTTGTTTTTGTTGAATACAAATGTGTTTTCGGGTAGAGTCACATTCTTGTTGAAAGAACTGATGCTGATTCTGCTCGAAGTATTGTTGTGTGTTGTCAATATCATTTCAAGGGGTTTATAGTCGCCTTTGGCAATGTAAATGGTTACATTGGACAAATTCTGTTTTGTATTTTCAGCACTTAGAATGATTTCATAAACACTTTTTCCATTTTTGCTCGCATTCTTTCCCATGCGGTAGTTGAATCCTTGTTTGTATAAATTCAGGAATACATATGGGTTGATGTTCTGAAGTTCTTCACTCGTAGGATTTGCAACATTTACTTCCTCGTTTCTCACTACATAGGTCCATTGTGTTTTCCCATTGAACCAACAAATCATCTCGGGGGTATTCACTTGGAATTTGTTACCTTTCAGTAAAATGGTCCCATTGCTTTTTCCGATCAGTTTATTTCTTTGATAATTCTGGATAGTGAAGGAAGCACGAATGCCTTTTGCAGAACTGAAAATAGCAGAGGTATTGTCTAATACTTTTTTTGCATTTGCATTCTTTTGTGCAAATGTCATTGTCGGAAGCAACGCGAAGAGAATAATAATGATACTTTTAAATCTGAGCATATTTCTATTGTTTTAAATGTCTTTTGAATATATATTTATTAGGATTGAAGACCACTTAAACGCATTTCCAGTTCCGTTTCATCGGCACAAAGAACTTTACGGGCTTTGCTGCCTTCGGTTGGACCTACGATTCCGGCTTTTTCTAGCTGATCCATAATGCGTCCTGCACGATTATATCCGATGCTGAACTTTCTTTGGATGAGAGAAGTGGAACCTTGTTGATGGATGACAACCAGTCTGGCAGCATCTTCGAACATCGAATCCAAACGGTTCATGTCAATGTCACTTTGTGTGGCGCTGCCGTCACCTTCCTCTACATATTCCGGAAGCATAAAGGCAGATGTGTATCCTTGTTGTTTGCTGATGAAGTTCACAATTCTGTCTACTTCCGGAGTATCGATAAATGCACATTGGATGCGGATGGGTTCTCCTCCTTGCAGATAAAGCATATCACCTTTGCCAATCAACTGGTTGGCGCCCGGACGGTCAAGGATGATTCTGGAATCGATCATGGAAGCAACGCGGAATGCAACCCGGGCCGGGAAGTTTGCCTTGATGGTACCTGTGATAATACTGGTAGTTGGCCTTTGTGTGGCAATGATCATGTGAATGCCTACGGCACGTGCCAACTGGGCTATACGGCAAATCGGGAGTTCCACTTCTTTGCCTGCAGTCATAATCAAGTCACCGAATTCATCAATGATAACCACGATGTAAGGAAGAAATTTATGACCATTTTGAGGATTCAATCTTCTTTTTATGAATTTTTCGTTGTATTCTTTGATGTTTCTAGCTCCCGCTTTCTTCAGCAGGTCATAGCGGGTATCCATTTCCACACAAAGCGATTTCAGAGTCTGCACTACTTTCGTTACATCTGTGATGATGGCATCATTGCTGTCCGGCAGTTTGGCCAGATAATGTCTTTCTATAGGAGCATAAATACCGAACTCCACTTTCTTGGGGTCGATGATTACGAATTTCAGTTCGGCAGGATGCTTCTTATATAATAGGGAGGTAACGACTGCATTTAGTCCTACGGACTTACCCATACCGGTAGCACCAGCAACCAGCATGTGTGGAGCTTTGGTCAGATCGACCATAAAGACCTCGTTAGTGATTGTTTTTCCTAATGCTAAAGGCAACTCGTAAGAGTTTTCCTGAAACTTCTTGCTGTTTAGGATAGACTCCATGGACACAATGTTAGCCTTTTTGTTAGGTACTTCTATACCTATGGTTCCTTTCCCCGGTATAGGGGCAATGATTCGAATGCCGAGAGCTTTCAGACTCAAGGCAATATCGTCTTCCAAATTACGGATCTTACTGATTCTGATACCTTCAGCAGGAGTGATTTCATAAAGAGTGATGGTAGGACCTACAGTAGCCTTGATGGTACTGATCTCGATACCGAAACTACGCAATACATTGATAATCTTGTCTTTGTTTGCGCTTTGTTCTTCCATATCGACGATAGGCTCGCTGTTTTCGTATTTTTGCAGCAGTCCCAATGGTGGAAAATGATAATTCTCCAGATCCAATTTTGGATTGTATGGCTCCAGTTCAGGACCTTCATAAATATCATCCGGAGCTTTGTCTACGGAAAATTTCGGTTCTGTCTTCTGAGTTTCTTCCTTTTCTATTATCAGGTTTTTGTCATCATTGTCTTCACCTTCCGGATATTCGTCTTCGGAGATATCTGGTTCGTCCTCTGTTTCTCCTGAAATAATATCCTCTTCGGGATCTATTTTATCGTCATTAGGTTCATCCTGAGGAAAATCCACAGTGACAGGTTGCGGATCTATATGTTTTTCCTTTGTCAGGGGGTCCGATGCGATGATGTCTTCCTGTATCCCGGCAGCTTCAGCTTCTTCTTCCTTATTCTTCTTGAAGTTAATTGAAGGATGAAGGGCTTTCCGGATGAGATGGATAGTTTCCGAACTGATGTATATACAGAACAAAACAGCTATAATAAATAAGGATAGGATAAGACCCGGTTCTCCAATCTGGGAAATGCACCACGTACAGATGTTCGCACCATGTTGTCCGCCCGGATAGATGAAATTCGGGAAAATAAAATCTAACTTGTTAGTAAATAGATACGCCAGCAAGATGGAACTCCAAACCATGAGAACGGAACATCCGATGAACCACTTCCACAGTTTCAGTCTGTAAGTTCTCATCATCCTTAATCCAAGGATAATCAGAAAGAAAGGAATGAAGTATGACGGAACTCCAAAAGAATCATTGATGAAAAAGTTCGCTACTCTTGCACCTTGTGCTCCTGCATAGTTCCGGATATTGTTGTGCATTCCCAAATCATCGCCTATGGGATGCTCCAATATACTCATATCGGAACCTCCAGTAAAGAAAAAGGAGGTAAATGCCAATATCATGTATACGGAACATAATAGAAAAGTAAGTCCTATAATGAATTGAAATGTTTCGCTCTTGAATATATCGAAAAATCCACTTGCCTTGACAATATTTTTTTCTGCTTTTTTCTTAGCCATTCGCCTATTTATATTGATTATAATGCAAATGTAGCTGAAAAATGTAAAATATGAGTCTTTTTTCTCTCTTTTTTCTTACCTTTGCAATCAATATTAATAGAATATGGTAAAAGATTCAAAATTGATATTCGACAGAAACGTAGTGGAGTTTGTAACGGTTGCAGCGGAATATTGTGATTTCCTTGAAAAAAATCAGGGAATGAAGCGGTATGAATTCGTGGATACTATTCTTAAGATATTGCCTTTGCTATATATCAAAGCCTCCATGTTGCCATCAAGTGAAATTTTGTCTGAAGAAGAACTTGAGGAGTTTGTTACGGAAGATGATTACGAAGCCATGCGCTCGGATTTGGCTGAGATAATGGGTGACAGGGATGATTATCTGGATGTTTTCGTTCAAGATATGGTCTATAGTGATACACCGATAAAAAAGGACATCTCGGAGGATTTGGCTGACATCTATCAGGATATCAAGAACTTTATTTCAGTATTTAAATTGGGCCTTAATGCAACCATGCATGATTCGGTTACGGTTTGTCGGAATAATTTTGAACTGTTTTGGGGTCAGACACTGGTCAATACTATGCGTGCCCTTCATGAAGTGCGTTATGACCATGGCAAGTCCGAAGAAGAAGGAGAGGAAGAGGCATGATACAGATAAAGACAAGTGTTGACAAGAAGGCTATTACGCTCATGCCTAATGTATCTTTTCAAGGCCGGATTGTTGTGGTTCTTTCCGAATCTGAATGTGATAAGGCTGTAGCATACTTGAATACTCAGAAGGTAGTTGGTCTGGATACTGAAACGCGTCCGTCCTTTGCAAAAGGGAAAACCTATAAAGTATCTCTCATTCAGATTTCTACAGAGGAAATTTGTTTTCTCTTTCGATTGAATTATATCGGCTTTCCTGATTCTCTTACCCATTTTCTTGAAAACGGGCAGATATTGAAAATAGGATTGTCTTTGAGAGACGATTTCAATGCCATGCATAAGAGAACGGATTTTGCACCTCAAGGATTTGTGGAATTACAGAAGTACATGAAGGAATTCGGAGTGACCGATATGAGTCTGCAAAAGATATATGCTTTACTGTTTGGTGAAAAAATCAGTAAGAACCAACGGCTGACAAACTGGGAAGCCGATGTGTTGTCCGACAAACAGAAACAATATGCATCCATTGATGCGTGGGCCTGTCTGCGGATTTACCGCTATGTAGAAGAACGGAAGAAGGCTCAGGATTATGAATTGATATATCCTGTACCTGTTCCTTTAGTAAGAACTATAGAATTAAATGAAGAGTCTTGAAAATTTATGGCTTATAAAAAAATATATCTAAAGCCTGGGAAAGAAGAGTCGCTGAAGCGTTTTCATCCTTGGGTATTCAGTGGAGCAATCCAAAAAATGGAGAATGGTTTGCAGGAAGGAGATTTAGTGGATATCTATACATCCAGAAACGAATTCATTGCAATGGGGCATTATCAGATAGGTAGCATTACGGTACGTGTGCTTTCTTTTACACAGGAGGAAGTGACTCCTGCATTTTGGGAAAACAAGCTAAAGCAGGCTTACGAAATGCGCAAGAGTATCGGACTGACTACGGATCCAACTAACAACACTTACCGGTTGGTCCACGGTGAAGGGGATAATCTTCCCGGACTGATTATTGATATATATGGTAAAACTGCTGTTATGCAGGCCCATTCCGTAGGAATGCATGTTTGTCGGAAAGAAATTGCCGATGCACTTTCCGAGGTAATGGGAGGAATCATAGACAATATTTTTTATAAATCAGAAACTACCTTACCTTTTAAAGCTGATCTTGGACAGGAGAACGGCTTCTTGAAAGGTGGCAGTGATGATAATATAGCGATGGAATATGGATTGAAATTCCATGTCGACTGGCTGAAAGGACAAAAAACCGGTTTCTTTGTTGACCAAAGAGAAAACAGGCATCTATTGGAAAAATATTCCAAGGACCGGAATGTATTGAATATGTTCTGCTATACCGGAGGCTTTTCATTCTATGCCATGAGAGGAGGGGCAAAGCTGGTACATTCTGTTGACAGTTCGGCCAAAGCCATTGATTTGACCAACAAGAACGTAGAACTTAATTTCCCGGGTGATACCCGTCATCAGGCTTATGTGGATGACGCGTTTAAGTTCCTGGACAGCATGGGTGATCGCTATAATCTGATTATACTAGATCCTCCGGCTTTTGCGAAACACAAAGATGCTTTGCGAAATGCCTTGCAAGGTTATCGGAAACTTAATGCAAAAGCATTCGAAAAGATTATGCCCGGAGGAATCCTGTTTACTTTTTCCTGTTCACAAGTGGTTTCAAAGGATCAATTTCGTACGGCAGTGTTTACGGCTGCTGCCATGAGCGGAAGAAGTGTTCGTATTCTTCATCAGTTGACGCAGCCTGCTGATCATCCTGTTAATATTTACCATCCTGAAGGTGAATATCTGAAAGGTTTGGTTTTGTATGTGGAATGAAAAATAATTTATAAACAATAATGCCCGGGTTCGTAAGAGTCCGGGCATTGTCGTTTTTTTACTGGCGGTAAAGTGATTTGTCTTTGAGTAAAGAATTGTTCTTCTTGATATATTTCAGAACGCTCAGAAATATTTTTTTCAAACTGTAGCATGAAGAATTTTTTATATGTGAGGACTCATTTATAATCCGTGACAGGAAAGAATTTTACAAAAAAATCAGGACTTGACAAATAAAAATAGGACTTGACAATTTTTTTTTGTGAAGTTGACAAATAAAAAAAAGAATTGACAAGACATAAGCATATATCACTTTTTATCTTTGTCACATCAAAAAAAGAAGTTTTCGATAGAAAAAGAATATATGTTATTTAGAGTGCGTATTTTTTGAGTTGCTTAAAATAATTCAATTTCAAGATTAAAGTAGACTTAATTAAAAACAAAGAGTGAAGAAGATTTTCAATTATCACAAGAAAATAGGAATTTGGTTTAGAGGATGAAGATTGTTATTAAGAGTGACACTGTTTTATTGGAGTGACGAAGATTTTTAATATTATATAAGAGGTTTCTTTCATAAGATAGATAAGAATAATATTACTATTGTTAAAATTCCAACAGATTCTCTGTGATAGAGAGTCTGTTTTTTTTATTATTAAAACGGGTTAAAACAATCATAAAGAAAAAAATAGTATATTTGCGCTCTAGAATGAATAACTAAATCTCTTTTTTATGAAAAATATCAGATCACGATTGATAATATTGAGTTTTCTTGAATTTGCAGTTTGGGGAGCGTATCTGACTTCCATGGGAAGTTATTTGGTTAGCGTGAATCTAGCTGGAAATATAGGATGGTTCTATGCTGTTCAAGGTATAGTTTCCTTGTTTATGCCTGCGTTGGTAGGTATCGTTGCAGATCGTTGGATGTCGGCTCAAAAGGTTCTTAGCCTTTGTCATTTTCTGGCAGCAATATTCATGGGCAGTGCGGCTTGGTATGGCTATACGGCAGGACAGGAAGTTCAGTTCCCGCTGCTGTTTACTTTATATACATTGAGTGTCGCCTTTTTTATGCCAACGATTGGTTTGTCCAATTCTGTTGCCTTTTCGGTTCTCGGACAGGCAGGAATGGATACTGTGAAAGCATTTCCTCCGATTCGGGTTTTTGGAACCATCGGATTTATCTGCTCCATGCTTTTCATAGATTATATAGGTTTTCAGACTACTTGTTTCCAGTTTTTTGTATCGGCGGCCATAAGTGTAGTTCTGGCAGTGTATGCTTTAACATTACCTGACTGTCCTTGTAGTAAAGGTGGTGAAAAGAAATCTTTGATAGATGTTTTAGGCTTGAGAGCCTTTTTGCTTTTCAAGCAGAAGAAGATGGCTATATTTTTTATCTTCAGTATGCTGCTTGGCGTTTCGTTGCAGATAACAAACGGTTTTGCAAATCCGTTTATTACTTCTTTTAAAGGAATAGCAGAATATGCCGATACATTCGGGGCCAATCATGCCAATGCTTTGATTTCCTTGTCGCAGATGAGTGAGACGCTTTGCATTTTGCTGATACCGTTCTTCCTGAAGAGATTCGGGATAAAGAATGTGATGCTAATTGCCATGCTTGCCTGGGTTTTGAGATTCGGCTTTTTCGGATTAGGCAATCCCGGTTCCGGTGTATGGTTGTTTATTTTGTCTATGATAGTATATGGTGTGGCATTCGATTTTTTCAATATATCAGGTTCTTTGTATGTGGATAAGGAGACCGATGCATCTATACGCAGTAGTGCACAAGGTTTGTTCATGATTATGACGAATGGCATTGGTGCCACTATCGGAACTTTAAGTGCACAGGCGGTAGTAAGTCATTTCACTCATTCGCTTGAGTACAACGGTTCTTTCTATACCGTTGGCGATTGGCAGGCGGTGTGGTTTATTTTTGCCTCGTATGCTTTGGTTGTGGCTATTTTATTTGCTATCTGTTTCAGATATAAACATGTAAGGGAGGATTAAGGCATGCATCTGTTTTATACTCCGGACATAGATTCGACTTTGGAATTGCCTCAGGAAGAGGCTGCACATTGTTTGCGGGTCCTGCGTCTGACATCAGGCGATGAAATTACATTGACGGACGGGAAAGGGTACTTTTATGATGCGAAAATAGCGACCGCTACCGGTAAGAGGTGTCTGGTTCAGATAGAATCTAGAAAGCTGTGTGAGAAGTATTGGAAAGGACATTTGCATCTGGCATTAGGGCCGACCAAGAATATGGATCGTATGGAATGGCTGGCGGAAAAGGCAACCGAGATAGGTTTTGATGAGATGTCTTTTCTCAATTGCCGATTCTCGGAAAGAAAGGTCTTAAAGACTGACAGGATAGATAAAATTTTGGTGAGTGCCATGAAGCAGTCTTTGAAACCCTACAAGCCAGTTCTCAATGAAATGGAAGGTTTCAATGATTTTATGAAAAGAATGGGAATTGTGGAAGGTCAAAAATATATTGCTCATTGCTACCCGGGAGAAAAAGCATTACTGAAGGATGTGCTTAAAAAATGTGGCGACAATGAAAGTATTGTGGTCCTTATTGGTCCTGAAGGGGATTTCAGTGAAGAAGAGGTAGAACTGGCCATGGCTAATGGATTTAAACCAATCAGTCTGGGTAAGTCCCGACTGAGAACGGAAACTGCGGCTTTGGTAGCTGTACACTTAATGAATTTAATAAACCAAATATAAATATAACTAAAATGAAAAACTGTCATTTAATTTCTATCGTTCTTTGTTTGTCAGTTATGTTCTTGGCTTCTTGTTCCAAGGGCGGTGACTATAAGAATGTGCTGCCGAAAGACGCAAAAGTCGTTGTGGCTATAGATGGCAAAGCCATCATGGAAAAGGCCAGTTTGAAAAGTGATAACTTGCAAAAGTTACAGAATAAGATTCTTCAGTTGGTTGGAGCCGGACTGAACGCTCAGGATTACAAGACAATTGAAGCCGGTGTAAGGACTCCGACAGAATTAGGAGTTTCCCTTACCGATAAGATTTTTGTTTTTTCTACTACGGAAGGCAAGGAAACCGGACTGGTGATTAAGGTTTCGGACAAGGGGAAGGTGAAAAATTTTCTGGAAATCCTATCCCGTCAATTAGGGCAGAAAGTCGAAGAACAGGACGGATATTCCTTTTTAAGAGATAATGATTATATGTTGGGAACAAACGGAAGTGCTTTGGTTCTTCTGACGGTTTCTGACAAGAAAGAGGATTTGATAGAATACATGACCGTCTTGTTTAAGCAAAAGGCCGAAGAAAGCTACGCTAAGAGTGAATATTTCAAAAAGCTTCAGAGTCAGAAAGGAGAAGTGACAGCTGTTGCCATGCTGAGTGCTCTTCCTAAATCTTATTCTGCTGATTTGAAAATGTTTCTGCCTTCTGAGGCTAAGTTGGACGAGGTGTATGCCGTTGCAGGTCTCTTGTTTGAGAAAGGACGTGTCTCCATAGACGGTGAGTGTTTTACAACCAATACGGCGTTAAAGGCTCAGATGGATTCACAGAAAGGGGCTTTCGGGCGCATTAAGGGGCGTTTTACCAAATCATTTCCTATAAGTACTCCTTTGGTTATCGCTTTAAATATGGATGGAGCGAAGGCCTCCAATCTGTTAGGCTCTGGAAGTGACCCATTCAGTGGCCTTATGGGAGGTCTGGGATTGGATATTGACAGTTTCTTGACTTCTATGAGCGGTGATATCGTAGCCGGAGTCAATTCTGTTTCTTTAACGGGCGAAACGGATGCTACAGTGATGGCAGAAGCAAAGAATGGCACACCATTGAATGATTTGAAAGAAACATTCCAGATGACAGGCCGTTTGAGAACGACAGCTCCCAATTGTTTTTCAATGCCGTTGACAGCCAATAAACTTTGTTATTTTGGCTTTAAAAACGGTATTCTTTACTATACAGGCAATGGGGCTACGGCAGCTCGAATAGGAGAGAAGGTTGATGATAATCTTTCATCGGCTCCCTGGCGTTCCAAAATGGAAAAATCCAATTGCTTTGTACTCTTGAATACCGAAGCATTGATGCAAAGTGGTTCTTTCCGTCAGATGATGAGTCAGAATCCTCAAACAGCACAAGTTGCAATGGCTTTTCAAGATGTCAGTTATGTGGATTTTGCTGTTGCCGATAAAGGAAAATTTAATTTTGAAGTAGTAATGAAGGATCGTACAGTCAATGTATTGGAAAAATTGATCACGTTACTGGCTCTGCTTTAATATATATATAAGGATGAACATAATTGAATTGAAGAATACGTTGCCTAACGTATTCTTGTCTCGGGATGACATTCACTCCGAAGTATGGAACAATGCGGTAAAGTTCGAAAAAGGAAGGCTGTATTTGGTTGAAGCAGCTTCGGGCACAGGGAAATCTTCTTTATGCAGTTTTATTTACGGTTATCGTTTCGATTATCAAGGTATTATTGCTTTTGATGCTCAGTCAACTCGCAATTATTCTGTAGCACAGTGGGTAAACATAAGGCGCAGAACGTTAAGCCTGCTTTGGCAGGAGTTACGTCTTTTTCCGGAACTGACAGCTTTGGAAAACATTCAGATAAAGAACAAGCTGACGCATTATGCTGATGAACCTAAGATTCGCCAATGGTTTGAAAGACTTGGCATTGGGGACAAACTTTCGGCCAAAGTCGGCAGAATGAGTTTCGGACAGCAACAGAGAGTTGCCTTTATCCGTTCCCTTTGTCAGCCTTGTGATTTCCTTTTTCTTGATGAGCCTATCAGCCATTTGGATGATGAGAACGGGCGTATTATGGGAGAGATGATTAAGGAAGAAGCCATGGACCATCAGGGTGCCGGGGTAATTGTTACATCAATTGGGAAACATATTCCCTTAAACTATGACAAAAGTTTTAAATTGTAAACACGAGTCTAAAATCAAAGCATTATGAATTTAGTTTGGAAACTTTTAAGACAACATATATCCGTACCGCAGTTAGTTGGATTCTTTTTTGCCAATCTGTGCGGTATGGCAATTGTATTGTTAAGTGTGCAGTTCTATGAGGATGTCCTGCCTGTCTTTACGCAGGGAGACAGTTTCATGAAAAAGGATTATGTTATTGTGAGCAAACGTATCAGTACTATTGGAACTTTTACCGGCAAGAGCAATACTTTTACTCAAGAGGATATCGATGAAGTGAAGCAACAACCGTTCAGTAAGGCTGTAGGTGCTTTCCAACCGTCGGAATATAAAGTGTCAGCTGGGTTGGCAATGGAAGGAACCGGCATGCAGATGAGCACGGAAATGTTCTTCGAATCTGTGCCCGATATGTTTGTGGATGTTACTTCCCATCAGTGGACTTACACACCAGGGAGTCAGGATGTTCCAATCATTATTCCACGCAATTATTTGAATCTGTATAATTTCGGATTTGCACAAAGTCATAATATGCCGAAGATTTCCGAAGGATTGATGGGTATGATTCATTTGAATATTCTCATTCGCGGAACTCAAGGACAACAAGCCAATTTCCGTGGAAACATCGTAGGATTCAGCAATCGTCTGAATACAATTCTTGTTCCTGAGAAATTCATGAATTGGGCCAATCAGACTTATGCACCTGAAATTAAGACTGCTTCTTCCCGTCTGATAGTCGAAGTGGGTAATCCTGCTGATGACCGCATTGCCAAATTCTTTCAGAAGAAAGGGTATGAGACGGAGGATGACAAGCTGGATGCCGGCAAGACTACCTGGTTCTTGAAAATGACGATTTCCATTGTCATGGGAGTCGGTTTGCTCATCAGTGCCCTGTCTTTCTATATCCTGATGTTGAGCATTTACTTACTGTTGCAGAAGAATACGGTGAAATTGGAAAATCTTCTTTTGTTGGGTTACAGTCCGTCCCGAGTGGCGGCGCCCTACCAGTTGCTGACGTTCGGCCTGAATGTCCTTGTCTTGCTATTGGCTGTGGTACTGGTGTTGTGGATTCGCGGTTATTATTTGGATATTCTTACTCTGCTTGCACCGCAGATGGCTCATGATTCCCTGACCAACATGTTTTTGGCAGGTGGGGCTTTATTTATATTAGTTTCGGTACTCAATGTGATAGCGATACGAGGTAAAGTCATTTCAATTTGGAAACATCGTGCGTAAGATGAAGATTCGATATTTTTTTATAATGCTGTTGCTCTTTTGTTTTTCCGGATATGGAATCGTAAGGAGCCAAAACAGACCTGTAAATATTTCAACAAGTGGAATGGAATACAGCAGGAATACCCTCATTATTTTTTATGATGGGGATGCAGGTCCGGAACTTTTGATGAAAGCAATTAAATCCTTTGGTGCAGGTATTATCTATCAATACAGAACTTTGAACGGAGTGGCCATTTCCATACCTAAAGGGAAAACCCTGGAAGAATCCATCCGGTTTTTCAAAAAGGTTAAGGGGGTAATTGCCGTCAATAAAGATTACATAAGTCATTTAGATACAAATCAATGAAATACTATCAAGACAAAATTGATTCTGTTCAGATAATACTCCATGGGTTAAAAAAACAAAGTCTGGAGATGCTTTATGGTAAGTTGGTTGCTTTTATTGCAGGCATTGCTTTGTTTTATTTCTTTTACGGAAACTATTCATGGACCTTTGCCATTATTTTATTGTTGGCTATTTTTTCCTACATTCTTTGTTTTGTCCGTGATGAGCGACTTAAGCGCAGAATTGGCTTTTATCGTCGGATGAGACAGATTTGTTTGGATGAGCAGTCTGCTTTGGAAGGCAACTTTTCTGCTTTTTCCGATGGAGAAAGATATATCAATCCCCATCATGAATATACTTATGATTTGGATATTTTCGGTCGCAATTCCTTGTTTCAGAGAATCAATCGAACGATTACGGAAGAAGGTAGTGATTGCCTTGCTGCAAAGTTCCAAAACATACCACAAAATAAAACAGTCATTCTGGAAGATCAGGAAGCCTTGCACGAGTTGTCCGATAAAATGGATTTTAATTTGAATTTTCTTTCTAGCGGGCCTATTACATGTCGGTTTGATAAGATTGATAAAACCATCCTTCAGCCGTTCCGCTTTTTCAGAACACGTCTTTACGGCTATGTGGTTTATCCTATTTTGGCGTTGACAGGGTTGTCAGTACTGTTATTGCCTTTTTTCTCCTGGGCAGGAATCTTGCTGGGTACAATGTATATCATTCAGATTCTTTTGACAGTCAGTCAGCTGAAACCTACCAATCTTTCTATTCGCCAAATAGAAAAATTGAATAAGGAAATTCGGGATTACTTATCTTTGTTGCAATGCATGAAAGAATCTTCTTTTGAATCGAAAAAATTATGCCGTCTCAAGGCATCTTTGTTTGAGGGTGAGGAT
>Ga0116193_1002712_pt1 | contig 13212 bp, 7 predicted proteins | sample AD_UKC115_MetaG_FD_89892 | JGI IMG/M metagenome (GOLD analysis project Ga0116193, IMG submission 89892) | Active sludge microbial communities of municipal wastewater-treating anaerobic digesters from Hong Kong - AD_UKC115_MetaG | ecosystem: Engineered > Bioreactor > Anaerobic > Digestate | place... | reverse complement strand
GTTCATCAATTAGACTTATCTGCTCCGCAACAAGGAATCAAAGCATTTGTACTTCACGCCGAAGAAGCATAACAAAGAAACTTCTATAACTTCAATAGAGATTAATTGTCCTTGATGATTAATCTCTTTTTTTTTTAGTATTTTTGCAATTGAAATGGAAAAAATATATCAACTTCTCAATAATATTCAATTTCCGGAAGATTTAAAGAAATTGACTCCCTCACAGCTTCCGCAACTATGTGAGGAATTGCGGGATTTCATCATTGCGAAGACTGCTGAAAATCCCGGACATTTGGGTTCCAGTTTGGGTACCGTTGAATTGACTGTCGCCTTACACTATGTTTTCGACACTCCCACCGACAAATTGGTATGGGACGTTGGACACCAGGCTTACTGCCATAAAATTATTACGGGACGAAAAGATATATTTGAAACCAACCGACGATTCGGTGGAATTTGCGGATTTCCAAGAATGGACGAAAGTGAATATGATTCTTTCGGAACCGGTCATTCATCCACCTCTATTTCGGCCATATTAGGGATGGCTATTGCCGATAAACTTTCCGGAAATAATAAAGAAAACCATATTGCAGTCATTGGAGATGGAGCTATCGGCGGAGGAATGGCTTTTGAAGCAATGAATCATGCCGGTGCCAGCAATGCCAATGTGCTCATTGTACTAAATGACAATAAAATTGCCATCGACAAAAACGTCGGTGCCATGAGTAGATATTTGCTCAATATTACGACTTCTCCTTCTTACAATCGATTTAAAAACAGATTATGGAATCTGTTTACTTTTCATAAAAACGAAAGTAATAAGTTTATCAATTTTCTCAGTAAAACCGGGAATGTTCTTAAGGGTTATATGCTTCGGGGGAGTAACCTGTTTCAAAGTTTGGGCTTTCGATATTTCGGTCCGGCTAACGGACATGATGTGCTCTATTTGGTAAAGTTATTACAACAATTAAAAGATATTCCGGGCCCCAAGTTACTTCATGTAATTACCATTAAAGGAAGAGGCCTTTCATTGGCCGAAAAAGATCAAACCACCTATCATGCCCCGGGCAAGTTTGATCCTGATACCGGGGAGCTTATCAAAGCAGACACGCCTAATAGTTCTATGAAATATCAGGATGTCTTTGGAAATACCATCTTAACACTTGCTAAAAAAGACCCGAAAGTAGTTGGAATCACTCCGGCCATGCTGACCGGCAGCTCTCTTTCAATCATGCAAAAAGTTTTTCCGGAACGCGTTTTTGATGTAGGTATTGCAGAACAACATGCTGTTACCTTTGCGGCAGGATTAGCCACCAAAGGATATATTCCTTTTTGCAATATCTATTCATCCTTTTTACAGCGAGGTTATGATCAAATAATCCACGATGTGGCTTTGCAGGAATTGCCTGTCATTTTTTGTATTGACCGTGGAGGATTGGTCGGAGAAGACGGAGCCACCCACCAAGGAATTTTTGATTTGGCCTTTTTACGGGCGATTCCCAATATGATTATTGCATCTCCGCTCAATGAAGATGCTTTAGAGAATCTCCTATATACAGCATATTTAAATCAAAAAAATCCTTTTGCCATTCGTTATCCGAGAGGGAATGGTGTTCTCGGTCAAAAACGTCAAACAGAATTCAAAACTCTTCCTATTGGCAAAGCCAATCTGTTGCATTCGGGGAAAGAAATCGCGATTCTTTCATTAGGTCCTATAGGAAATCACGTCACAGAAGCAATCTCTATAGTGAATAAACAGGGAATTGACCCAACCCATGTGGATATTCAATTTTTAAAACCTTTAGATGAAGATCTTCTTCATACAATAGTCAAGGAGCATCCATTATTAATTACCATAGAAGATGGAACCGTGAAGGGAGGCTTATTTTCAGCTGTTTCCGATTTTTTGGTTCTTCACCATTACTCCAATCAAATAAGACCTATTGCCATTCCTGACCTCTTTGTCGAGCATGGCGACCTTCCGAACTTATATCGAAAATTTGGATTTGATGCACAAGGAATTGCCGATTTCATCATCCGACAACGCCAAAGCTAAATTGAAAAGAGAACCCTAAATTAAGCAAGCAGACTTCTTACAATTTCCGAAATCACTTTATTGTCTGCTTTTCCTGCTAATGCTTTTGTAGTAAGCCCCATCAATTTGCCCATATCTTTGATTGAGCTAACTTCATGCTCTTCCATTATCTGTTTCACAGTTTTCTCAATCTCCTCATGTGATAATTGAGCTGGTAAATAAGCCTCAAGCACCTTCATCTGAGCAATTTCTTCCGCGTAAAGATCTTCTCTATTCTGAGTTTTATAGATCTCAGCGGATTCTTTTCGTTGCTTAACCAAACGTTGCAAGAGTTTCATTTCAATTTCAGGAGTAATTTCTCCTGCATTTTTTTCAGTTTTCAGCAATAAAATTGCAGCTTTCACAGCTCGTAGTGCATTTAATTTTTCATGATCTCTGGCCAACATTGCCTTTTTAAGATCTTCATTGATAATTTCTTCTAAACTCATATTGAACTCTCCTTTATTCTATGGTTTGATATCCTATAATTTTAAATTCTGTTCTGCGATTTGCAGCTCTGCCGACTTCATTATCATTACTTTCAACAGGAAAACGTTCTCCGTATCCTTTATATGACAAGCGCTCGGGAGCGACTCCTTTTTTAATCAAAAAATCATACACAGACTTTGCACGTTCTAATGAAAGTTTATCATTATATTCAGGACTTCCTTGATTGTCGGTATGTCCACCGATTTCTACAACAATTGCACGATTTTTTCGCAAATAGTCAATGAGATTATCCAATTCCACAAAAGAAGCCGGTAAAAGATCGCTTTTATCAAAATCAAAAAAGATATTTCGGAGCACAAATGTAGTTCCGATTTCAGGTTTTTTGAGCAATATATTTTTTACATAGGGTTCCGGTTCCGAATAAGATTTTTCTATTTGAAAATTTTCGGAATAGAATGGATAATAAGGATGAGAAACATTCATCATTACATTGGTTCCTGTAAGAATACAAGCCAAAAACTCTCCGGTCATGGGGTCTGATATAGTCGAAGTAATCACCTGATTTCGTTCCAAATCTATCAATTCAATGGTTGTTTCTAATGGTTTCAAGGAAACCGCATCCTGAACAATTCCTTTCATGTAGGTAACCGGAATCGGGCGGATACGTTCATCAAGTTCAAACGAATAAATATCCTGTCCTCCGAAGCCACCTTCTGTATCCGAAGAGAAATAACCAGTAGTTCCGGACGCATTAATTACAATATTGATTTCATCATCGGGTGTATTAATGGGAGTCCCTAAATTGACAGGTTCTTGCCATGTATTATTTGGTGCGAGTGTTGAGAAAAAGAGATCTCTGCCGCCGAAGCCGGGATGACCATCAGACACAAAATAAAGTGTTCTTCCATCCGCATGTATAAATGGGGCGGTTTCATCATACTTTGTATTGATGGTTTTACCCAAATTCTCAGGATTGGAAAAAACACCTTCTTCAAGCATTTCTGTTTTCCAAATATCGATACCACCTTCTCCTCCAGGTCGATTCGAAGCAAAATAGATAGTTTTTCCATCCGGAGCAATGGTAGGTTGTGACTCCCAAAATTTAGTATTTACAGGGGGATCAAAATTTCTGGCTCTTCCCCATCGGTCTCCGATTCTCTTTGCCCAATAAAGGTCGCAACTTCCGTATCCGAAATCGGTATTACAAAGGGTATAAAAAAGAAAACGACCATCTGGAGAGATGGATTGAGCTCCTTCGTTATAACTCGAATTGATAGGAGCCCCTAAGGGTTGACGCATTTCCCAAACTCCATTCACTTTCACACTGCTATAAAAATCTTCTTCCGTAGCACATAATGCACAAACCGTATTATGATCGCGAGGACGACGAACCGTAAAGATAAATTCTTCTTCATCAGCAGTAATCGTAGGTAAATACTCGTCCCATTCAGAATTAATTGCATTTCCCATATTGACGGGAGAAAATTTCATAGGAGTTTTTACTGCTTTAATGCTAAATTCACAATTGATAAGTTGTTTTCCTATTTCATTCACCAAAGGAGGTATAATTGTAAAGCTATTGAGATAATTTTCATAATTTTGTCTGGCCGATTCATAACGCCCGCACTTCATCTCCTCTTCGGCTGCAACATAATAGAGCATGGGTTTTGGTTTTTCGTTCAGACTAATAGCTTTATTGTAAGCATCTGCAGATTTCTCGGCATCCAATGTCAACGAATAAATATCTCCTTGGAGCACATACGCTTTGGCATAAGTACTATCAATAGCAAAGATTTGATTCACGTATTTCGATGCTTTTTCATAATCTTGCTTGTTTATATATTTCATCGTCTTATCACACAGTTTGTCGATTTTCTTAGTATTTTTATTCTGGGCAATCACCGGAAAAACGAGCAGCAGTAAAACTGCCACCAATATCAAATGAGCACTTTTTTTAATCATTTTTAGTATTTAAATTAAATTATAATCAGTAGAAAACTTACACTTTTTTAGCTTCTTGCCACAACACTTCCATTTCATCGAGAGACATTTGAGATAAAGCTCGATTTTGTTGTTTGGCGTGTTCTTCCATATATTGAAATCTTTTTATGAACTTACGGTTTGTTTTTTCGAGCGCATCTTCGGGATTAATATGGATAAATCGTGCAAAATTAATCAATGCAAAAAGCAAGTCTCCAAACTCATCTTCCATCTTAGGAGATCCGACCTCTTTTTCGTGACAAAATTCAAGAATTTCTTCCTGCACTTTATCCATTACTTGCTCCGTATTCTCCCAATCGAAACCAATTCCGCGCGCTTTTTCCTGAATCCGATATGCCTTAACCATTGCCGGTAATGAAAGTGGAACTCCACCTAAAACAGAACGATTTCCTTCTTTCAACTTGATACGTTCCCAATTATTTTTCACATCATCTTCATTCTGCACTTGAACATCGCTAAAAATATGAGGATGACGACGCACCAATTTTTCTGATATTCCGTTCAGCACATCTGTAATGGTAAAAAGATCTTCTTCCTGACCTATTTTAGCATAAAAGACAATATGCAACATCAAATCTCCCAATTCTTTGGCAACATCGTCATATTTTTTTTCAAGAATCGCATCCGACAATTCATAAGTCTCTTCTATAGTAAGATAGCGTAAACTATCAAACGTTTGTTTTTTATCCCACGGGCACTTTTCCCTCACGGAATCCATAATATCGAGCAAGCGTTTAAAAGCGGTTAATCTTTCATCATTCATCTTTTTTCTAAGTTTTAATTGACTACAAAAATAATTTTTTTTTGCGAATAATAGAAGTAAAAAATAAAATTCAACAAAATGCGTTATCTTTGCGGGGTCATTTTTTATAAATAAAAAAAAGAAAAACGTTGAAGTCCGGGTTCAAATACATGAGGCATAAGCTACTCTTATATCCTTTAGGGATATTATTGTTAATTAGTGGTTGTTCTACAAGAAAAAATACGCCTATAAACCGAGCCTATCATACAGTCACATCTCATTATAACATTAATTTCAACGGAGGAGAAGCTTTAAAAGCAGGAGAAGCAGCGCTCCAAAAATCTCTTAAAGACAATTACACAACACTTTTACCCATCTATCCCTATCCGGCAAAAGAGGAAATAAGTTCAGCCGTTCCGTCTTTCGATCGGGCTATTGAAAAGGCTTCAAAATCCATATACAAACACTCTATTTTCATTAGAGGAAAAGAGTATGTCAAAACTATGGACGACGCATACTTAATGATGGGAAAAGCTTATTTCTATAAGCAAGACTACATTCAGGCACAGCGTGTATTTTCGTATATTATCTCTACGCATAAAACCGGAAATTGTAAGGAAGAAGCTATGGTTTGGTTAACACGTTCACTTGTTCGCCAAAATTATTTTCCTCGTGCAGAAGGTACGATGAATGAAGCTCAATATGTCATTTATCCCTTAAAATCAAAAAAATTAAACCAGTTGTTTCATGGGGCCGCAGCAGAATATTATCTCACTGTTCCCAATGGGGATAAACAGGTTGCAATTGACCATATACTTGATTTACTTAAAAATAAACCTAAAAAGGAGTTTAAAACACGGCTTTATTTTATATTGGGACAATTGTACGAAACAATGGAACAACCTACAGAAGCGCATAATTATTTCATGAAAGTGATTAAAAAAAATCCATCCTATGAAATGGAATTTAATGCGCGAATGCATTTGGCTAGTAACTATGACGGCTCTCCTTCTTCAAAAGCAAGTATTTTGAAGGAGTTAAATAAAATGCTCAAAGAAGAGAAAAATAAAGACTTTCAAGATCAAATATATTACGCCATTTCGGAAATTAACCGCATTGATGAAAATGAAACTGAACAAATAAAGAATTTGGCTCTATCTGTCAGTACTTCAACACAAAACAACTATCAGAGAACATACTCATCCCTCAAGTTGGCCGATATCTATTTCAACAACGAACAATATGTGAAAGCCCAAGCCTATTATGATACGGCAACGCTTTCTCTTCCAAAAAATTATCCCAATTATACCCAAATCATAAAAAAGAATAAGATTTTAACGGAATTAGTTACCAATCTGAATATTATCCAAACAGAAGACAGTTTGCAAAGAATTGCTGCGCTCCCACCTGCAGCTCGTACCGCATGGGTGAACAAAATGGTAGCTGATTATATTGATGCGGAGCAGAAAAAGAAAAAAGCAGAAGCAGACAAAGAGTTGGCACTGCAAAATGCTTTAGGAATGGCAAATGTAAACGTAAATACCAATACAAATACCGGGAAATGGTATTTTTATAACCCCGGATTGATCAGCTCCGGCCGAACCGAATTCCTAAAACGGTGGGGAACAAGAAAACTCGAAGATAATTGGCGAATCAGCAACAAACAACAAATCTCTTTTGATGATTTATCCGCAATGAACAATCCTTCCTTAGCAGAAAATTCCGAAGAAGAGAGCGATTCTATCTCAAAATTTGAAACAGATCCGAAAAAACCAGGCTTTTACTTACAAAATCTGCCTTTGACACAAGGAGCTAAAGATACTTCAAACCGGAAAATAGCAGAAGCAATCTATAATGCAGCTCTAATTTATTTAGATATGCTAAAGGATAATGAAAAAGGAAATCAAATGCTTGAAATGCTGACCGAACGTTATCCAAAACATGAATATACACTACCTTCCTACTACCTACTCTATCTAAATTATCAAAAATCAGGAAATTCTAAATCTGAAAACTACAAAAATATCATCCTCAGCCAATACCCCAATACCGATTATGCCAAGCTAATACAAGATCCCAAATATTATGAAAAATTAGCAGAAAAAGCTAAATCATTGGAGATTAAATACGAAGAAACCTATCAGGCATATTCCGCAAAACAATGGGACCGCACCATCGTCTTGGCGGATGAAGCTCTTCCGTTGTGTACGGATACGGTATTAGCTTCTAAATATTCCTATTTGCGTGCCATTGCAAAGGGACAAACTGAAGGGGAAAATAGTTTAAAAGAAGAGATGTATCGAATTGTAACGCTCTACCCAAAAACCGAAGTCGCCGGGTTGGCAAAATTATTTCTCTCTCCAAGTAGTGCTGCTCCCACAAAACCAACTACCACATCGCAAAACAAGAAAACCGATGCTCCCGACACAAAAACACCTCAAGACATTTTTGTTATTTCGCCTCAAGAACAACACTTTGTTATCATGATTGTAAACGTTCATAAGATTACCGGCTCTATTTTGGATATAAAAAATGACGTCGCCGCATTTAACCGAACCTATTACGGATTGATGAATTTAAATATCAGTAGTATTTATATCAATCAAAATGAACAAATCCTGACCATTGCTAAATTCAAAAACCAAGAAGTTGCCATGAACTATTATAATAATCTGATTCAGGATGCGAAATTATCCCCTTTCCATAAAACAAAAGCGATTGTTTCCTATGCCATCTCCGCACCCAATTATACGTCATATTACAATCAAGTCGATCAAAGGGCTTCCTACGAAGCATTTTTCAAAAAGAATTATCTAAAAGAAGATTAATGTGGATACGCACTCTTCTTCAACAACTATTTTTTATATCTTAGCCGATCTAAAATTTCTCTAAGGTAATATGGGAAACGTCTGGAAATGTTTATTTTATAAAACAAAGAAATACAGCATCTTAATAATTCTTTTTATCGGGAATTGTTTTTATGCATCCGGACAGTTTTATAACGGGTCCCAACTCTCTTTCGGCAAAAATAGAGTACAACATCAAAAATTTAATTGGCTCTATTACCGCACCGACCAATACGATGTCTATTATTATCCCACCGGAAAAGCATTGGCAGAATATACCACATGGAAAGCAGCTCAATACATTGAAGAGATTGAAACTTTTCTCAATTTTTCATCTTCCAAAAAATTACAATTCATTGTCTATAACACCCAATCGGACTTTCGGGAATCAAATTTTGCTTACGATGATGCCGAATTTTACAATCAGGGAGGAATCACCAATGTGTACGGTACAAAAATCTATCTCTACTTCGACGGCAATCATCAGCATTTAGATCAAATGATTCGGAGTGGAATCATGAATATTTACGCCCATTTGATTGTAGAAGGGGAAAGTATGGGCGCCAACATCTCTTCGGAGCATCTCTTTTCTGTTCCTGATTGGTATTACATCGGGCTCGCTTCATACATCGGTGACGAATGGAATAGTGAGTTGGATGCGTTTGTCAAAAATGGTATCTTAAGCGGACTCTATCCGGACTTTGACGAGTTGTCCCCCCTCGATTCAAGGTACGCAGGACACTCTTTTTGGAAGTTTATCGCAGATAAATACGGAAAACATGTAATTCCATCAATTCTTTACGCGACACGTGCCTATCGAAATTTTGAACGCGGTTTCTCATCGGTACTGGGAGTAGATTATAAAACCTTGCAAGTAAATTGGTATCGCCACTTTTTTGTCCTCTATAAAAAAGACAGTAAACGAAGCCGACCAACCGGGGAATCAGTTCTCTCCAAATATAAGAAACAGAGAACCTATTCGCAATTTCGTTTTTCTCCGGATGGCAACTCTTTTGCTTATGTTACCAACGAAGCCGGACAGATAAAAATTTGGTTGAAAACTGAAGATATGAAGAAACCTCGTATGATCTTCCGGAGATACCAAAAGACCGAAGATAATCCCGATCAGACTTTTCCTCTATTGGCTTGGCATCCCTCCGGACAAATATTGAGTTTTACTATAGAAGACAAAGGCAGATGTTACTACTATCCTTACCACGTGACAGAGAAAAAAACAGAGGAACGCAGATTGATTGATCTCGAAAAAATTACCGACCTCTCTTTTTCCAAAGATGGAAAACTGATGGTTTTTACGGGATTCAAAAACGGGCAATCCGACATTTTTATTTACAGCTTTATTGCTCGCTCAATCCAACAAATTACCAACGATTTTTATGATGATGCCACGCCTCGCTTTTCGGAAGATAGCCGTTATATTTTTTTCTCGTCCAAACGACCACACGATTCTCTGTCCCTATCTTCTCCAAAACCATTCTATCAGACCGAAACACAATCCACTTATGATCTGTTTAGATATGATTATAAACAAAAAGAGAATCAACTATTTCGGATTACACACACTCCGGATGCAAATGAAACTAATATCCGAATAATTTCGCCAAATGAGATTATTTTTTTAAGTGATGAAAACGGAATTAAGAACCGATATTATGCTCTGTTGGACAGCACCATCAGTCATATCGACACGGCCATTCATTATCGATACACCGCAACCATCAAACCTCTGACAGACAATATTTTCAATATTCAAGAACAGGATTACAATGCGTCAAAAGAAGTAACCGCAGAGATCGTCTTGCATGACGGGACTCAGCATCTCTACATATCTCCGTTTACTGCATCTCCGTTATCAACTTCCATCGTTCCTTCCTCTATTAAGATGAAAATGCAACTTGAAACTGCGCGAATAGACAGCATCAAAAAAGTTCGAATAAAAGAAAAACCGATTCAAAGAGGATTTTATCAGGTTCGACAAAGTGACATTGTCCGTGCTTCGTCCGATAGTACCTTATTGGCAACTTCCAACGGATCAGCTTCGTATGATGCCCTCACAAACGGTCTTTCCTTTACACGACAAGTGGCACGGAACTATTATGTTCAATATTCTATCAATAAATTAATTACACAAGCTGATTTTAGTTTTTTAAATACTTCATACCAACAATTTACGGGGGGAACCAATCCTATTTACCTCAACGCAGGATTGAATGCCCTCATCATGGTCGGAATAAATGACCTGTTCGAAAATCACAGGATTACCGGGGGCTTTCGCATCTCTTTTGATTTGGACAATACCGAATTTATGTTCAGCTACGAGAATCTCTCCCGCCGCGTAGATCAACAAATTGTGTTGTACCGACAATCATTGAAATCAACGATTCAGGATTATCTCTACAAACAATACTCCAACAGCGTTTTCTACATTACCAAATATCCGTTTAATAAATTCAATGCCTTAAGATTAACCTTAACGGGACGGTATGACAAAAATGTGATGGCCGGACTAAATGATTATTCCCTCAAAGCGGCAGATGTAAGTCATTACTGGGGTGGTGTGAAAGTGGAATACATTTTTGATTCTTCCAAAGAGTTGTATACCAATCTTTGGAAAGGATCCAAAATAAAATTATTTGCCGAATATTTGCATCGTATCGACAATGAAAATAAGAACTTATTCGTAGTTGGTTTTGATGCCCGAAAGTCTATTAAGATTTATCGAAATATGACTTGGGCAACGCGACTTTCAGGAAGCACCAATGTGGGATCCAATCGTTTGGTGTACTACATGGGCGGCGTTGACAATTGGATGTTTGCTAAGTTTAATAGTGATATTTGGGTGGATATTACCAAAGATTACGCCTATCAAACATTGGCAACCAACATGAGAGGATTTGAGCAAAATATTCGCAACGGCACTTCCTTCATCCTTTTAAGTACTGAATTACGAATTCCTTTTGTTCAATTGATTGCACAAAAAAAGGTGGGAAACAATTTCCTGAATTCACTGCAATTGATTCTTTTCGGTGATTTCGGAACCGCATGGACAGGTTTAACTCCCTATTCCGAAGATAACTGTCTCTACACACGTTACATATACTGGGGTCCCAACGAGGTCAACAGCATCAAAATCAAACGACAAGTTGAACCTTTTGTGGCCGGCTTCGGAGCAGGATTAAGAGCTTCGTTGTTCGGATATTTCCTCCGACTCGACTACGCTTGGGGCGTCGAAGATTACAAAATTTACCAAAAAAAGGGAATGTTGCTATTTTCTATTGGGTTGGATTTCTAACCGTTATCCCAATTTTTCCTTATACGCCTGATAACCCGGACGAGAAAGGATTTCAAAACTACCGTCATTACGGACAATACCAATCGCCGGATGGGCTACACCGTTAAAGAAGGTGGTCTTTACCATCGTATAATGAATCATATCGTCAAAGGCGATGCGGTCGCCGATTTCCAATGGTTCGGGAAAGGCATAATCGCCCATTCCCATAAAATCACCTGCCAAACAAGAGCATCCTCCAAGACGATAAACATATTTGCTGTCGGGAGTCGGATCCGTGGCCCCGATAACAGTCGGTTTGTAAGGCATTTCCAGACAATCAGGCATGTGACACGAAAAGGATACATTCAACATAGCCGTTTTAATTCCCTTGTTTTCGACAATATCCTCCACAGTGGCTGTTAAAATACCGGTTTGCCATCCTACTGCCTCTCCCGGCTCCAAAATAAGTTCTTTAATATTGGGGTATCGTTGTCTAAAATCTTTAAGAAGCCGGATCAGGTGCATCACATCATAATCTTCACGGGTTATGAGATGACCGCCCCCGAAATTTACCCACTTGCACTCCTTAATAAGACACGAAAAATTTTTCTCAAAAGCCGCTAAACAATTTTCTAACGAATAACTGTCATTTTCGCACAACGCATGAAAATGAAGTCCTTCAATTCCTTCGGGCAGCCGATCCGGCATATTTTCCGCCAAAATTCCCAATCGCGAGCCCGGAAGTGCCGGATTATACATATCAGTTTCCACCTCCGAATATTCCGGATTTACACGCAATCCGAAACTCACTTTTTTAGGAAACGCAAGCGCCTCCTCTTTAAAACGAAACCATTGCGACAACGAATTAAATGTCAGGCTCTTACTATAAATAAGAAAATCGCGAAAATCCTCAGATGTATAAATTGGCGCATACGAATGGGCTTCACACCCCATCTCTTCTACAATCAGACGCGCTTCATTCACCGAACTGGCGGTTGCCCCTTTCAAGTAGTTCTTTACCAAAGGAAAAGAGTTCCAAAAAGAGAAACCTTTCAAGGCACAAATAATCGACACGTCGGCTTCTTTTTGGACTAAATGCAACAATTGCAAATTGGCTTCCAAGGCCTCTTCGTACATTACATAGCAGGGAGACGGGAACATTTCGTATGATGGTTGGCTCATAATATTCATATTTTTCGCAAAAATACAAAAATGATTTATATTAGGGCGTGTCGGCTTCGCCGCCGGCCTCCGGCTCCAAGTCCGCAGCCGGTAGTCGTGTGCTCGCAATGCCGCAAAAGGAGCTTCCTCCGGTCGCTCTTTTGCGGCAGCGGCACATCGGCTCCCGTCTTTGCGGGCTTTCCGCCTACGCCCTCACGCCTTGGATGGCAAACTACCCACTATCAAAGGCGAAGCCGTGAAAAGGGGGGGGGGGTTATTCTACAAACAAGTTAATTTATATACATGAACACTATGTATAGTATACTCCAACTTAAACATATAAATTATTATTGTTGTCCGGTAAAAAATAAAAACCATCAAAAATCAATTAAAAGTCCTTGATAATCAAGCACAAGATTTTATTTTTCAAAAAGTAAGCCCCCTAATCAAAAAGAGTTAGTTCTGGCGGGCGGCATTCTTTTTGCCTTGATTTTTTGGTACTTTTGTATCAAGACAAAAGTACGAAAGAAAAAAAAAGGAAATTTCGATAATTTCTTTTAGAAAATATCAATCCAAAAACGGCACGAAAACAACAACCAAATAAAAAGTATATAACAATAAGTATATAGCTATTTTGGGGGCTTTTTTT
>Ga0116193_1002709_pt1 | contig 13219 bp, 11 predicted proteins | sample AD_UKC115_MetaG_FD_89892 | JGI IMG/M metagenome (GOLD analysis project Ga0116193, IMG submission 89892) | Active sludge microbial communities of municipal wastewater-treating anaerobic digesters from Hong Kong - AD_UKC115_MetaG | ecosystem: Engineered > Bioreactor > Anaerobic > Digestate... | reverse complement strand
CCGATGCAGGCTGCTGCATCCATGGCTTCTTCCGCATCATGGTGGCTGATCGGAATGGCATTCCCGTCGGGAACTCCGCCGGTATTTACCGAGACAAATCCACCTGCCTGAAGGATCTGGTCGAAAGCCGACCGGTTCACGATCAAATCCTTGATCACCGGGAAAGCTTTAGCCCTCCACGGTTCAACGGTAATGGTTTCCCCTTCCCTGAATTTGCGCATGTGTAACTGACAGGTGGTCACTTCCGTGTCGGGTCCGTGAGGGTGCCCGTTGATGTATAAACTGCAGGTTCCGCAAATCCCTTCGCGGCAGTCATGATCAAAGGCAATGGGATCAATCCCCTTTTCGATCAGGTTATTGTTGAGAATATCCATCATCTCAAGGAACGAACTACCCTGCGAAATGTTCTCGATGGCATAGGTTTCAAACCTGCCCTTACTTTTGGCATCTTTTTGCCGCCAAACAACTATATTTAGTTTTTTTAATATCGTATCAGCCATATTATCAATTATTTATAACTCCGCTGTGATAATTTTATACTCTCAAATGTCAACGGTTCTTTGTGCAAAACCGGTTCTTTACCCTCTCCCTGGTAGTCCCAGACAGAAACGTACGTGAATTTTTCATCGTCCCGTTTGGCTTCCCCGTCTTCCGTTACGGATTCTTCCCTGAAATGACCACCGCAGGATTCGTTACGGTTCAAGGCGTCGCGTGCCATCAGTTCGGCAATATCAAAGAAGTCTGCAAGGCGGCCGGCTTTTTCCAGTTCCTGATTGAGATTATTCATCTCACCCGGGATTTTTACATCCGCCCAGAATGCCTTGCGAAGTTCCTGGATCTTCTGAATGGCCAGCTTCAGCCCTGCCTCATTGCGCGACATGCCGATGTATTCCCATACCACATGTCCCAATTCCTTATGAAAATGGTCGACCGTTTTGTTCCCTTTGACGTTGAAGAGTCTTTCGATCCGTGATTTCACGTTCTTTTCAGCTTCCACAAATTCAGGTGCATTGGTGTCTGTTTTTGGATTCATGATTTCACCGGCCAGGTAATCCCCGATGGTATAAGGAAGAATAAAATAGCCGTCGGCGAGACCCTGCATCAGTGCGGAAGCGCCCAGGCGGTTAGCTCCGTGATCAGAGAAGTTGGCTTCCCCGATGGAATAGAGTCCGGGAACCGTGGTCATCAGGTTGTAATCTACCCAGGTTCCGCCCATGCAATAATGGATGGCAGGATATATCTGCATCGGTTCTTTGTAAGGATCGTGGTCGGTAATCTTTTCATACATCTGGAAAAGGTTTCCGTACCGTTCTTCGATCACACTTTTACCGAGTCGCTTGATGGCATATGAAAAATCCAGGAAAACAGCTTTCCCTTCGCTGTTGACCCCGTATCCGGCATCGCAGCGTTCCTTGGCAGCTCTGGAGGCCACATCGCGGGGAACCAGGTTCCCGTAGGAAGGATATCTTCTTTCCAGGTAGAAATCACGGTCTTCGTCGGGAATGTCATTGGGACTGATTTTGCCCTGACGAAGTTTTTCAGCATCCTCTTTTTTCTTCGGAACCCAAACCCGGCCGTCATTCCGCAGCGATTCCGACATCAGGGTGAGTTTTGACTGCTGGTCGCCATGCACAGGGATACAAGTCGGGTGAATCTGGACAAAGCAGGGATTGGCAAACATGGCGCCTTTCTTATAGCACTGCCAGGCTGCCGAACCATTGCTTCCCATGGCGTTGGTGGAGAGGAAGAACACATTGCCGTAACCTCCTGTAGCCACTACCACTGCATGGGCTCCAAAGCGTTTGATCTCTCCGTTGACAAGGTCACGGGCGATGATCCCGCGGGCCTTACCGTCGATGATCACCACGTCGAGCATTTCGTGCCGGGTGTACATGGTCACGTTGCCCTTGGCAATCTGCCGGTTCAATGCCTGGTAAGCCCCGAGCAGTAACTGCTGTCCGGTCTGTCCGCGGGCATAGAAGGTGCGGCTTACCAAAACTCCTCCGAAAGAACGGTTGTCAAGCAATCCGCCATATTCACGGGCAAAGGGCACCCCCTGGGCTACACACTGGTCTATGATGTTGGGAGATACTTCGGCCAGGCGATAGACGTTGGCTTCACGCGCCCGATAGTCTCCTCCTTTGATGGTATCATAAAAAAGACGGTAAACCGAGTCGTTGTCGTTCTGGTAGTTTTTGGCGGCATTAATACCCCCCTGGGCAGCAATGGAATGGGCCCTGCGGGGACTGTCCTGATAGCAGAAAGCTTTCACATTGTATCCCAGCTCGGCAAGTGAAGCGGCCGCAGAGGCTCCACCCAGTCCGGTTCCGACCACAATGACTTCCAGTTTTCTTTTATTAGCCGGGCTTACCACCCTGACATTAGCCTTATGTTTTGACCATTTTTCAGCCAGAGGGCCTTCAGGTATCTTTGAATCAAGTATGGACATGTTCTTCATCGTTTAAATATTAAAACTTGATAACGAAATAGAGCGGAATAACCGAAAATCCGACAGCCACCACCACGGCATACACCCGGGCAATCCACACCAGGCGGTTCATCCAGATCTTGTTGTTAAATCCAATGGTCTGAAAAGCCGACCAGAATCCATGGGTTACATGCAATCCCAACAGGCATCCGCCCAGAACATATAACAGGCTGAATAGCAGGCTTTCCTTGAAAAGCGTGCTGACCAGGACATAGGTGTTGTGCATCTCCGTACCGGAAACCATCGTGCTTTCCAGCAAGGGCGATCCGGTAAACTTGATCTTAATGTAAAAATTGTAGAGGTGAATGGCTAAAAATACAAATATCAGTCCTCCCAGAATCAGCATGTTGCGTGAAGGCCATGAACTGTTTTCCGGTAAACCGTGTTTTTTGTATTTTACAGGACGCGCTCTCCAGTTTTCCCAGGTAATGATCAGCGACCAGATGATGTGGATCAGAAAACCCAATCCCAAAACGGGTTCAATGACTTTAATGATCGGATTGGTAACCATAAAATGGGCACCCTGGTTGTATAAAGCTCCACTGTCGTCGAAAATCAACAACATATTGATGGTCAAATGTACCAAAATGAAAAGCAAGAGGAAGATCCCTGTAATGCTCATCATAAATTTCCGGCCAATTGACGCAGTAAAGAAATTACTCATAAACGGCGAATTTTAATTATTCAGTTTTGTAACAGTTTAATATCCGATACAAAAATAGTCTAACAGCGGCTTTTTCACAAAATCTGAAGCATTCAACGGATTATTTAGAATAATTATAAACTATCGATAATGATCCAAATATCTTATTTTTATATACTTTAGGAGGATTCAAACCTACTCTTATGTCCGGGCATGCGTTTTCATACATATGTACCCACTGTAAATACGAGGAGTATTACAAGCAGGGGCATGGATACCTGGTAAAACCTCAGACCTATGCTGAATATAAGCGCACTAATCAGAAACTGTTCCATTATGAAATTCACAACAAAATTGTGAAACTTTCGAAAGTACATCCCGGACTGGTAATCAATGCGACGTTTCAGGTATACAAGTGTCCCAAATGCAATTTGTTGCACAACAAGATTCAGGTCACCCTGACGGACGGGAATGTTTCCCTTCATACAAACCGGTTTAAATGCAGTAAATGCCGGTCAAAGCTTCGTTTGACCAACATTCACCGGTTAAAGAGAGCAACCTGTCCCAATTGCGGAAAATCAGGGTTCAAGAGGCAGGATCTTCATGACCGTTTATGGGAGAAATAGGCTGGCGAGCAGGGTGAATCCGAGTCCGCATAAAGCGATAAGGGTTTCCATAACCGTCCAAGACTGCAAAGTCTGTTTTTCATTCATGCCCAGGTATTTTCCAACCAGCCAGAATCCGCTGTCGTTCACATGAGAGGCAATGGTGGCGCCCGAGGCAATGGCAATGACGACCAGTGCCCGTTCCGGATCGCTCAGCTGGGCGCCGGCCAGTACGGGGGCAATAATGCTGGCTGCGGTAATCATGGCCACTGTGGAAGAGCCCTGGGTGATGCGGACCAGTGCAGCCAGCAGCCATGCCAGCAGCAGTGGGGAGAGGGGGGAAGCTGCGATGGATTCAGCCATCATCTTGCCTATTCCGCTGTCGACCAGCACCTGTTTCAACACGCCACCCGCCCCGGTGATCAGGATGATGATCCCTGCGGGCCCCAGTGCCTGTGTGCTCAACTCCAGGACCTTCTGTCTGCCCATTCCCCTGCGGATGCATAAAAGCCAGATGGCCAGCAGGGTGGCGATAACCAAAGCTGAAAAGGGATGCCCCAGGAATTCGACCACGTCGGTTAATCCTGTTTTCGCCACGATACCCTTTTCGACCAGCACGCTGGTCAGGGTGTTCAGCAGGATCAGCATCAGGGGGGTACCGATGATGGCTGCAATGAGGTGGAACGATGGGAGTCTTTTCCCCTCCTGATCCGTTTCAGGGATCTTCACGAACATTTCGGGAGTCTGTACGGTAATCTTTTTTGAGATGTACCGACCCCAGACAGGTCCAGCGATAATAGCCGTCGGGATTCCGAGGAGAACTCCGAAGAGGATGACCCATCCCAGCTGGACATTGATAATGTCAGCCACTGCAACCGGTCCGGGAGTGGGTGGCACAAAGCTGTGGGTTACGGCCAGACCGGCCAGCAGGGGAATTCCGTAAAAAAGAACCGGTCTCCGGGTATCTTTTGCCAGGGCATACACAATGGGTACCAGAATGATGAACCCCACATCGAAAAACACCGGGATGGCCACGATAAAGCCAGTAAGGACCATGGCCCAGGAGGCTTTTTCCTTGCCGAACTTATTTACCAGATAATGTGCCAGTGCTTCAGCCCCACCCGAACTTTCCAGGAGTTGTCCGAAAATGGCCCCCAGCCCTACTACCGTAGCTACAAAACCCAGGGTGCTTCCCATACCGTTCTGAATGCTCTTCAATATTTCAGAAAGCTCCATACCCGTCAATATTCCGACATAGACTGAGGTGATCAGCAAGGCTATGAAAGCATTGATCTTCAACTTCAGTACCAGGAACAAGAGGATGAAAACGGCTGAAGCGACCAGAAAAAGAATGTAGAGTGGTGACATATTTCTTGGTTTAGTCACCCGAAAATTAATATAAAACACCATTTCGGCGTCAAAAACCTGCTTTAAAGCAAAAGATTTTTAATTTTGCCATAAACCAGAAACAAGTTACCATGAACGAACTACTTCAAAAGCTGGCCGATTGCGTGGAATTCGGAAAAGTGAACAAAGCAGCCCCTTATCCCCCTCAGATGAAAGGGGAGGATGGTGCGGATGAAATTGCCAAGCAGCTTCTGGATCAGGGGGTTCCTCCTCAGCAGATCCTTACAGAAGGACTGATGCCGGGTATGGAAAAGGTAGGGATCAAATTCCGGGAGAACAAGGTATTTGTTCCCCAGGTGCTGATGTCGGCCAAAGCCATGAATACAGCCATGGTTCATCTGAAGCCCTTTTTCTTATCAGGGGAAGCCAAACAGCGGGGAACTTTCATCATTGGCACCGTGGAAGGCGACCTGCATGACATCGGCAAAAACCTGGTCTCCATGATGGTGGAGGGCAATGGATGGAAAGTGGTGGATCTGGGAGTGGATGTGAAACCGGATAAATTCATCGAAACCCTGAAGGAAAATCCGGGCGCTTTTGTCGGGCTTTCCGCCCTGCTGACCACTACCATGCCCAGTATGGAACGAATTACCAAGGCTATCAAAGCATCGGTACCGGAGGCAAAAGTGGCTGTCGGGGGCGCTCCGGTCACCCGTGAATTCTGTGAAAAGATCGGTGCCGACGCTTATTCCCGTGATCCTCAGGGATTGGTGGAATACCTCAATACCCAGGTCTGAAAGGTTTTTAGCTTTTCATTCTTCATTTTTCACTTTTCACTAATCTGTTGTCATGCAGGGACTTGAACTGATTAAGGCAACCATGTTGTTGCAGGAGACGGACCGTGCACCCTGGGTGCCTTTTGTGGGTGTCCATGGTGGTTATCTCCTGGGTGTCGATGCGAAAGCTTATCTTACTTCTTCCGAGCTGATGATCCGTGGGATCAGTAAAGCGGTGGAAATGTACCGGCCCGACGGAATACCGGTGATGTTCGACCTGCAGCTGGAGGCGGAAATCCTGGGATGCCGGCTGAAATGGGCTGCCGGGACTCCCCCGGCCGTGATATCGCATCCGCTGGCCGAAGGGAAGACGGTAAAGGATCTTGTCCTTCCGGGACCGTTAGACGGGAGAATCCCTCAGTTACTGGAGACGACGGCTGAGCTGAGGAAGAAATTTCCTGAACTGGCGTTATATGGATTGATCACCGGTCCGTTTACCCTGGCACTCCATCTGCTGGGCACTGATATTTTCCTAAAACTTTACGAAGCGCCCGAAGAGATTGCTGAAATCATGGATTTCTGTACCCGGGTCGGAATTCAAATGTCGGAATACCTGATCAATGCAGGGTGTGATGTCATTGCCGTGGTCGATCCGATGACCAGCCAGATTGATCCGGATACCTTTCAGCAGTTTGTGACGCCTTATGCCACCCGGATATTTGACTTTATCAGGGGGAAAGGAATGCTGAGTTCTTTCTTCGTCTGCGGACATGCCCAGCAGAATATCGAGGTGATGTGCGGTTGCCACCCCGACAATATCTCGATCGATGAAAACATTCCCCTGGAATATGTGAAAGAAATTGCCTTGAAGAAGGGGATCAGTTTCGGGGGCAACATGCGGCTGACCGTGGTTTTGCTGATGGGAACGGAAGATGATGCCCGCCAGGAAGCGCTTACCTGCCTCGATCAGGGAGGGAATAGGGGATTTATCCTCGCTCCTGGGTGCGACATGCCTATGGAAACTCCCCCGGCCAATATTCAGGCGGTGGCCGGATTGGCTCTCGATCCTTACCAGCAACAGGTGGTACGAACGCTGGAAAGCAGCGAAAGCCGGATCGAAATCCTCAATATGAACGATTACGGCCAGTCGGATAAAGTAATTGTGGATATTATCACCCTCGATTCTGAATCGTGCGCTCCCTGCCAGTACATGGTGGAGGCGGTCAAAAGGGTGGCCCCACACTTTGAAGGGGTGGTCGAATGGAGGGAACACGCCATTAAACGGATGGAAGCGGTCACCTTCATGTCCTCGCTCATGGTGAAAAACATTCCGACCATCTGTATCGATGGCAAGATTGCCTTTGTGTCGAAAATTCCGCCACAGAATATATTGATCCAGGCTATTCAGCACCGGATCAACGAAAAGCTGAAACTGAAGATCAAATCGAAAAAAAGCGAAATCCTGATCTTCGGGGAAACTCCTGAGGTCTGCAAGCCTCTGCTGGAAAAAGTACGGCTGGCCATTACCGAACTGGGTAAAGAGGTTCAGGTGACCACCGTGAATGACCGGGAGCAGATGGCATCTTTCGGGATAGGCAAAGGACCGGCCATTGTGACGGTGAATTACAAATTGAAAACGGAAGGCAGCGATCCTTCGGTAGAGGTGATCAAGGAATGGATCAAGGAGTTGTGATGCTTCTCCCTTCTGTGGGCTGAAAAATAGGGGCACAAGAACAGCGCTGTGGTTGCGAACACAAAATTCAATCTGATCAATCTGCATATATGAACATAAGCGATAAACTTACCGGTGTGCTGGTTTCTGACGGGGCCTGGGGAACTTTTCTTCAACAGAAAGGTCTGCAACCCGGCGAATGCCCTGAGCTGTGGAATATCACCCACAGGGATGCTGTGGCCGACATTGCACGGAGTTATATCCTGGCGGGTTCTGATATGATCGAAACCAACAGTTTCGGGGGTAACCGCTACAAACTGGAAAAGTATGGTTTGGAAGGCCAGGTGACGGAATTGAATAAGGCCGCGGCTGAAATCAGCAGGGAAGCTGCAGGTCCCGGGAAATGGGTATTGGGCTCCATTGGTCCCACGGGAAAGATGTTGATGCTGGAAGAGGTTACCCCGGAAGAGCTGTATGAGGCATTCCGCGAACAGGCGGTCGCGCTTGAAGCCGGTGGTGCCGATGCCATTGTGGTCGAAACCATGACCGACCTGGAAGAGGCGGTACTGGCAGTCCGGGCAGCCAGGGAAAATACGCGTCTGGAAGTGATCTGCACCATGACCTTTGATCAGCTGGTCACAGGCGAATACCGGACCATGATGGGGATCTCGCCTGCCGACATGGTGCAGCCTCTCCAGAATGCCGGTGCCTCCATTATCGGGGCCAATTGCGGAAATGGCATGGCCGGAATGATCCCTGTGGTGGAAGAGATCCGCCGCACCAATCCGGAAATTCCCGTTCTGGTCCATGCCAATGCGGGTTTGCCGGTATATTGCGACGGTACTACCTGCTTCCCTGAAAATCCGGAGGAGATGGCTTCCTGCGTTGTTCAACTGGTAGCTGCCGGAGCCAATATCATAGGGGGTTGCTGCGGAACCACTCCCGAACATATTGCGGAAATAAAAAAGAGGGTTTCATCTTTGAAATAAGACCATTTCTTCAGGTCCGCTATCTTGAACCGGACAATCCCATCGGCACTGCTATTTCCTCCTCTGGGTAACACGCCACAAAAAATTCACTAAAGAACTACAGAGATTTATCTTTTAAAACTCACCGAAATTCCCGATCTGCTTTCCGTTTTATATGTCGTGATGAATTGCGGGTGAGCTTGGATGTACTTTTTGAATTCATAGATATCTGAAGACTGGAAGTTGGTATTATGGGCTGCAAAGCAGGCCCCTTTGACCAGTTTGTTTTCCATCGCGATAAAATATTTTTTATACCACCATTTATCGGCGTCGCAGAACACAAAATCCCATCCTGGTTCAAGGGCCGGCACCAGCTCATGGGCATCTCCCAGCCGGGCATCAATATATTCCGATAAGCCTGCTTTTCTGAAATTACGCAGCGCCTGAAGGTACCTTTGTTTGTCTATTTCAATGGTGACCAGTTTGCCTCCGGTTTTGCTGAGAGCCCAGGCTATCCATATGGCTGAATGACCGGTGGACGTGCCTAATTCCAGGGCTTTCCTGTATCTCCCTTCCAAAACCAGGTCATATAAAATCCGTCCGTCGGAAACAGGCACATTCATATCCTGCCATTCCCCCGACTGCTCCTTCAGAAAAGAGAGCACTTTCCTGTCCAGTTCAGTGACCGCTTCCGGATATTGGGCACTGGAGTCAAAAGAGACCAGGGACAACAGGATTACCGTTATCCGGAAGAAATACCTTATAGATCCTTTGGTCGTCATCAGTTTATTCACTATTTCATTCAGGTTTTCCACCGTGGTCAGATTGAGATTCACTTTTCCGGTCTGAAAACCGTTACTGCAAAAAGCGTGCTGAATTTAACAAAAAATGGAACACCCGGATCAGTATACCATATTTAAGATTCTTCCCGGTCCATATCTTTTCCTCTTCAGGATCCGGTCTGTTCAGTTCATTCCGTTCTCTTTTTTATACTCCTCGAACCAGCTTCTGATGGAGGCTCTCACTTCGTATTCCGTGGAAGTATAGGGTAGCACATTCTGGGCATTGAACCAGATCATAAACTTTTCGGCCTCACGGTCATTCAACCCGGTAAGCATCATCACCATCTCCTTGTTATAGTTTTTTGAATGCATCTCCCAGTTCTTCTCCAATGCGATGGCCTCCCTGACCGACCGCTTCTGTTTCTCTTTGTGGCTGAGAAAATACTGCCAGTAAGAAAGCGGATTGAAGAATGCCGCCAGGACAGGGGGTTTTTCATTGTAAGAGTCTCCCCGCAATTCAACGGGAATATCGGTTTGTTTTCCCACCGGTATGCCATTCATATTGGGTTTGTTCTTGTCACCGGTGACCTGTACCTCCCTGATCGGGTATACTACCGGTTGCAAATAGATTAACAGGGTGGTCGATTCAGAATAGCCGGCCGGAACTTTGACCGTTTTTGATTTGAATCCCATAGCCGAGATGATCAGCGTATCCACATTCAGCATTTCGATCGAAAAGAAGCCGCCGGCATTGGTGCTGGTACCCGTGCGATAGCGGGTATACAACACATTGGCATAGGGGACGGCCATACTGTCACCCATGCTGATCACCCGGGCTTTCAGCGTGATCAGTATGGGATCTTCGTCTACTCCGCTCTCCTGTCCGTTTGTCCGCAGGAAAAGAATACCCATCAGGAAGATAACAAAATATGTTGCCGGTTTCTGCATTGGTAGATTCCTGACGCAAATTTAGAGATATACCGATATGATAGCCGGATTACAACATCTTTTAACAAAATTCCGGGCAGGGCAGGCGTTGGTCGATTGCCGGGGAAAATATGCACCTTTTTTAATCAAGTACCAGGCTGTTCATTCAGGGATTCTTTTTTTTTTATACGTTTGTAACATGGCATGTGAAATTCATTTTACTTGACCGCATAGCTTAAACCAATAAACGGAGTTTTTATTGCTGCATCGTGATATAGAATGTCAATGCGTTGTGAAAGGACCTGAGCAAGAAAAAAACTGGATTATCCATCTCAAAAATGGGAGTATAGAAGCATTCCGGAATGTATTTGAGGAATACGGGAAGCGTATTTTTATTTTCGCAAAAGGGTATGTAAAATCAAATGAAGAAGCAGAGGAAGTCGTCCAGGAAGTTTTTTTAAAGATATGGAACATCAGAGCTTCGATCAATACCGAACTCTCTTTTAAATCCTTTCTTTTTAAGATCACCTACAATTACATCAGGGAATTATTTTTAAAGAAAAGCCGCGCGAACAGTTATAAACATGAAATTCTTAGCCTTTCCGTTGATTTTGATAACCGGACGGATGAAAGAATTGATTACCATTCTTTGCTTGAACTTGTTGAAAATCTGATTGACAAGCTGCCGCCTCGACAGAAGGAAATTGTTTTGCTCAGAAAGAAACAGGGATTGCCAACAAAAGAGATTGCGATCCTTTTGGATATTTCCCCCCGGACGGTAGAAAAACATTTGTCAGAAGCCTTAAAATCTATTAAGGTAGAGTTGACTGAAGAGCATATAGCCGGGTTATTGTTCTTCTCTTTATTCCTGAGTAAGAAAAATAGATAAAAAATCGCTTTTACACTACGTAGTTTTTCGGTTTCATCCATATTACTTTATAAAGGGCATTAAGCCGGTCTTTTATAAAAATGGGTGATTTAAAAAATATACTGACACATTTTTTCAGAAACCGCTATACCAGGCATGAATATTTTACGGTCTGCCGTGAATTTGAAAAAGAAACCGAAAACAAGGCTTTTCTGGAAGAACTTGAAATACAGTGGAATGAAATAGACACCAGTAAAATTTCAGATTTTAACCTCCAGTCATCGTGGAACAGAATATTGGGGAAGATCAGCCGGCCCGACGAACTAAAAGGATCGGTTATGTTCTGGTATTATCTGCAAAAAGTTGCCGCTATACTGTTTATTCCCTTGTTGTTTGCCTCACTTTACGTTCATTTCTCATCAAAACCCAGGCCTGAGATAAGTGCATGGGCTGAAATTAAGTGTCCTGCAGGTGTCAGGACAGAATTTCAGTTGCCGGATGGTTCTACCGGTTTCCTTAACAGTAAATCAACCTTAAAATATCCGGTAGATTTTAATCATTCCCGGGATGTTTATTTAAAGGGTGAAGCCTTTTTTGACGTAGCAAAAGACAAGGGAAGCAAGTTTACCGTCACTGCCGGGGAACTGAAAGTGGAAGTGTTGGGGACCAGCTTCAACATCATGGGTTATGAGGATCAGATAAACGAAGAAATAACCTTGAAAACAGGTAGCTTAAAAGTACTGGGCAGCGACAATCAACAGCTTACGGTTTTATCTCCGAACCAACAATTTGTGTTGAATAAGGAACAACATCGATACACCCAAAGGGAGGTGAATCCCCTGAATTATACCTCCTGGATCTATGGGAAGCTGGTCATCCAGGATGAACGTTTTGAGGATGCGGCTAAAAAGCTGAGCAGGTGGTATGATGTGGAGATTGAGATTGACGATCAAAGGATCAGGGATTTCAAATATTATGCAACTTTTAAAGACGAACCTTTAGCTGAAGTATTGAGGTTGATTGCCATGACGGCGCCGATAAAATACCTGGAAACTCCGAGGATAAAACATGCTGACGGGACTTTCTCTAAACGAAAAATAAAATTCAGAACAGATGAAAAAAGAATAAATGATTTCAAATAAAAAAGGAAGGTGCTACCCACACCTTCCCGATTGAAAAGCAGTGTAATCATTGGTATAATAAACCACTTAACAGTTCAAATTTATGAAAAAAAAGTTCTTGTATGGAGTTGGCGTGTCCAACTTTCTAAAATGGTTAAAAATTATGCGAATCAGCGTGTTTCTTTTAATGGTCAGTATTTTTCAGACGTGGGCTTCGTCATCTTACTCGCAGCAGACGGTTGTAACACTTAACCTGAAGAATGTGACGGTTTTGGAAGTTCTGAACCAGATCGAGAATTCCACCGAATTCCATTTTTTATTAAACAAGGATTTGGTGGATGTCGATCGGGTTGTTTCTGTCTCTGCGAACAAGAAAAAAATCAATGAAATTCTGACGGATTTATTTGAAGGAACCAATGTGAAGTTCGTGGTATCTGACCGGCAGATTGTTCTGACTACGGAAAGCATTACTGCCTTGCAAAGTCAGCCGCAGAGATCCGTTTCCGGAAAGGTAACCGATGTAAACGGATCGCCTCTGCCGGGTGTTTCCGTGGTAATCAAAGGAACCACCCAGGGAACCATTACGGGGGCAGACGGGAAATTCATTCTGAGCAATATCCCTGAAAATGCCACCCTTCAGTTCTCGTTTGTGGGGATGAAAATGCAGGAGATCCCTGTGGCAGGAAGAACGGTAATCAATGTTACTTTGGCAGAAGATGCCATTGGTATAGAAGAAGTAGTAGCTATCGGCTATGGTACGGTAAAACGTAAAGATTTAACAGGTTCTGTTGTCTCTGTAAGTGGCAGCACATTAAAGGACATACCTGTAACTTCCGCTTCTCAGGCCATTGTGGGTCGTATGGCTGGTGTTCAGGTCACAAAAACTGACGGGTCGCCTGATGCTGAAATAAAGATCCGTGTACGTGGTGGTGGTTCCATTACCCAGGACAATTCTCCATTGTATATCGTTGACGGGCTACCTGTTGACAACATAAATAACATTGCCCCAACGGATATTGAAT
>Ga0116193_1002703_pt1 | contig 13240 bp, 10 predicted proteins | sample AD_UKC115_MetaG_FD_89892 | JGI IMG/M metagenome (GOLD analysis project Ga0116193, IMG submission 89892) | Active sludge microbial communities of municipal wastewater-treating anaerobic digesters from Hong Kong - AD_UKC115_MetaG | ecosystem: Engineered > Bioreactor > Anaerobic > Digestate... | reverse complement strand
TCCGGATTGGTTGCTCGTCCCCAGGTGGCACAGACCACATCTCTGTGTCCGTATTCTTTCAGCAGGCAGGCCAACAGCCGGGAATCATACCCGCAGGTCAGGGGCAACAAGACTCTTTTCTTTTCGACGGAATGATAATATCGCCGGAAGGAGCGGAACAGGGATTCCCTTAATTTTTCCGGACTGTAGGGATCACCTGCATACAGGTTCCCTATATCTCTGGCAGATTGGACGGAACCGGTGGCATGATCAATGCAGACCACCTCTCCGGGCTGAAGCTGGGAAATATTTCCGGCCAGGGTTTTGGCTCCCGGAGTGGCACAAAACTGAAGAAAGTAGAGCTGCACTTCCTCTCCTGCCAGGGGAGATCGGTGTATCCGTGCTAAATCTTCCGGCGTGTCGGTGATAAATATCTTTTTCAGGCTGGCTGAATAAAAGAGCGGATAAGCCCAGATCAGGCTGCAGGCCAGCCAGGTTTGATCTGCATGCTGAACAATAAAGGAAAACTGTCCGTTCAGGCCGGAGCACCATGCCCTGAAGCATTGAAAATCTGCGCAATGGGAAGAAATCCGTTCTGTCAGTTGTAATCCGCTGATGTATTGGTCCGATTCCCATATAAAACCGGTCGCGTATACAGGATGCGCCCGGTGCCACCGGTATCTGCCGGTTGTTATGCAGCATTCCAGAGCCATATTCTGATCAGGATTAAAGGTAGAACAACGAAAACAATTGCCTTGCACAGCTCAAAGGCTGCTTTTACCGGGGCAACTCCGGCCAGTCGCAGCGAACAGGCCCCCAGGAAGAGAAAAAACAGGAACCCGGTTAGGCTGTATAAGATGATGGTAGAGGTCAGGTCTTTCAGTATGAAACCGCCGGCCGCCAGCACCAGAAACCGACCAACCAGCAAAGAGATATTGAAAATCATGGATATTTTCTGTTTTTCCATGGCAATCAGGATGGTCGACAGGGGAGAACTGATGAATACCATAAAGAGCCAGGGAGAAAGAATCTGGGCCAGACTGCCTGAATAAGCCCATTCATTTCCAAAGATAAATGCAAAAATCTCTTTCCCCCACAATGCAAGCAGGGTAAACGGGAGAATGGCCAACCAGAGCTGTTTCCGGTAAAGGGAAAAAGTGAGACCGGCCAACACTGGCATCTTTTCTTTCAGTGACCGGGCTTTTTGAATGTAGACACTCCCGATGGATATACTGGTGAGTTGGACCGGTGTATTCAGGTATCGGTGCGAAAAAGAGTACAATCCCAGTTTTACCTGGCCGAAAAACGGTTTGATCATAAAAACCGGCAACTGATTACTGAGGTAATTGAAAAATTCGGCCGGCACGGAATAAAGCGGGAAGTTCCTGTATCTGCGCGCAAGGACGAACTCTGGCCGTGAGCAGCGGAATACCCTGAACAGGGAAGCTTCGGGCATCAGAAAAATAAAACTGAAGAATGTGACACCCTGGGCCAGGATGACACCCAGGAACAAACCGGTGTCGGGCCACAAAAACAGAAGGGACTGCAGAATGCCTGTAGCTGCAGCCCGAATAATCTCCAGCAGGGCAAGTTTTTTGAATTGTTTTGTACTGATCATTACATTACGGATCAGTTGTACCCCTCCAAAAAAAAATGCATAAAAGGGAACCATCATCCATAGGAATGCATTCACGGATTTCCGGCCGAAGACCAAAAGACTGACGATGATGGCTGCAAGGAAAAATCCGTTGAGAAAGAGGTTTAACCGGAGGGAAAACCTGAAAATCCTGCCTCTTTGACTGCTCTCTTCAGTCAGAATGACGGCACCTTCATATCCGCCGTTCACAAAGATGGATAACAGTGAGGCTATACTCAGGAACAGGACAAAATCGCCGAAGTCTTCAGGTGCATAAAGGCGCGCAAGAAGGACGGCGAAAAGGGCAGGGATCAGCCTTGCTGCAAAAATCCCTGAAAAAAGACCGATAATATTCTTGTAAAATTCACTGGCAGCAATGCCGGCAATCAACCTTTGGACCGCACCCATGCGTTTTGTTTAAAGAGAAGTAAAAGTATAAAAATGTTGAGAAAGTAGACATTTTATATTGAGGGAGATGATGGGTAAATCCAGGTAAGTTTGTCATGAATCGTTAATTTTGTAAAAATTTGCAATGCATATGGAAATATGGCTGGATGACCGGATGGCAGAGCAGCAGTTTCGCGAGATCATTCTGAGACTGCAGCGTTATAAAAGCGGGGAAGTAGCTGATAATATGAAGTTGCACGGTGCTGTTTACAAAATGAACTGGGGGGTGCCGCTTGTCAGCCTCCGGGAAATAGCCCGTGAATATAATTCTTCACATGTGCTGGCGCTGAAACTCTGGAACCGGCAGTGGCGGGAAACCATGATACTGGCGACCCTCCTGGATAAACCGGATCAGGTTACCGAGCAGCAGATGGATTATTGGACCCGGAGCTTTGAAAATGCGGAAATGGCTGAACAGGCCTCGGCCAATCTTTGGTGGCGCACTCCGTTTGCATATGCCAAGGCTATGGAATGGTGCAGAGGCAAAAAGCATTGGATCCGTTATACAGCCGTTCACCTGACAGGGAGGCTGGCTCTTGCGGACAAAAAATCTCCTGACGAAATGTTTGATCCTTTCTGGGAAGAGTTTACCCCGCTTGCCAGAGATCCTAATTTGTCATCCGTATTGTACCGCACCGTGATCATTATGGCTAACCGCTCAGAATACCTGCATGGGATGACCAAAGAATGGATCATAAGTCTCATGGGCGATAATTCGCCAAACACACTGCAGCTGGCCGGAGAACTGGAAAAGGGAATTACTTTTTCCTGATGCTTTAAGTTTGAGTTTATTTTGTTAATTTGCATGAATAAATTTCATATATGCAACTGATTGAAGTTAACGACAAAAAGAGCAAGAAGTTATTTCACAAGGTACCACATCTCATTTACAAGGGAGATCCCAACTGGGCCTGTCCGTTGGAACTGATGGTGGAAAATGTGTTTAATCCAGCCAGGAATCCCTCCTTCAAAAACGGAGAAGCCATTCGCTGGGTGCTTTTGGATAAAAAACAAAGACCATTGGGACGCATTGCTGCTTTTGTCAATTACGACAAGGCTTATGTTTTTGACCAGCCTACCGGGAATTGTGGTTTTTTTGAATGCATAAACGACCAGGAAGCGGCCGATATGCTGTTTACTGCTGCGCGGGAATGGCTTAAGATCAAGGGGATGGAAGCCATGGATGGACCGGTGAATTTTGGCGAGAATTACATCAACTGGGGATTGCTGGTTGACGGATTTATGCCTCAGGGCTTCGGTATGCCCTACAATCCGCCTTATTACCTGAATCTGTTCGAAGAATACGGGTTCCAAATGTATTTCAAACAATTCAGTTATCATTTGGATACCACTCTTCCCGAACTTCCTGAACGTTTCTGGAAAGTCGCCGAATGGGTGGCTAAAAATCCCCAGTTTTCTTTCCGTCATTTCAGTTGGGAAGAAAAGGATAAGTTTATTGAAGATTTTGCCCGGGTATATGATGATGCCTGGCGCTTCCATGAGCACTTCCGCCCGATTGACAAGGATGACCTGCGCGATTTTCTGGTATCTTCCAAAATGATGATCGAAGAAAAGTTCATCTGGTTTGCCTATCATGAAAATGATCCCATCGCTCTCTTTGTCATGATCCCCGATATCAACCAGATATTGATCAGGCTCAACGGAAAACTGAATCTTATCAATTTCCTGCGGCTGATGTGGTACAAAAAGAGGAAAGTGATGACCCGCACCAGGAGCCTGATTATCGGAATTTCCCCGAAATTCCAGCGATCGGGAATTGAATCGGCCATTTTCTGGAATCTGAGGCCTGTCATGTACAGCATGCCCTGGTTCAGGGAAATGGAATTGTCCTGGGCCGGCGATTTCAATCCGAAAATTGTGGCGCTGTATGAATCAGTGGGAGGAAAACATATGAAAACACATTACACGATGCGGTATCTTTTCGATCGCACCAAACCGTTCCTGAGGGCTCCTATCATCCTGCGTAAAGACGAAGAACAAAAAAAATAAAATATTCATCAGCAAGGGTTTGGATTTTAGCAAATGAATATTATCTTTGCCCCCCGTTTAAAGAACAGAGGTAACAATTACAATTATGAAAAAAGGAATTCATCCTGCAAGCTACAGAATGGTGGCATTCAGAGATATGTCGAACGGCCATACATTTATTACCAGGTCCACGGTTCAAACCAGGGAAACAGTAGATATTGACGGTGTGCAGTATCCGTTGGTAAAACTTGAAATTTCCAATACATCCCATCCGTTCTATACCGGGAAAGTGAAACTGGTAGATACCGCCGGTAGGGTTGACAAGTTCATGAGCCGATACAAGACCCATATGGAAAAAAGAAATAAGTAATTCCTCTTCAGGGAAAAAAAGCTCCGGTTTCGGAGCTTTTTTTTTCCCGTTATTAGGCAATTGGGGCGAATGGCACGACAATTGCCTGACAGGAACTCAACATTTGAAGGTCCATGGTACCGACAAATTGTCATAAGAAATTGAAACAACAAATATGGGAAATCCGAAAAACGATAAAAACAAGCCAATTTTACTTACTGAACTGATCGGTCACAATCCAGATTTTCTTCCCATCATTGCCGATGGGGATGATGCCGATCTCCGGAACCTGGAAATTCCCGAGGTTCTCCCGATTTTACCCTTGAGGAATACGGTACTCTTCCCCGGAGTGGTGATTCCGATAACAGTCGGGCGCAAGAAATCTCTCAGACTGATCCAGGATGTATACAAGGGAGGACGGTTGCTGGGGACACTGGCTCAGCTTGATCTGGGACTGGACGATCCGTCACCGGCCGATCTTTACCAGTTAGGAACCGTGGCTGAGGTGCTGAAAGTGCTGGAAATGCCCGACGGATCGACAACCGTCATTATCCAGGGAAAGAGAAGATTCAGCATAAGGGAGTTCATCTCAGATGATCCATATTTCAGGGCACATGTAGATCTGCTTGCTGATATCGTCCCTTCCAATGACAACGAATTCAGCGCCATTGTCGGTTCGCTGAAGGATCTCTCCATCAAGATTGCCCATTTCACCGCCAATGTGCCGCCGGAGGCCACATTTGCAGTCAAGAATATCGAAAATTCCACCTTCCTGATTAACTTTATCTGTTCCAATACCGATATCGGGGTGGAGGAGAAGCAGAAACTTCTTGAAATCGACAACCTGCGTGACAGGGGGGTCCAGGCCATCAGTTACCTGGTCAGGGAAGTACAGATGCTGGAATTGAAAAATGACATCCAGAGCAAGGTCAAAACCGATATTGACCGGCAACAACGTGAATTCATGCTTCATCAGCAGATGAAAACCATTCAGGATGAACTGGGTGGTAATCCGCTGGAACAGGAGATCAAGAGCCTCAGGGAAAAAGCCCTTTCCAAACAGTGGAAGGAAGAAACGGCCAAATATTTCGACAAGGAAGTGGACAAGCTGAGCCGATTGAACCCGGCCGCAGGCGAATATTCGGTGCAGTACAGCTATTGCCAGACTTTGCTGGACCTTCCCTGGAACGAAGTGACTGTGGATGATTTCGACCTCAACCATGCCCGTCAGGTTCTCGATGAGGACCATTTCGGGCTTGAAAAGGTCAAGGAGCGTATCCTGGAACACCTGGCGGTGTTAAAGCTGAAAAACGACCTGAAATCGCCTATCTTGTGCCTCTATGGTCCTCCCGGCGTAGGTAAAACCTCACTGGGAAAATCGATCGCCCGTGCGCTGGGCCGGAAATATGTCAGAATGAGCTTGGGAGGGCTCCATGATGAATCAGAGATCAGGGGACACCGTAAAACTTATATCGGAGCCATGCCTGGCCGGGTTATCCAGAATATCAGAAAGGCAAAATCGTCCAATCCTGTGTTCGTCCTGGATGAAATCGACAAAGTGACCAAGCAATACAACGGGGATCCGGCATCGGCATTGCTGGAGGTTCTCGACCCGGAACAAAATTTTGAATTCCACGATAACTACCTTGAAATAGAATATGACCTGAGCAAGGTGATGTTCATTGCCACAGCCAATACGCTGAATACCATTGCTCCTCCTTTGCGCGACCGGCTCGAGTTGATTGAAATGAGCGGTTACCTGGTCGAGGAAAAGATTGAAATTGCCAAAAGGCATCTGATTCCCAAACAGCTGGAAAATCACGGGGTGAAACCGGGGCAGGTCGAGTTCTCTACGGCGATCCTTGAACACATTATTGAACATTATACCCGTGAATCGGGGGTCAGGGAACTGGACAAGAAAATAGCCCGGGTAATTCGGCGGGTGGCAAAAAAGATAGCCTTCGGGGAAAAGTTCCATAAAAAGCTTTCATTTAAGGATATCCGTGAATATTTGGGTGTGGTTGAGTTTAACAAAGAGGCTTATCAGGGCAATGAATTTGCCGGTGTGGTAACCGGACTGGCATGGACTGCCGCAGGCGGTGAGATCCTGTTCGTGGAAAGCAGCCTCAGCAAGGGAAAGGGTAACCTGACCATTACCGGCAACTTGGGTGAAGTAATGAAAGAGTCAGCTGTACTGGCCCTGGAATACCTTAAAAGCCACTCCGACCATTTGGATATTGATCCTGAAATTTTTGAAACCAGGAACGTTCACATTCATGTTCCCGAGGGAGCCATCCCGAAAGACGGTCCTTCAGCCGGTATAACGATGGTGACCTCCCTTGCTTCAGCATTTACCCGGCGTAAGGTCAAAGCAGGCCTTGCCATGACAGGAGAAATTACTTTACGGGGGAAAGTACTGCCGGTGGGAGGGATTAAGGAAAAAATCCTGGCTGCCAAACGTGCCGGGATCAGGGAAATCATTCTTTCGGAAGAGAACCGCAAAGACCTGGAGGAAATAAAGGAAGCATACCTTACCGGTCTGACTTTCCACTTTGTGAGTACCATTTCTGATGTTTTGAATCTGGCACTTCTCGAAGAACGTGCATAGCCTTTCGAATCCATGACGTTCACGGGATAAATACCTCCCGGACTTTCGTACCTTCCTTCGGGCTGAAAAACTAAAGGAATATTTATTTTCTGAGCACGGTATTGCCCTTCCGGGCTTTGGGCCAGTAAGGGCAATTCAGGCATCCGTTGGCACAGCAGTATCCCCTCCGGGTGAGGTATTCTTTGCTCATTACCCTGAATCCTTCCGGGGAAAGGTAATAATCTATTCCCTCTTTCAGGTCGTCACTGTCGTAATTTAACTCTTCAAAATCTTCAAAGTGATTCACTTTTGTCAGATTGCTGTTCCCCGTCGTATTTAAAAAACTGAAGTGTATGACCCAGCCGGTCACGCTTGGTTTTCAGGTATCTCCGGTTGTAGCGGTTTGGCTTGATTTCCAGCGGGATGGTCTGAACCACCTGCAATCCGTAAGCTTCCAATCCGACTCGTTTGACCGGATTATTGGTCATCAGGATCATCCGGGTTACTCCGAGATTCCGGAGGATTTGGGCGCCAACGCCATAATCCCTTTCATCAGGTTTGAATCCCAGGTGTAAATTGGCTTCCACCGTGTCCATACCCTGGTCCTGTAACTTATATGCCGCTATTTTGTTGAGCAGTCCTATTCCACGTCCTTCCTGCATCATGTACACGATCACTCCCTTGCCCGCCTTTTCTATGATTTCCATGGCCTGGTGAAGCTGTTCCCCGCATTCGCAACGCAGCGAACCGAAAATGTCTCCGGTCATGCAGGAGGAGTGAACCCTTACATGGATTGGTTCATCAGGATCCCAAGTTCCCTTGATGAGTGCCAAATGCTCCAAACCGTTGCTTTTCTGCTGGAAGGGAATAATCCTGAAATTTCCCTGCCTGGTAGGCAAATCAACCTCTTCTCCCCTACGTATGAGACTTTCGGTTTGAAGCCGGTAGGCAATCAGGTCTTTGATGCTGACGATCCGCAAGTTGTATTTTTCAGCGAAATTGCACAATTCAGGCAATCGGGCCATGGTCCCGTCTTCATTCATCACTTCCACCAGCACACCTGACGGGAAAAGTCCCGCCATTCTTGCTATGTCCATGGCTGCTTCGGTATGGCCGGCCCGGCGTAAAACACCCCGGTTTTTTGCCTTTAAGGGGAAAATATGACCAGGTCGCCCCAAGTCTTCGGGACGGGAGTTCCCATCCACCAGGGTCTTGATCGTGATGGCCCGGTCCTGTGCGGAAATCCCGGTGGTGACTCCCGGTTTGATGGCATCAACCGATACGGTGAATTGGGTCTCATGGAACGAAGTATTCTGCCCGACCATCAGGTTGAGATCCAACTCTTCACAACGTTTTTCGGTTAAGGCCACACAAATCAGCCCTCTTCCTTCCATTGCCATGAAATTGACCTTTTCAGGAGTGATCAATTCAGATGCACAAATCAAATCTCCTTCATTTTCGCGGTCTTCATCATCCACGACCAATACAAATTCACCATTTTTTATTGCTTCCACTGCTTCGGGGATGGTGTCCAGTTTTATTTCTGCCATTGTATCTCTGCTAAATCCAGGCAAAGGTAGGAAATTATTGGTTACGGATTTCCGATTCTACCCTTGCAGTGACATGGTAAATAAAAGCTTAATGTTCAGATGTAAAGCCCATGGGGATAATCCGGCGTGCTTTCAGGCTCTTTTCGATTTCTCCCAGGCAGCCGGTTGTTTCCCCCTGAAATACCGTAACATTCCCCTGATAGAAGCATAATTGATGGATGCGAAATAATAGGGAATAAAAAATGGTTTCCATCTGAGCTTTCTGGATTCAAAAATCCAGCCAGCCAAGGCGAGCAGATAGCATACCATTTGCAGCCAAAGCGTCAGTGTGGCAAACGAGAGATGCAGCCAGCCCGATTGCAGAGCAACAACCCACATGTTGACAGGAAGGAAAAGGAACAGAAACGGGGGGGCCACTGTCCATCGCAGCACTTTGTGTGAAAAAAATTGCCAGCTTAACCAACCGTATTGGAAAGGATTCAAAAGGTAGCCCAGCCGGTTGAGTGTCTGTAATCCTCCTGCAGCAATCCTGATTTTCCGTTTAAGCTCTTCTTTTACATTTAAAGAGGCTGTCTCCTCCGCAAAGGCATTGGGGGTGTAATCGATCCGGTAACCCCTGGCGGCAATGCGTAGCGAAATGACAAAATCATCGAGTATGGTGTCTTTCTCAACTGGTTCATACAGCTCAGTCCGGATGGCAAACAACTCCCCAACTCCTCCCACGGCTGAGTTGAGTTCCGCATCCAGCCGTTTGATCCCTGATTCAAACTTCCAGTAAAAACCTTCTCCTGCCCCTGAGGCTGTGTCGCTCTCCTTTTCCACTATCCGCTTTTCGCCGGCCACGCACCCCACTTCGGGATGGCTGAAACAATCCATCATATCGCGGATGGTATTGGGACTCAGCCGAGTGTTGGTATCTGAAAATATCACAAAAGGTGCCTTTACGTACTTCATTCCCCGGTTCATGGCATCAATCTTGCCCCGTCGCTCCGGCTGATGGTAGACCTCAATTTCCGGATATTTCTTCAGCAGACCGGGAGTACCGTCATCCGATCCATCCGTAACCCAAATGTATTGTATCTTTTCTTTGGGATAGTGAAGTGCTTGAGAATTGGCAACTTTTTGATCCACATATTCTCTTTCGTTGTAAGCAGTGACGAAGAGGCAGACTTCCGGTTCAAAGGGTTCATGTAACCGATTCTCCGTGTCATTTCTGAAAATCCTCTTTACCTTCACCAGCAGCCAGAGCAACAGGCCATATCCTGCATAGGTGTATGCCAGCAACAGCAATAAAATCCAGAAGAGACCGCGAATGATCATGTCAGATGATTTTGGTAAAATGCCGCCAGTTTTTCTGCTATATGCCGGTTATCTAAATTCTCCCGGATAAAAGAGGCTGCCTTTTCTCCCAATTGGTCCAACCTGGCTCTGTGGGTAATCAGGGATTCCACTTTTTCTGTAAAACACTCTGGAGTATCAGCAATCAGGATGTTCTCCCCGTTCTGAACCGCCAGCCCTTCTGCGCCGATCGTGGTTGACACGATGGCCTTACCCAGGGCCATTCCTTCCATGATCTTGATTCGCATCCCGCTTCCCGACAGGAGCGGAACTACCATGACTGCCTTGGATCTCATGAAGTTGAACGCATCCTCCACTTCCCCGACAAATACGACCCCCGGACGCGAAAGCTGATCAATCATCCAGCGGGGTGCATTCCGTCCTGCCACGTAAAATTTCAGCTCCGGATGGCGCTCCAGCAAATTGCCCCAGCAGTAATTCAGGAACCAGAGTAGCCCCTCCTGGTTGGGGGCCCATTCCAAGGATCCGATATGGAAAAGGGTGGGGTATTCCATCCCGACCAGTTCGCGGGGAAGGATACTCCTGTCAAAACCGGTCGGTGCTACATGCATCGGTTTGCTGTTCCCCAGCCGGTTCAGCATCTGGCCATCCCGGCCGGTAATTGGAACAAGCAGATCGTAATGGTTGATCCAGCTCTTCTCAAATTTCAGGATCCGGCTGGCCAGGTTCCGCAGGTACCACTTCCGGGGTCCGGATGATATGGCAGCCGCGCGGGACCAGATCTCCGATTCAATATTATGGGCCCTGTATACCACACGGGCATTTGAAAATTCTCTGATCACCGGAATATAGGGACAGAGATAAAGCCCTTCCAGCTGAATAATATCAAAGCTTTTTCCCTTCAACAGCCTGATCAGTGCTGATTTATATTCTTCTGAAATGAACCGGATCGCATTGTATGGTTCCTTTGAAAAGCAGAGATTCCACAATGCTCCTGGAATTGAAATCTCAGCCGGTACCTCCGCCAGATAAAAATCAGCCAGGCCGGCAACCTTTTCGGGGATTTCTTCCCGACTTGTGTGGTGTTTCCGGGTATTCATAGACAGGATGGTCACCCGATGTCCCAATGAGGAAAATCCCCTGACCATGTTCAATATGGCAATGGCTCCCCCGTCCTTGGCAGGCCATGGGGGTTTATTGGTCAGGTGTAGAATCTTCATCTTTAAAGATTTTATGCAGCAACCGGTCAGGTAAAATCTTTTTTAGAAGATTGACATAGGTATCAGCCAACATGATGGATGAATCGGTGACTGCCTTATAGGTAAGCCATATACCTACCGGGAGAAAGATGAAGGATGAAAACCACATCCCGGCAGCCATGTTCCACACATCTTCTCTTGCCGATTTCTCACCGGTCATGGAGAATATATAGTATAGAATAAATAGCATGATGGAAACTACCACGGGCATTCCCAGACCACCTTTACGGATAATTGCACCCAGGGGAGCCCCAATAAAGAAAAATATCAGCACGGCAAAAGAGAGGGTGAATTTGCGGTGAAATTCCATCTCGTGCATGTTGATCCTTCTTTTTCGGGCGTAAAGGTTATTTTCAATGCTGTTGACTTCCTGGAAGTTGTTCCGCGCATTGTTGATGGCTGTCTGTATAACCTCCTGGTTATTCCAAATTTCCGTTCCTGACAGTAAAATCTTGGTATCGATATATTTCACCGAATCGACCCTGTATTGCTTAAGCAAGGAGTCTTTTCCCATCACCCTGGCAAACAGTCGTTGATCCAGGTATCCGTTGTAGCGGGTGCCCATTATGAAATTCCTGACCCGCAGCTTATAATCCCGGGACAGGGAATCCTCTGCGCTTTTTAACTGTTTGATATTCAGCATACGGTAGCTGTTTTTGAAGATATTCTCATCCCGTCGCTGGAATTCAAAATTGTAAACCCGGACATTAAGAATCTGTTTTTCAAATTTATCGCGGCGAAACGGATAATTTCTCCGGTTGCGGTCCATTCCTTCTTCAGAGAAATTCTCCCCTTTATAAAGGGTAAGCACCATGTAGTTTTTGTCTTCGGTGATGTTCAGGAAGCCGGAATCAGCAACGGTCACGCTTTGATTGGCTTTGTTGTTGGTATGGTCGTAAATCAGGATGTCGTGGAGGGAGTTGTTACGGTTGTCGATCCGTCCCACACGAATGCTGTAGCCGTCGATTTCATTGGTGAAGACTCCTGCTTTCAGCACCATTTCGGGTCTTTGTTGCTTGACACTCCATAAGAGGGTGGTGAAGCGCAGGTTAGTATGGGGCAGTACATAGTTGGCAATGAAGAAGGCGGTGCAGGTAATCAGAACAGCGACCATGATAAGCGGTTTCATGATCCTGAAAAGGGAAATGCCCGAAGATTTCATGGCCACCAGTTCATAGTTTTCGCCCAATTCCCCAAAGGTCATGATTGAGGCCAGCAACATGGATAGAGGAAATGCATAAGGTAATAATCCGAAAGAGGCGTAAAAGAGCAATTCGGAAAGCACACTCCATTCCAGTCCTTTTCCCACCAGGTCATCCACATATTTCCAGAGGAACTGCATCAGCAGAATAAAGACACAGATGAAGAAGGTCATGAAAAATGGCCCCAGAAAAGTCTTCAATACATGCCAGTGCAACCGCTTCATCACTATTAAATATATTCTTTACACTGGCGCAAAGCTAACCATTTTTAAGGAGAAGCAATGTTAAAAAATGTCAGGAGCCGACAATATGACGGAGTATTCCGATATGGTTGTTCCAAAGGCTGATGATCTCGGACGCTTCAGATTCGTAAGCGAAATCGGTCACGAGAAGAGATACTTCACCGGTAAGCTCGTCCTGTGAAATTCTGAATTCAAAATAAGTGTGGTCATCTTCTTTCCAGGTGTATCTGACCAGTTTATTCTCTTTAAACAACGAAAGTTCAGCCACTTCTTCGGAGCCTTTCCATTTAAAGGTAAACGCTTTCCCGTCGAGGGAAACGTCATCTGCAAACCATTCTGCCAGGCCTGAAGGAGTACTCAAGCGGTTGAAAAGTACCTTGGGGGAACAGTTGATAATAAACTCCAGCTGTATTTTGATCTTGCGGGTCATAAGTCAGGTTTTTCAGGAGACGGCTGTTAAGCGATCCAAATTAAAGTTCAAAAAATCGTTTACAAGATACTATTTTTTCGACAAAATAGAGTTTTTTCAAATAAATTGTATATTTGCACCGCGATTTTTACCGGTTGTGGGGTGGCTAAGTCAGCCCGGGAAAAGAGAGCGTAAGAAGTGTTCTTCCAATGATGGCGAGGTAGCTCAGCTGGTTAGAGCGTATGATTCATAATCATAAGGTCGCCGGATCATGCCCGGCTCTCGCTACAGC
>Ga0116193_1002702_pt1 | contig 13240 bp, 11 predicted proteins | sample AD_UKC115_MetaG_FD_89892 | JGI IMG/M metagenome (GOLD analysis project Ga0116193, IMG submission 89892) | Active sludge microbial communities of municipal wastewater-treating anaerobic digesters from Hong Kong - AD_UKC115_MetaG | ecosystem: Engineered > Bioreactor > Anaerobic > Digestate... | reverse complement strand
GTACTGCAACATGTTCTCCCACGTCGGGCCCGATTGCTTGGTAGGTTGGCGGCATGGGGGCGGTACGTTGGCAATTCACAATCGATGACCTGCGCCAAATGCGTCATTTGGGCTGGTACAACTCTGGTTCCGAGCGTCGGGTGCCGGCATGGTTCGTCGATGGACGCTTGGATCCTGTGCGGCTCAGTGAGTCGATACTGTTTCGTTCCGGGGTGATCGAACTGATAGTGATGTCCCGCGGTGAGTCGACATCCGGCGTCTCGATCACCGGACGGGGCGCCAACAACGAATCGTTCCTGATGACGTCGGCGGGACTGACGGTCGAGTTCGAGAGCTTCCCACGGTACGACAAGGACGACGGGCGGTGGGACCCATCCCCGCGCTGGGCCGGATTCCTCCTGGCCTGCGGAGCTCCGCTCGAGGTCTACGTCGGCGCCGACTCCAATGACGCAATTGCGGCGTTGCGATACGTCGAAGCGAACATGAGCTGGATGGCTGCGGACGCCGAAGCCCAGCGGGGCGCACTTCACCATCGGAACACAATGGAGAAACAGCACGACCTGAACGAGATCGCCCAGCAGTGGAAAATCAAGCCGCAGGAGTGATTTCCAAGATTCCTGCGAAAACATGTGGCCGCCAACGGATATCGGAGCTGAGGTGGTCGGCGCTGACCAGAAAGATCCAGCCGAGGAGAACGGCGATGCCAATCGGCAATGCCGGAACTCCGACGACCGTGATGGTACCCAGCGGCGGGAGGATGAACGGCGCAGCGCCCTTTACCCAGCCGACCATGCGACGGTTGTAGGTATCGAGCTTGCCGATGGCGGCAAGACTGTCGGCACTGGAGAGGTCCCGATTGCTCAGCGCGTCGCGGACGGCATCCACCTCGAGCCAATTGTCGAGTATGGGAACCAGGTGCTTCGCGGCCCGCTCTTCGATCTCGAGGATGTCAAACAAACCACCGATACCCTCGACGCCTTTGAACAAGATCTTCAGATGTTGCGTCCACTCACCGGCAAACAACGGCTGGATGAAATCAAGGGCGCGTTGGAGAAGACCGTGGACGACGTCGCCGAGTTGATGCATCGCCTGGGCGATCACGGGATGGTCGGCAGCAAGGAGCTCGACGACGTCAGGCACGCCCGTGAGCCCGACCTTCATGACTTTCACACCCGATCCGGCGGCGCGTTCCACCATGGTCGAGACAAGGTCGAGGGCTTCCGGGGGCTGCTTCTTGGTCCCTTTCAACCGATTCCACAGCCGCCGCCACCAGCGCGGACGCCGAGGCGGCGGGTGGGCCTGCACGGTGCCGGGCGGTAACGGGTGAGGTGCTCCCGCCCACCCCGAAGCGAATTCAGCAGTCATCGGCGGACCGTCGGCGTCGGTCGCAGGAGTGGATAGGTGCGTCAACGCCTCCGCTCGGTCCGGAAACGTCGCCGGTTGCGGAGTCCCGGCAAGGGGAAGCTGGATAGCAACTTCGACGGCCGACGTGTCGCGGTCCGCGTCGTCGAACGGCAGGAAGTGTGCGAGATCTGCCGCCGCACCGACCAGGAAGACCGCAACGGTGGCCTGGTCGATCGGGTTCGACGCGTATTCACGGAAGCTGTCCGCCGTTTCGCTGAACGTGCTGCCGGCCGCGGTAAGGTCGTCGCTGACTTGTCCACACGTCAGTGAGCCGTCCCGGACCTCAGTGTGAACGCGGTCGATCGATTTGCGCAGATTGCTCACGGCTTCGGCGACACGTTCGCGCGGATCGGGCCGCTCGGGGCCGGTATCGGTCATGGCCGCCCGCAGACAGTGCAGGGCGTGGAGTCTCGATCCGGTGCCTTCAGTGCACCGCGCGTGTTCGCCATAACAGCCCCCGGTTGACGGAGCCACTATCCCACATCCGGGGGTGAGTCGGAAGGGATCGGATATGGGCTTGCCCGTCCGCGGCTGCTATCGCGCTGCGGAGATCGAGAGTTCTCGTTGATCGTCGGCGCGAAAGCCGTTGGTGCCGTTGTTGGTTGGCTCGGGGACTGCCAGCACGGGGACATCGGTGTGCGCCAGCACTGCCTCGACGACGCTGCCCTGCAGCTGGCCCAGCAGCTTGGAGCGGCGATGCGGGCCGAGCACGATCACGCTCGCCATTCCTTCCGTGTAAATGCCTACGAGGTCCAGGACGTGATCGAGTCCGCCGCGTCGATGTTGGAACAGATGAACGACCCCGGCACAGAAGGGCTCGCCATATCCACGGCTTCGCCGTCGGCGACGGCATGCGGTTGGTGCCCGTTCCGGCCGGCGTGTGGGCCATTCTTTGACGCCTACGACGAGACGTGGCAGATTCCGCACGCCCTCCTCTTTGGTATTGACGCTGTCGATCAGTCGACGCATGGTTATAGCGTCCGGGCGACCGTGGCGCGGCCGCGGTGGCGAGAGAATGAAGAGGTGCACGTCTTGGGTTTTCCCTTCGGGCGAGTACCGGCGACGGGTGATCTGTGGGGGGCTACCAATTTCGCGGGCCGCGTGTCGTCTGCCGTCGCACTCTGGAACACCACCGTGTTTCGTTGGGGATGAGGAGACCCCCGGCGTGTCAGGTACCGAATCGCGACTGGAGTTCGCCGCTGAGCGGCGTAAGCAAGCGGAATGTCACCGACATAGGCTTGGAGCCCCGATGTTCCAGCGGTACGACTCTTCCCAGGTAGCTGAACAGGTCTTCTCGGCGTTTGCGAAGCCATAGCTCGATGGAAGTTCCTGTTTCGAGCGATTCCAGGATTTCCCGGCCTTTCTTGCCATCTGGCGCCGTCGACAGCTGAGAACTCCAAACGAACGTGTCCGGGCCCTCGAAGTGATCCACGTATTGCGTTGTATCACTGCGTTTCTGGAGGGTGACAAGCAGGACGGCACCTCCAGGGAACGAGACGTGTCCCGACTGCCAGTTTCCGGGGTTGTAACGAAGTCCGTACAGCGGAGGAATGTCTGCACGTTTGAACGTATCTCCGACGTGGTCACTCAGAGGGTTGATATCGGCTTGCCCTAGCGTGTCCACCAGCCGTGCCACTGGTTTCTGTCCGATGGTTTCGGATGTCAGAACCGTCAATGCACCCGTTGCCCGGGATTGGTGGGAGGTCTTGATCAGCACAGGTGTACCCAAGTAGTCACGTTCGGTTCCATCGTCGATCCATTCGAAGAGCAGAGGGTCACCGCGTTGGACGGTTGAGACCTCGCTGTCGGCGTCGGCGAAGCACACGAAATAGCTCGACGGATCGAGGAGTTCGCCGGATCTGCGGCGCACGGGTAGTTCCGGTGCCGTATGTTCCCTGTGCTTTGCGTGAGCGTCTCGACGGCACGCCACGTCGAAACTGGCAAGCAGTGGCACATAGTCAACTTCTTGATCGGCCGGCTGTGCCGCCGGCCGCAGGGTATATCCATCGCGTGAGTGCTCGAGGATGACGACGTGACGGGTTCCCGGATGCCCTGCCGAGGGGCCGAACCAGCTGCGCAGCAGATCGGCAAGTGTGTTGCCGGGACCGACGGTGGGTGCGGCATTTACCAGTGCGCCCCTGTCGAACTCGCCGGAATACTGTTCGCCGTCGGCTTCGAAGAGAATTGTCCCAGTGGGTAAGTCAGGGCTTTGGCGGCGATCGAGCCGGACGACCGGTAACCCGTCGGCAATCGTCAGGTTGCAGGACCAGGTCTCGGTCTCCGTCGCCTTGCTCGCGAGATAGTGTGCAAGACGGTATTCGATGATCTCCGCGGCCATCGCGTCGAACACCAATGCCAACTCGCTGGAGACGGCGTACGTCGGCACGATCCTGTCGTCGGCAATTCTGAATAGGGGATCTGCGCGTTGGGCTTCACCCTCCGATGCCATGTGCTTGAGCGGCCATTTGAGCCAGTAGGCTGCCCATTTTTCTGGGTTTGACTCCGCGAGCTCTGGAAACTCGCGAGCCGGCACGTCCCGTTCCAGTCTTGGATCAGCGAGTATCAGCCGTCTGGAAGTCTCTGCATTGTGGGCGATCTCGTCGCCGCTCCGTAGACGACCGTCGTGTAGCAGCGCACGGAGTGCCACAAGTTTGTGACTCTTGTTGATGGGTTCGGTCTCCAACTTGGACAACACATTTCGCTGCTCGTCACGAACCGCGCTCTCGCTACTGGTAAGAAGCTTGATCGAGTCGAGAAATTCGAACCATCCCCGGAATCTGGGCCGCACTATTGCGGGGTCATGCCCGGCGCGAAGTGCCTGTGTGGCGGTAGGGCGTAGCCCTTCTTCTTCGAAGTAGCTGCGGCAGTAATCCTCGATCGCATCGCGGCTGTTGAATTTCGCAAGTCGGGTGAACATGTCGACGACTTCGAGTTCGTAGTCGACGCTGCACCCATCAGGTAGGTCGAAGTCGCCATCTCGGATGGCCTGCAGCACCTGCAACGTCGTGGGCGCCGTACTTGTGGTCAGGCTGAGCAAGGTTCTGGGCTTGAGCAGGAAGGAACGGTGGTTACCGATGAAGTCGATGACCGTCAACGCATCCTTGTCCACAGAGGTCCGCAAGCCGCGGCCGAGCTGTTGCAGGAACACGATGGGGGACTCGGTGGGTCTTAGCATCATGACCGTATCGATATCCGGTACATCCAGGCCCTCGTTGAAGATATCGACCGAGAAGATGACTTCGATTTCGCCCGAACGCAATTCGTCGATCGATTGATGTCGGGGTGCGCTTGTGGGACCGCTGTGTACCGACGCGCACCGAACGCCTCCGTTTCGGAAGAAGTCCGCCATGAAATCAGCGTGGTGCTGTGTGACGCAGAAAACCAGAGTGCGCTCGCCTCGACGCGCGTTCCATTGATCGAATGCCGCTTGCGCGCGGTCCTGTGTCTCGACTGCGGCCTCCAATGCGGCCGGATCAAAGCGGCCGCCCCGCCAGGGGATGGGTTCGAAGTCGACAGGATCCGGCACCCCCCAGTAGTGGAACGGAACGAGCTCTTTCCGCCGGATTCCCTCTACGAGGTCACACTCGAAAGCGACATGCTCACCGCACAGGGCTAACAAGTCGGCGCCGTCCGTCCGCTCGGGGGTTGCGGTCAATCCAAGCAAGAATCGCGGCGTGAAGTGGTCGATCACCATTCGGTACGAGGCGGCAGCGGCGTGGTGGAATTCGTCGACGACAATATAGTCAAAGGCATTGGCGGGGAAGATATCCAGATGCCGAGACAACGTCTGGACCCCGGCAAAGACGAACTTCGTGTGTGGCTGCTTTTCACCGCCGAGGAACATCCCCATCGTCGCGTTGGGAGCGATTCGACGGAACACTTCGCGGCTCTGCTGCAAGATTTCGTCCCTGTGGGCGACGAACAGCACTCGCCCGAACTCCGGGCGAATGGCGTCGAACGCGGCGAGCCATGTCTTCCCCAAGCCAGTCGCCATCACGACCAGACCGGCCTTGAATCCGCTTGCCCGACTTTGTTCGAGCGCTTCGAGGGCTTCGCACTGGATGGGCCGTGGTTCGGGTATCTCGATTGGGATGTCTGAGAGTTCGATCGCTGCGGGGCGGTGCCGCTCCGCAGGAACGTAGCTGTGGATGACGTCATTGGATAGGAGGAGGCTGCGCGGGTCGTCCCAGAGAGCACGAAAGTGATGGCGAAGTCCGGTCACGCCGTCGACGAGGAGGTTCCACTCGATACCCCCGTCCAGGCCCGGCCCACTGATATTGCTGCTACCGACAAAAGCGACAGCTTGCGCACTTGCAGACGACCAGAACATGTAGGACTTCGGGTGGAAGCTGACGTCCTGGTCGCGGAAGACACGGACCGCCAGGGAGTCTGGGTTTGTTTCGATGAGGTCGAGTAGTCGGGAAAGTGCGGCGGGTTCCGTAATGCCCATGTAGTCCGTAGTCAGGATGCGTATCGATACACCGCGACTTATTGCGTCGCCCAGCGCGTCGAGCAGCAGGGTCAATCCCGACAGGCGGATGAAACTTACGACGATGTCGATGCGATCGAATCGAGAGTCACGGATGTAACGCACCAAAACGTCACGAAGTCGTTGGACCTGACCGTCGATGAGAACGTGGTCCGACGATGGCGCCAGGTAGTTGCCTCTGCTTGGGATCACATTACGGATGCCGCCTCGTGGATCAGGAACATCTCCGGTATAGCGAGGTATCACGTGGATGTGGAGGTGGTCGACGGTCTGGCCGGCGACAGTGCCGGAATTGAACCCGACGTTGAAGCCGTCCGGGTGATGGAGTTCGGTAACTCTTGCGCGAACCGCGTCCACGAGTTCGAATACGTCGGTCCGTTCCTCTGGCGTGGCCTCCCACCAGGTGCTCAGTGGGCGTCGGGTGACCACCAGGGCGTGGCCTGCGGATACCGGAAATGCGTCCCAAACTGCGAATGCTGAGCGATTGGAATCTATCCATGCCGCTATCGGTATCTCGAAGAAGGGCGATTCGGATGACGTCATTGCTCTCCTGGTTGTCAGGCGGCCGCCCCCGCTGGCTGCCTCCGGATGGGGACAATAACGGCAGTTGCCGACAGGTGGGTGGATTCACTCAGTAACGGGCCAAACCTAAGCGACTACGTAGTTCAATCCAGGTGTGCAACTGCAGGGGGTTGGGGCGGAAGCCTCGGAACAATCTGTCCACGACGTCATCCTCGAGATGCTCGACGAAGATGCAAAGGCCATCGGCGGCGTCAAAGACGCTGTCCTTGACGCGCTGGCTGCGGTCGGCGATACCACCGATACCGACACGGGATCGCAGGCCCCGACGTACCTATCGTCCATCTCGGTCGCAGGATTCCGTGGAATCGGGCGACAGGCGCGGCTGGAGCTTCAACCGGCACCAGGCCTGACCGTCGTCAGTGGCCGTAACGGTTCGGGAAAGTCCAGCTTCTCCGAAGCCCTGGAACTGGCCCTGACCGGAACGAGCTACCGCTGGCGCCAGAAGTCGTCGTTGTGGGCAGAGACCTGGCGCAATCTGCACCACAGTGACCCGTGTGCCGTCCGCGTCAGCTTCATCGCCGACGGCGTAGGTCCCTTCAAGATCGGGCTGGACTGGAAACCGAACGACGAGCTCGACGATCGGAAGTCCTGGACGCAGGGCCCGAGCACCGACCAGCGAGCCGACGGGACCAGCCAACTCGGCTGGGCGCGCCCCTTGGAACTGTGGCGGCCGATCCTGTCTTACGACGAACTCGGCCGGCTCATCGAGGACACCCCGTCGGCGCTCTACGACGCACTCGACAAGCTGCTCGGCCTGGACGCCTTGTCCGATGCCGAGAAATATCTGACCGCCCAGCTGAAAGCCACGAAGTCGGCACGCGACGATGCCGACGCCAAACGCAAGGCGCTCCTCGCCGCACTCGCCGAAGTGGACGACGAACGGGCCAGGCGCGCGGAGGTACTCCTGCGCAAACGACCTATCCCGCTCGACGCGGTCCTAGCGCTGGCGACGGGCACCGAGGACGCCGGCTCGCAGATCGTCCCGACGCTGCGCGACCTGGCAGTAATCGAAGTCCCTGACCTAGAGGCGATTGAGGGCGCGGCGACCCGGTTGCGTGCGGCTGTGCAAGCTCATCATTCGGCCTCGACCACAGTCGCGGACACCACGCGCAAACGCCTCGACCTGTTGTCGGGAGCGGTGGACTTCCACGAACGCTTCGGCGACACCGATTGCCCGGTGTGCGGTGTGGGCCGTCTCGATGCCGGCTGGGCCTCACGCGTACGGGCCGACATCGCCAGTTCCGAAGAAGAGTTGAACCAGTACCGGGCCGCCGATTCTGAACTGAAAGCCGCACGCGCCAATGCGGTTCAATTGCTCGGAAAGCTCAGTCCCGTCGACCCTGTCGCGGGAGTGGAACTTTCTAGTCTGCCGGTGTTCAACGAGGCCGCCGCAGCAGCTTCGAAGGCACCCAAACCGGATTCCGAGCTCGCCACTCATCTGGAAACGTCCTTCGTCATCGTTGCCGATGCTGCCGACAGCCTCCGGACACAGGCCGCCACCGCCCTCGAAGCGAAGGAAGATACCTGGGCACCGCTGGCCGGCCGGATCGGGGCCTGGGTCGAGTCGGAGACCCGAGCCCGTGAGATCGATAACACTGTCAAGGTTATGACCGCCGCGAAGAAGTGGATGACGGATCACGGCACAGGTTTTCGCAATCTAAGACTGGAACCTATTGCGGCACAGGCCCGTAACATCTGGTCGCAACTTCGTCAAGAGAGCAACGTCGATCTGGGCTCCATCACATTGGAGGGCACTGCTACCAAACGGCACGCGGTACTGCAGGGCTTGGTCGACGGGCACCCCACTAAGGCGCTGTCCGTCATGAGTCAGGGTGAGCTGCACGCCTTGGCCCTCGCATTGTTTCTACCCCGCGCGACCGCCGCTCGCAGCCCGTTCCGATTCGTCGTCCTCGACGACCCGATCCAGGCAATGGACCCGGCCAAGATCGACGGGTTCGTCCAAGTGCTCACCGAGATTGCCCGCACACACCAGGTTGTCGTCTTCTCGCACGACGACCGGTTGGCGTCGGTAATACGTGAGACCGGCGTGGACGCCCGACTCATCGAGGTGGTTCGCGAGAGTGAGTCGCGAGTCACGGTGCGCAACAACGATGATCCCGCCACACGACAGGTCAGTGATGTCTTCGCGCTGATCAACGACGACAAGCTTCCGCGGGAAACCAGAGTCCGAGTGCTGCCAGGACTTTTCCGGATGGCGCTGGAAACGGCTCTACGCGAAGCCTATTTCACCAAGCAGGCGAAGAACGGTCGGTCTCGCGCCGAATCGGAAGCTGGCTGGGGTGCAACGAAGAAGACCCGCGCAAAGCTAGCCCTGTGGCTTCACGACGACCCTGGTGCGGACGTGGGTGGCTGGTTGGACCGTAAGCCGGAGCGCAGGCGAACGCTGAGAATGTGCAATGCCGCCCATGACGGGGCCGATGCCGAGGTCTCGGACGCTCGCGCTTTGGAACGCACCGTGAAAGAGATCCTCGCCTCATGAGAACGGATGCAGCCGAACTAATTTCCTCGGCGCAGTCGGTTCTGTCATCGAAGGGGACGAGTGGCCTCTCGTCGCGGATGGCAGCGTTCCTTGCGCGGCAGGCGCTCGAGGAGGTTGTGTCGCAACGCTGTGCAAAGCTGCGCGCCTCCGCGCCGCGGAGCCCCATGCGGACCAAACTCCTTGTACTGCGGGCGTTGGATGATCCGCACCAAGCCGACGTCGCCGCCATGGCATGGAACCGCCTGAGCAATGCCTGCCATGTGCACGCCTACGAAATGCAACCCTCCATTAGCGAGGTCCGACACCTCTGCTCGGTGGTCGACAGCTTGTTGGCTTCCGATGCGCGGACCGATGCGGAAGGAGGCGGGCATTGAGCAGCGACCCCCGCGCAATTGAGTTCGACGACGATCTTTTTGAGCGGGTCAGCGCGGTTGCCGAGTTGGGTGAGATCGAGACGCTGAGCATCAGGCGGACGAATCGAATTGCCTACGCGGACCGTTCGGGTGTGTACGTCGAGACTTCCCGCTCTGACCGCCGCGGCACGGGGCCACAGCTCGTTCCAGCATGGATGGTTGTTGCGGCGTGGGACCACCTCAAGCGTCACGGAGAGTTGAGCCAAGATCATCTTCTCAACGAACTGAACGTCAAGCGCTCGGCGTTCGTGTGTGCGCTGCTTGCACAGTTTCCAGAAGTCGTTGTCCGATCGAACAGGCCAGTGGTCTTGGAACTCGCGAATCCACTACAACATGAAGCGTAGGAGCAGAAGTGGCGACCGGAGACGAGAAGAACATCAACGGAGCGATCGAGATCGAGGAGCCCGTGTCGCCGCACTATGGCCAACTGCGTTGGCACATAGATGAATGGAATTCCGACGACGAAGACGCCATTGTCGCTGAAACCGACGACTGGTCCTACCACGTGTGGGCAGTACGCGGAGACGACGAGACCGTCATCGGGTACCGAGTTGATGGTGGAGACAACGAATCAGGAGACGAGTTCGGGTCACTGGTGATCGAGGGGCAAGCCGCCGAGGCCACGCTGGACGAGGCCAAGACGGCGGCGCAGGCCAACTATGCGTTTCGATATCGCGAGGCCGAAGGATTTCTGGACGAGCTTCTTGACGACTTCGTGGACGACAGTGGTCCGAGAACGCATCGCAATGAGCAAGGTCGCATTATCTGTCGCGTAGACGATTTGTCAGTCGATGAAGTCGAAGTCGTAGCGACGTTGCGAGATTACTTCGATGACTACGACCCACCTGCCCGCCGCGTCACCGTCTGCTTACGGACAGTCCTCTCCTGTGGCGGTGACCGAAGTCTGCTCCTTGAAGTGGTGACCGACTTGGTCCGCGAGGCAGTCTGATGCCTCAAGTGTTTGAATCGTGCGACTTCCGCCGATATCTCGGTATTTGTCGCCCCCCACAGATATCCTGAAGCTAGCTCACGAGTTGGACGGCTGTTCGGGTACCTGGCCCGTCGTCCCGGCAACCGCGCAACCACCGCACGGTGCCCCAGGGGAAGAGCTGGCACGCGGCAGCGTGCAAGTGGTGGGGTCCGAACGCGGCGCCGCCGGAACGGTGACCGATGACCAGACCCGAACTTAGTCCAACCGATGATGCGCTCTGCGCGCCGTCCGAGGTCACCGAAGCTGCCGTTCAGCTGACCGCGCTGCATCAGGTCAGTATCGAGCAGGGATTGACAACTATGAAGGGGGACAACGTGTTAGATGAAGGAAGTGTCGGAAGCGGCAGTTGGGATTTCCCCACCCTCGCCTTGGTGTGGGATCCCCGCACCAAGGCGATCATCGCCGGTGCAGATGCACTCGAAGCGCTCACTGAGGTCGACCGTGAACGTTCGTTGGCCAGACTGCGCGATCGGGTGTGGCATCTGACCCGTCCGCTCGATGACGGATGGCTGGTAGCCACTGCGTTCTTCATGGTCGACGACCTTTACAAGTCCTATTTCCATGAGTTCCGATGGACTTCGGGCGTACAGGATTACATCGAGGCCACAGCCGGCGTCTTCATGGAGGTACTCGCCGAGCGGGGATTTGTATTGCACTTCGTGGTCGACAGCACGCAACCCAATAGCGCACTCGATGAATTGCTGACCTTCCTTCCGGGTCCGTTCGCAGCTGCTGGCTTCCTCGTGACTGGCCCTCAGCTGATGGCGCTGAGGCTGATGGAACAACAGGACGGCCGTACTCCGGACGTCAATCTGATTGCCGACTATCGGCAGGAGGGCCATGATGTTGCCGACAGGCTGGTAGCCCAATGCCATGAAGAGCGGCGTTCCTCGGTATACCTGAACGTCGACCTCGACGACGACGAACCAGCGCTTTCTTTGGATGTGGCCGTGTCGCAGAGCAATACGCCCGGAACGATCGTGGTATTCCGAAACCAGCCCGCCGCTCTCGGTTCCAAGGCGCTGATTGCACTGCCTCCTGGTGTCCAGCTGCCAGGCGCTCCGACCAGCTGAGGTGAACCAAATTGGATCCGAACAGCGATGCGCCAGGCTCGACGTCGCAATGGGTGCACGATGGCGAGCGAAGGCGTTCGATATCAATAGGGCTGGCGAACTCGCCGTCGAGTCGGGGTTCTGGCCTGCTACCACCGACGCCGCCGACTCGAGCGGCGCCGCAAGCCGAACACTGCGCTCGGCGCCGCCCCCGACCTGGAGGCAGTGGGCAAGAAGTTCGCTCACCTGGATGGCCGCAATTGCTAAGACCATCGCGTGTAGCCAACGTCGGCACTCTGTGCGAAGACGACGCGCCAAGGATGCCGTTGTGGCACAGCCGGATTACGGAAAGAGGCCGACGGTGACCAACGCGGGATATCTGAGCTGGCAGTGTCCGAAATGCCATAAGTCCGTGTTCTGGTTCGGGTCGATCAACCACCGAAGCTGTGAGACGGTCATTGTTTCGCTTGAACAATACCTAGGACCACCGTCACTTCGGCCACGTCTGCTCCAGAGGCCCGCCTCGAACGCCCTCGATTCGCCCCGATTCCTCCTACTGAGTCCACGCCAATGACGGTCCTCAGCCGTTGTGCCGCCAGACGATACCCGCAACCATGTTTGATTCCGCTGTCTCGACTGATCCAAGTGAGGGGATTCCATGACTGAATACAGCTCTGATGATCAATGGCGTTCATTCCAAACCTACGTGGCCGCGTACATCGCAGGCATGCTGCACCCGCGAGACGTGTTTACGATCTCGGGACGTGAGGCGGTGGCACCGCCACTCGTCGAATTCCATTGCGACACCGCCGGTCAGGTGAGCTTCAGCATGGGCGACAGTGCGTGGAGCGATGCCAGCGATGCATCGATCCAAGTCGGGCGTGAGGATGCCAACCACGCTGCCGAACAGGCCGTGTACGTCCTACGAGAGCTGGCCCACGTGGGTGATCCGGGCGAACTTCGCCTGAGCGCGAGCGGCCCGGCCAGCTCCGTGGCTGTGCTCGCAAAGGGTGGCTTCCTAAACGGAGGGCGGCCAGAAGATATCGATCCGGCACGCCAGGCGGCACAGGCCGCGCGGATGGCCGCGAGTATCGACGTGGATGGCGACGTCATCGAGGCTGCAGCGCGAGCGGTCGGGGATCGTGCGTACGAGGGAACGAAGAATGGCAGCATCGCGGCTATCGCTGCCGCGGGTGAACTTGCGCGCCTTCGGAGTTGGGCCGACCCATTCAGCCCGACTCCGAAGACGGGCTACATGGTCGGCGTTCCCCCTGAGGTAGCTAGCGAGTAACAATCGAGCCGACGTGATGTTTTGGCGTGGCTGCCGCCAACCGAGTCAGGCCAGGCCGGCGAGCTGCTCACCCCTGTAGGCGATCGTGGTCGCCAGTGTGGCCAGATCATTCGCTTTGATACCCGGCCACCCGTGCAACCGCTCTCGCCACTCCATCGGCACCACAGACGCACCATAGGCCGCACCAAGCAGCCCGCCGGCGATCGCAGCGACGGTGTCGGTGTCGAACCCGGCCCGAACGGCAGCGTCCAACCCGGCCGGCAGAGGGTCGATTCGCCCAGCCGTCCCGACGATGGCTGACCACGCCGCCTGGAACGCGGCAACCACCCAGCCGTTGTTCGGGATATCAGCCGGACGGCAGCCTTCCGCGTGCTCGATCCGAGTGACCCACACGTCGCGACCTTCAGGATCGATGTGCCGCAACCCGATTCGTACGTCGAGCTCGGTGGTCAGGACCGCGTGGCGGATCGCGCAGCACCACAGAATGACGGCATCGCCCGCATCGGCCTCGTAGTGCG
>Ga0116193_1002695_pt1 | contig 13281 bp, 16 predicted proteins | sample AD_UKC115_MetaG_FD_89892 | JGI IMG/M metagenome (GOLD analysis project Ga0116193, IMG submission 89892) | Active sludge microbial communities of municipal wastewater-treating anaerobic digesters from Hong Kong - AD_UKC115_MetaG | ecosystem: Engineered > Bioreactor > Anaerobic > Digestate... | reverse complement strand
TTTTAATTTAAAGCCTTTGCTCTGTTTATTCTAGTTAACTGCTGTATTTTATCAAAATCTCCCTCTTTTCTAATCCATTGTAAAGTGCATAACTTCACTACAGATAGATATTTTATTAGATTTTACACTATAAATCCATCATTTCCCGTTTTGTGATATCTTTATTTAATTCCGCGGCTATTTGTTTTCTGGGCATTTTTATCTTTCTAGGTACGGATATTATGGCTAAAAGGGAAAAGGCAATTAAAATTAAACCCGTTACTCTAAAAGATAGTTCAAAGTTCTCATTTCTTGAGATATAACCTAAAAATATTGGTCCTACTGCGTAAGCGAAATTTTGTGAAATTTGTCCTATGCTCACTAAATTATTTCCTTCCCCATCTAATCTTGTTATATAGTCTTCAAATGTAGCGTAAATTAAAATAAACGCTATGTTAGAAAAAGTTGCTGTAATTAAAACCATCACCAATATTAAATAGACATTTTTTAAGAGACTGAAAATTATTAATCCCAACCCCGCTAGTATTGCTGATATAAAAGCTGTCCTTTTTTTTCCTAAAGGCTCGTGAATCTTAGAAACTATAGAGCCTATAGAGATGAATGGTAGTGTATACATAGTTAAAAAAAGACCTCCCACTTCAGTTTGCATTCTTAATTTTTCAGAATATAAAACCCCGACTGTCCAAAAAGATACGTCTAAAAGTGTTAGTGCTGCCGTAAAAAGAACTAAAGGCCATATTCTTTTTGCAATTATGTTTATTATTTTTAAACCTTTAAATAAGCTTCTTATCTGAGGTTCACTTTGATATTTTTTCCTTTTTGGATGATTCTTTTCAAACGCAATATATGTAATTCCCGACATTATTACAATGATCATTGATCCTATTAAGGCGGAATTTACACTTTTACTCATAAGTAAAAAGGCGAGGATCGGTCCTAACGAGTACGCCAGCGATTGAAAAACTGACATTACCGACCATGCATCCGTGTTTTTTTGCGGAGGTAAAAACTCCTCTACAAAATTGTATTTTGCGTAATTTCTGAATTCATAATATATGGACCATGTAATCATAATCAAAGCAAAAGGAATTAATTTTCTTGGTAAAAGTAAATAAGATAAAGGTGTGATAAAAGCAAAAAAAATCATTCGGGAAATAAAAAATCGGTAGTCTTTTTTTGGGAAAAATTTAGCTATTAGAAAATTGAAAAAAATACCAAAAAAAGATGAAATGGATATTATAGAACCGACTATAAGAGAATCATTGTATCTGTCGTTTAGAATTACAGGTGTGATGTAGGAAATAATTCCATCGTGTAAAGAAACAAAAAATATTATTAAAGAAAAAATTGACAGAGGTGTGAATATTTTTAGTTTCTGGGCAGTTAAGATTTTCACTCTCACTATAATAACAACTTTTCGATGTTTTTATCTACTTTAGGATTTTAATTTAAAATTTCAGGATTAAAAATCATCGTCAGAATCGGACTCACCGCTCTCTTCAAAGTCTTTATCAAGGTCAAAACCGTCAATTCCGCCTTCAAGTTCGGATATATAATCAACCTCAGATTTTATGGCTTTTTTAACTTTATTTATTCCAAGAGCGTCTTCCACATCCTCCGGTAGCGATTCATCAATTTGTTCCTCCTCACTATCATCGACAATGTCGACGATATCGTCATCTAATTTTTCTATTTCGCTGATTTTTTCAATTTCTTTTTTAATACTGGTTATTTTTTTATTGTCTTTTTTGCTTTTTGTCATAGTAATTTGTAAAAAACAACTTCAAATAATATATTAAGTGTAATACAATATTTGCATGAATGAATCAAGTACCATTTTTGATGTAATAATTATAGGAAGTGGTCCCTCGGGACTAACCGCCGCTATATACGCTTCGCGTGCTTTTTTGAAAACTCTTATTATTGGAGGAAATCCTCCCGGTGGCCAATTAGTATTTACAAGCAGTGTGGAAAATTTTCCGGGATTTCCTGATGGGATTCCGGGATCAGATTTGATTTTGAGAATTAGAAAGCAGGCTGAAAAATTCGGAGCTAATTTCGTTGATGAGAATGTTGTGAAAGTTTCGGGTTCTTTTGAGGAAAATTTTGTTGTTGAGACGGATAGTGGGAATATTTTCAAATCTAAAGTTATTATTGTAGCTACGGGATCATCAGCAAAATGGCTGGGACTTGAGAGTGAAAGAAGATTAATCGGAAGGGGTGTCTCTGCTTGCGCGACTTGTGATGGATTTTTCTTTAAAGATAAAGTTATTGCAGTAGTTGGGGGTGGGGATTGCGCAATGGAAGAAGCTATTTATTTAACTAGGTTTGCATCCAAAGTTTATATTTTAGTTAGAAGAAATATAGAAGATTTGAAAGCCTGTAAGCATATGCAGAAAAAAGCTTTTGAAAACTCAAAGATTGAATTTATGTTTGGAGTTTCAGTTAAAGAAGTTTTAGGTGAAAATTCAGTAGAGGGTTTGAGGGTTGAAAAGAAAGTAGAAAAAGACGGAAAAGAAGTCACGGAAGAGATAATTATGAATGATGTAAAAGGTCTTTTCGTGTCCATTGGGCATGAGCCGAATACAAAATTTTTAGATGGAGTGGTTGAAACGGACGAAAATGGATATATAAGGATTACTGAAGGGAGTAAAACATCAAAAGAAGGAATTTTTGCTTCCGGCGATGTCCGTGATTATAACTACAGACAAGCGATAAGCGCTGCAGGATTTGGGTGTATGGCCGCAATAGATGCAACTAGATTTTTGGCTAAAAATGGAATTGAAACCCATATAGACTCTTATCAGTAGTAAATATTACCGGTTTAGTTTTATTGTTTAGAATTTATTTTTAATCAACTCCGGGTAACGTGTTTTGTAATTTTTTCGCTTCTTCTTCCGCCCTTTTCTTTGTTGGTTTTTTAGGTTTTGGATTTTCTACGTATAGATTTGGGTCTTCAGGCGGTTCTTCGGGTGGTTCCGGTGTACTTGATGGGCGCAATGGATATATGGTTGTTATACTTTCTTCAAAATCGGGTTCAAAGTCAGAGGGATTATAAGATTCAAAAGGGTCTAAAGGTTCAAATTCAGGTGGTTCCCCTATATCTGAATTTTCCATAAATAGATCTTCTGCCTTCGGAGCTACGTAATTTTCCATTCCCGGAAGAGGCGGTCTATCCGATGGCTTATAAGTATTTTCAACAGGTATCTCTTTTCCGCTAGGAGTTATTATGGTTGGTCCAAAAAGTGGTTCTTTCGGAGGTGGCGGCGGGGGGCTTACTATTAAATAGTTCTTGTTCCAACCATAAGTATTTTTATTTCCCACCCCCATTCTCTTTTTGATAAATGGTCCCTCTTCCCCTCCGATGTTAAGGGTATGTCGAATAGCATTAAGTGTAATTTCCATTCCCTCTTTTCTTGTTAATCTTTGCGACATTTTATAGATTGCCCAGCTTCCTGCCCATCTTCCGTATTTTTCTAATTCTTCTATTGCTTCTTTTACTATTTTAATTTTTTTTATCTGCTGTGGGGTAAATTCTACTTCTTCTCTTTTTATTTCTCCGTTATCTCCCTCGACTATTTTGTATATTTTTGTAGTCCGTTCTTCTTTTTCTTCTTCTTTTTTTTCCGCATCTCTCCTCTCTTCCCCGTGCTTCCCCGGTTTATTTTCCGGGTTAATATTATTATCAGAATTGTTTTTAGAATTCTTTTCAGGAGAGTTTTTAATCTCCCCATCTCCTTTCGGTTCCGGAGAGTACCCTTCCATGGGCATTTGAGATTCTATATTCACATAAAAATTTTATAACAAATACGGGAATTTTTCCTCTTTTAAAAAACTTGACCTTGACACTTAAAAAGTAGTACTCTTAATAGAGTATATGAAAAGACTAATCGAACCTTTTAAACTGATCTTCTTTTTTGTTTTGTTTGTTTTATTTTTAGAACCTGTTTTCGCGGCGGTTTTAACTTTGCAGAAGATAGGTGCTCTTGATACCGCCGGAAAAAATTATCCTGAATGGTGGTACATAGGATCAAGTCCTACTCTTTCGGGTACTGCAAAAGCTGGGGAAAATGTTTCTATTAAAATTGGAGAAAATTCCTTTTCGGCGATGCCCGATTCTTCCGGGAATTGGAGTTATGCTACCAGTTTGGAAAAAGGAGATTATCCTATTCAAATAACTCAAGGAGAAGAAACGATATCTTTTGTTTTGCATTTGGGGCAAAGTATGCCGCAAACAGTTGTTCAGTCCGGTTCACAGCCTGAATCAACCACTAGTGTTCCAGATACCGGTTTTAATCAATATGTAGCGCTATCTTTTGGCCTTGGAATTGTCTTGTTTTCTACCTATTTATATTTTCTAACGGATAACAAGAAAAAATCAGTTTTTGAATCTCGGGTACTAAAAGAAAAATAAATTTTTATCGCTAATTATTTTGTTAATCTTCAACTAAAGGAACAAACACAAATCCGGGGTAAAACTCTTTTTCATACGCGCCATTTTCCAGTTTCACTTCTTTGTAGATACCGTTATCTTTAGGGTAAACCATTATTCCATTGACTTTTAATTGTTCTCTCCAGGAATTTGGTACTTCCCTGACTTCGGCGGCGCAAATAATCTTATCAAAACCTTTTATTTCTTTTGATATATCGGAAAGACCATCTATAGCGTTCGCGCAATAAAAACTAAGCCCTTTTGTTAAATGTGGGTATTTTGAGGCGTTGTCTTTTCCAAATTTATATATTTCGGGTATTCTTTCAATTGCGTATACATGTCCGTTTTCTCCAACTACACTGGCTAAAAGACAGGTTTGCCAACACGATCCTGATCCGATATCCATTATTTTATCGCCGGTTTTAGGATTTAAAAGTTCTAACATAAAGGCGACCGTACGTGGTTGGGAAATAGTTTGATTTTTTCCTATCGAAAGCGCTTCATCATAGTAGGCCGCACATCTATCTTCGGGTCTGACAAAATCTGCTCTATCAACATTTTTAAATGCTTTAATGATTTCTGAAGATCCTAAAACTCCTATGTTTATTAAATAATCCACCAAATTATCGTTGTTCATTTTTTTATTTTACATATCAAATCTTCTGATTTTTTCAGCCGTTTTTTGGAGAGTCTCTTGACTTGGTTTAGCAAAATTGGAATTTAAAAGAATTCTGATGTTTTCACCACTTTTTATGGGTATAAGTTTTGCGTGAAGATGTGGTACTTCCACTCCTTCGAAAATGAGCCCCACTCTTTCAATCGGAAGAGCCTTCATAAGCATTTGAGAAACTTTTTTTGATGCTAACATTAATTCTTCTATCTCTTCATCTGCGTTTTTAAACACATCCGAGCTTTTGTGGTCTTTTGGAATTACAAGTGTCATTCCCTCTGTAATTGGATTAATATCCAAGAAAGAAAGGTATTTCTCATTTTCCCAAATTTTTACGCAAGGTATATCCCCTTTTGATATTTTGCAAAAAATACATTCTTCCATATTTAGATTTTACCAAAAATTAAGTATAAGTTTTTATTATCGGATTTGTATTTTTCAATTAATTTTAAACCCGAATTTTTGAAAATATCCTCTATCTCTTTAATTTCTTTGATTGAATATTTGTGACAAAAGCGAGTTTCTTTTGATTGTTGTCCCCAGCCTAAAATGTAATCTCCGGGCTTTTTATCAAATTCCCAAAAGGTAATAATTAAAAGAGCGGGATTGTTTAAAAGTCTCGGGAGATTTTCAAACCATTTTTTACGAAAATTTTTGTCAGGAATATGATGAGTGAGCCCAAAGATTGTCACGACATTATACTTTCCTTTTATTTTTTTAATATCTAAAATAACATCTTTCTTAATAAACTTTCTTTTCTGTTTATCAGATAAAATTTCTATTTTTTCTGCTTCTAATAAAAGGTCGTTATTTATATCAATTCCTGTGTAATCAAAACTTTTAATTTTTGAACGAATATACTTTAAAAATCTCCCATTTCCACACCCAAGGTCAAGAATTTTAATACAACTTGTATTTTTTTCATTGTTTTTTATATCAGACTGTCCACTATTTAATTCATTTAAATTAAAGGTTTTAACGATTGTTTTGCAAACTCTCCCCCACCCTTCCCACGACCCTTGTCTGGTTTTTGAAAAATCTCCGGAAACCGATTGGTAAAAGAGTTCATTTAGTTTTAAAATTTGTGTAATTTCTTTTGAGTTCATTTATGAAAAAAAGGTTGAAAATTAAATCTAATAAAGATATTTTACTTCAAATTATCAAAGAAGTGGCGCATTTGGAAAATCCAAATCAGGAAAATGTTGCCCGTACAATAATAAAGCACCCATCTACTAAATCAGAAACCTTTTCTAAGTCGCAAATAATTGAAACCTATAATAATTTTAAAAAAGAACTTCATTTTTCCCCGGACGAGGAAAAGAAGTTTTTGGAAGCGATAAAAATGAAGAAAGTGAGAACAAAATCAGGTGTTGCCCCCGTTGCTATACTCACTAAACCATTTCCATGCCCGGGTCAGTGTATTTATTGTCCCAACGATCCTAATATGCCTAAAAGTTATCTTTCTATGGAGCCGGGTTCCCAAAGGGCACTTTCAAATGATTTTAACCCTTATTTACAGGTTTATAACAGACTTGTTGCCTATAAAAAAATTGGACATAAAACAGACAAAGTTGAGTTGATAGTGTTGGGAGGAACCTGGTCTTATTATCCTAAGGATTATCAAATCTGGTTCATAAAAAGAGCTTTTGATGCAATGAATGATTTTGATCCATTGAAAAAAGTGGAATATAAGAAAAAATCAGATGTTGTTAAAGATGATGAGATGTCTAATGATATTGAAGCATTATGGGAAGGTTTGTATGTTTCTCAGAAGAAAAATGAAACCGCTAAAACAAGGTGTGTCGGTTTATCTATTGAGACCCGTCCTGATTTTATTTCAAAAGATGAAGTTAGGGATTTAAGAAGGCTTGGGGCTACAAAAGTACAGCTGGGTATTCAAAGCTTAGATGATGAGATTTCAAAATTAAATAAGAGAGGTCATAGAGTCAGAGAGACAAAAAAAGCTTTTAGACTTTTACGATTGTCCGGGTTCAAGATTCAAGCTCACTGGATGCCTAATTTATATGGATCTACTTTAGTGCAGGATGCCGGAGATTTTAGAAAATTGTTTTCTAATCACAGCTTTAAACCCGATGAGTTGAAAATTTACCCGTGCTCTCTTATTAAAGGAACAGCCCTTTTTGACCTTTATCTAAAAGGAAAATGGAAACCTTATAGCGAGGAACAACTGCTTTGGATATTACAAGAATGTCTTACTAATACACCGAGGTATTGTAGATTATCAAGGGTTGTACGGGATATATCTTCATTTGATATTTTTGCTGGAAATAAAAAAAGTAATTTTAGGCAAATAGTAGAAGCAGATTTGGAAAAGAGAGGAATAAAAATAAATGATATTAGATATAGAGAAATAAAAGATGAGAAGATAGATTTTTCGTGTTTGAAATTGAAGAATACTCCTTACGAAACAACGGTTTCATCAGAATTTTTTCTTGAGTATGTTACCCCCGAAGATAAAATAGCAGGATTTCTGAGACTATCACTCCCGAAAAAAAGTGTGTTTTTTGAAGAAATTGTGGGTAGTGCCATGATTCGCGAGGTTCATGTGTATGGAGAGTTAGTTGAGATTGGAAAAAAAGGAGATAAAAAAGCTCAACATATTGGTATTGGATCCGAACTTATAAAAGAAGCGGAAAAAATCGCTAAAGAAAATGGTTTTGAGAAAATTTCTGTAATTTCTTCTATAGGTACCAGGCAGTATTATCAAAAGAAAGGGTACAATTTAGCAGGTTTATATCAGATAAAAAAATTATAAAAATAGCAAAGTCGGAAAAAGTTTTAAAAATCTAAAGAAACTCCGGAAAAGGCACATTAATATTATCAGTTAGATTTTATTGTCTACTTTACAGCTCTGTTTATTAACTTTTAAAATTTAAACCACTTTTCTGCAAATTGACCGATCCATGGTAACTCTTTCTTCTTTCTGCTCAGAGCGTTTATTATGCCTATTATGATGAAAGCAAATTCTGCGAGAGATATCAGAGGCGATATTACGTAAATTGCTCGTCCGATTACTGGAATGTACCTCAAAATGTATAGGGCTAGTGAAAAACAAACTATTAATAAACTTTGTTTTACGTGAAATTTTACAAACGGATCATCTTTTGAATCTGTTAGAAGTGGAATGAAGAAAAATAGATACGCAACTACTGCCATTCCCACGTTTTCCTCGTCAGATTTACTTTCAGACTCTGTTGGTTTTTCCTTTTTTTCCTTCTCTTCCAATTCTTTCAATGTCTCTTCCTGTACTTCTTCTTGTTCTTCCATATTATTTCTCCTTCGAGCTAAAAATAACTACTATTCAAATTATACACTTTTGGAGGATTTTGAAAAAAACTTGAAAACTTTTTAAAATAACCAAAGTTGTCATCAGTTTTTGGTTTTTAATTTTTGGGCTCATTAAAATTTTTCTTATATCTTATTTCTAGCATAGAAGAAAAGTTTTGATATATTTTTAAGATCAGAATATTAGTTGGGATTTGAAACATTGTGATGCCGGATATGTTTTTCCATGGGGTGAGATAACCTTCTGTTAGATAGTGTAGTAAAGTAAAAATTATCGTAGAGAAAATAAGACTTCCAAAATATGTTTTCCAATAATCAGGTTTTTTTCGGAGTGTTGTTTTAGGAAAAAATTTTTGGGAAACAAATTGCCATATTAAGAAAAAAATAATTGAGAAAAAACAAGCGGAAATTATTTGTATAGCAACTTGTGTTTGACTTTTAGAAATGTAATAAATAATTGAACCTATAAAAATGGAAATTATATTTATAAGAGAAAGAATTAAACTGTTAATCAAAACAGCCATTTTATTCTTCAATAACCTCCGTTTCAATAATTGAAACAGGTGAGACAGGTTTTGATATCTCCCCTGCTCCATTGTCGGTAACTTCCCCCGCAGCGATTTTGTCTACAACATCCATACCATCTACAACTTTTCCAAAAATTGTGTAATTTTTGGGTAGATTTGGAGAATCTTTTACAATAATAAAAAACTGGCTCCCATTTGTATTTGGTCCTGAATTTGCCATTGCTACCGTTCCTCTCACGTACTCCCCTTCAACAGGTTCATCGTTAAAAGTGTAACCCGGACTTCCCGAGCCATCTCCCAAAGGGTCTCCTCCTTGAATCATAAAATCTTTTATTACACGATGAAAGATTGTGTCATTATAAAAATCAATTTTTGAAAGATATACAAAATTAGTTGAAGCCATTGGTGCATCTAAAGGATTTACTTTTATAGTTATACTTCCTTCGGTAGTTTTTAAAATTACTTTATACTGCTTGGTAATATCTAATTTGATTTTAGGAGGTGTTACGTTTTGTTTGTCTGTTACTTTTATTATTTCTTCATTTTCTTTTTCATAAGGATTTTCCGATATAAGATTTTTATCGTTTGCAGTTAAAAGTAAAATGATTATCGCTAAAGGAACAAGTGTTAATATTAAAATTGTCTTTGTTTTCATAGTGTTATTTTACTACTTCTAAAAGAAACCTTGCTGCTTTGCCAAAATTTCCACATTTACTATGAGAGCTGTTTTAAAGAATTAAATATTTATTTTCTACTGCGTTATTAAATATTCAATATTTTAGAAAAGTATTTTATAGTTTTTTCCAGACCCTCATCAAGCTCAATTTTTGGTTCCCATCCCAAAACTTCCTTGGCTAAAGATATATCGGGTCTTCGTTTTTTTGGATCATCTTGAGGAAGTTTTTTGAATATTACCTGGGATTTAGAGTTAGTCTTTTCTATTACCACTTTCGCCAGTTCTAATATTGTGAATTCTTTGGGATTTCCGAGGTTCACAGGTCCCATAAAATTTTCTACGTTCATGAGTTTAAAAAGACCTTGAATCAGGTCATCAACATAGCAAAACGACCTCGTCTGTTCCCCGGTACCATATACCGTTATAGGATTGTTTTTTAAAGCTTGAACAATAAAGTTTGAAACTACTCTCCCATCATTTTCATACATTCTTGGCCCGTAAGTGTTAAAAATTCTTGCAACTCTTATATCTACCCCATGTTCCCGGTGGTAATCAAAAAACAAAGTTTCCGATATTCTTTTTCCCTCGTCGTAGCAGGCTCTTTCTCCTATTGTGTTTACATTTCCCCGATATGATTCTTTTTGCGGATGTTCCAGCGGATCCCCATAAATTTCCGAAGTTGATGCCTGAAGTATTCTGGCCTTATGCTTTTTTGCTATTCCAAGAACATTTATAACCCCTATTGTGTTAGCTTTTGCCGTTCTTATAGGATTTATTTGATATTGTATTGGTGAAGCGGGACAAGCTAAGTTGTATATTTGGTCTATTTTTAAATCGTCAAAAAATATCGGTTCAATTATGTCGTGTTCTATAAATTGAAAGTTCGGATGGTCAATTATTTTTCCAAGATTTTTTATGTTTCCCGTAAATAAATTATCTATACAAATAACTTTTTCTCCTTTTTCTATCAAGAATTCGCAAAGATGGCTGCCTAAAAAACCTGCGCCTCCTGTTACTATTATGTTTTTCATGAAAGTAATTGTATCATGGTTCCGGGCTGAGCCCGTTCCTTATTTCCAATTTATTTGCTAACATTTAATCACTAATGTATATCTCAATTGATTTAGGAAGATCGACAACAAGAATAGCATCAACCCTTGATTTGAAGAATATTTTTAAAATCGTCAAGTTTCCTACTGACAATAATATCAACACTCAAAAGAAAAATATGTCTGAAGCAGTAATTTCAGTATCAAACTTAGATAAAATCGATGCTGTGGCTTTTGGTTTTCCCGGTATATCAAGTAAAGTAAAAAATAAAATTGAAAAAAGCGCTAATTACCCACAAATAGAAGGAATGGATTTTTCTTCATTTTTGCCGGAAAAAGCAAGGGATGCAAGAATAATAGTAGAAAACGATGCGGCATTAGGAGCGTTGGGAGAAGCATATTTTGGCTCCGGAAAGAATAACAAGGTAATTGCTTACTTAACTTTAAGCACGGGTGTGGGAGGAGCTCGGGTTGTAAAAGGGAAAGATGAAAATGATTATGAATTAATAAATTCGGAACCAGGACATCAAGTAATTGAAAAAACAGACGATATTGAAGATGGAAGCGGTATAAGGGGTACTTTAGAATCATTTTGTTCCGGATCATATTTTAAGCAGAGATATGGAGTAAATCCTGATAAGACGGCTGGAAAAGAGGTTTGGAAAAAATACGCTTTCTATCTATCAGCAGGCATTTTAAACGTTATTGCAATGTGGGATCCCGAGGTGATAATTTTAGGAGGAGGCTTAGCAATTTATAATTTTGATTCATTTTATCCGTTCTTAACGAAAGAGTTGGAAAAGCAAAACTTTTTTGAAATTCCGAAGATTAAAAAAACTTTAATGGAAGATGACTCCGGAATATATGGAGGATTTATTTTATTAGAAAGGAATCTATGAAATTTTGTATTATTTACAAATACACAACTACAAAAAACAAATTTCAACTTGAGAAAAATCTTGAACAACTATCATCTATTCTAAGTGATATGGGACACGACACATTCATTTTTGATAGAGATATAAAAAATTGGCAAAATATAGAAATACCGCGCGAAGAATCTTCTAAAATGGTTTTTTCTACTATGACCGATTGTGATGGTGTGATTGCTTATGTTGATCACAGTGAACTAAGTGAAGGTATGGCTATGGAAGCTGGTTATGCAAAAGCTTTAGGAAAAAAATTGATAATGGTAGTTAAGGAAGGTGCGAGTTCTCCGAGAATAAGGAGCATATGTGATCTTTACATTGAATTTGAAGATACATCTGATTTAAAAGAAGAATTGGAAGATCATTTAAATAGCGCTTTTGCCACATCCCAATAAAAAGGGTTTCCGTTTTGTTTCTCAAAATACCACCACTCTACCCCCCAAAGATATAGGTCTTTGAATCCGGACTTTTGTGCGTAGTCAATTGTGGCAATAAAGTGATTTTTAGACATTGTTTGATCTTTTTCTTCCTGAGTAAGCTCGGAGTTTATTCTTGGCCCCCAGGGTTCTCCTTGAAGTTCGGTAACTATTATTTTATCCATGGGAACACCGACTATATTTGCCTTTATTTTATAAGTCCAGTGAGCTAGCGGGTATTGAAAATATATGAATTTTCCAAAAAATATTCCCCAAAAGTTGTACCAAATTTTCCTGTACATAGATATTCCTAAATAATCCCCCATTTTGTAGGTAGATTTCCAAAGTCCCCCTTCCCCGCTATCTTGAACCAAAATCGGTCTGTCATCTAAGCTTCTTACAAGTTCCACTTCTTTTAGCACGGTCTCCTTTTCGATTTCAGGATTGTTACATTCACCAAAAGGCCAAAAAGGTTCGTTTTCCACTTGCCATATTTTTATTGATTCAAAGTTTTTAAGTTCATTTATAGTCTGTTTTATATATTCCAAAAGCTCTTGTTCCTTTATGTTTTTATTTGAAAGATCATCCCACCACTGAGGTTCAAAACACTCCGGATATCTTGGTACTTTTCTCCCCAAAGATAAAATAACATTAATATTTCTTTTTTCGGCTTCTTCTAACTGCCACTTGATATTTGAATAATCGTAAATATCTTTTTCACGTTCAATCTCATCCCAGTAAGCAACTAATCTGATATTTTTTATCTTTAGATCATCTAGAGTTTCAATATAAACTTCTCTCCAATCAAGACCCATTTGCTCTGCATATCTGTTACTGAATGTCACACCGTAATTAATGTCTTTTTGTACTTTTGGCTTCAAAATGAAATAGAGGATTAAAAATAAAGCGGCGAGGGATAAAATTATCCATAATATTGTTCTTACCGCTTTAAGAGAAAAAAGCTTTTTAATTAACTTCCCGGCTTTTTTCATTTGATCCTTAAAACTTAATTCTTTTTTAAAGATTTTTAATATATTGGGCATTTTGTTATTTTTTATTCGTCCAATGAATTATTATTGCAGATTTTCGCATAGTAATAAAAAGAATTTCTTGGCTTTCTTTCTAAATTTCTTCTATCTATAGCCACAAGACCGAACTTTGGCCAATAACCCTCATGCCATTCAAAATTATCCATCAACGACCAGTGAAAATAACCCTTTACAGGAACTCCTTCTTGCATAGCGTCATATGTAGCTTTGAGCATATTTTTAATGAA
>Ga0116193_1002692_pt1 | contig 13287 bp, 10 predicted proteins | sample AD_UKC115_MetaG_FD_89892 | JGI IMG/M metagenome (GOLD analysis project Ga0116193, IMG submission 89892) | Active sludge microbial communities of municipal wastewater-treating anaerobic digesters from Hong Kong - AD_UKC115_MetaG | ecosystem: Engineered > Bioreactor > Anaerobic > Digestate... | reverse complement strand
GCCCGGCCAGCAGGAAATTTCGATAAAATACGCTAATGCCCTTACCGCGGCCGATAATCAGATTTTATTCCGTCAGACAATAACCGGCGTAGCTCAAAAACATAATATGACGGCAAGCTTCATGCCTAAAATTTTTGAAAACACCGCCGGCAGCGGATGCCACCTTCATTTAAGCCTTTTCAAAAACTCGAAAAATATAAGCGGCAGTAATAATAATCCGACCAAACTTTCAGATACCATGCAATATTTTATGGCAGGTATCCTGAAACATCTGCCGGCGCTTTGCGCGGTGACCGTTCCGAGCGTCAATTCATACAGGCGCATCCAGCCGCATTTCTGGAGCGGCGCTTATTCCTGCTGGGGTTATGACAACCGCGAGGCTGCTTTGAGAGTGATTACGGCGCCTGACGGAAAATCCGTGTCACATATCGAACTTAAAACTTCCGACGCAGCGGCTAACCCTTACCTTGCTCTCGGCGCAGTGATATATGCCGGACTTGACGGCATAAATAATAAAATGAGACTGAACGAGCCGGTCGCGGTAGACCCGGGGAATTTATCGGAAAAAGAACTTCAGGATAATGGAATTAAAAGGCTGCCTTTAAACCTTGGCGCGGCGCTGGAAGAATTAAGAAATGACGATATTTTGAAAAATGCTTTCGGAAAAGAACTTTTTGAGGCATATACCGCGGTCAAGAACAATGAATGGAATTCTATGAAAGATTATACCATAGAACTCGAAAGGAAAATGTTATTAAAACGGTTTTAAATTCGATTCGCGAAATTCCCGTAATCGATAATCACGCTCATCCTTTGCTTAAAAGCGGATTGGAAAATGAATTTCCGTTCTGGTCGGCCTTCAGCGAGGGATACGGTTCCGGCGTTGATTTTAAACATGTCGCGAATTCGCTTTTCTTTTTGCGTTCGATTAAAAAACTTGCCGAATTTTATAGCTGCTCCCCTGATTATGAATCGATTCTGGCTGCCCGAAAAAAATATCAGCCTGGCGTTATTTTTGAAAAATCCGTCAAACAAGGCAATGTAAAGGCAATTTTAATAGATGACGGTTTCCTGCCAAAAAAGTCACGCAGTATAAAGTGGCATTCGAAATTTACCGAAACCCGTAAAATATTAAGAATTGAAACTGAAGCCGAAAAAGCGCTGCTGCGAAACAATAATTTTGATGATTTTATAGATGATTATAAGTTGACGCTGAAAAAGGGCGCCGTTAAATCGGCCGCGTTAAAAACTATAATAGCTTATAGAAGCGGCCTGGACATAGAATCGCACAGCGCCGGCGAACTAAAAATATCGTTTGCAAGAGCGAAAAAAAGTCCAAGGCTTCTTGAAAAACCGATTCTTGATCATTTAGTAAGAATTGCAGCCGGGCTTGCTGTTGAAATGGATATTCCTTTTCAGTTTCATACCGGATTTGGCGACAGCGATCTCGATCTTTTGAAAGCAGATCCTTTATATCTAAAAAAAATTATTGATTGCCCCGAAAACAAGGGGCTGAAAATAGTCCTGCTGCACGCGGGATATCCGTTCGTAAAAAATGCCGGCTGGCTCGCTTCTATTTATCCTTATGTTTATGTTGATTGCGGCCTGGCCGTCCCTTTTTTAAGTTCAAACGGCATGAAAAACGTCATGTCGGAACTTATCGAATTATGCCCGTTAAATAAGATATTATATTCGTCGGACGCCCATTTTATTCCGGAACTTTATTATCTCGGCGCGGTTTCTGTTATAGAAACGCTTGCGGCCGTTTTTGATGATTGCGTGAATAGCCGCGAATTGACGGTGTCTGAGGCTTATAAGGCTGCATATATGATTTTATACCAAAACAGTTGTTCCCTTTATCGTCTTTATATATAATAATACTTAGCTGGCATCGGCAGAGTTTTTTTAAAAAAAACTCTGCTTTACGGTTTGTCATGCCTTGGTAATTTAAAGATAATTCAATTTTTTTAATATTAATAAGGCAAATAAAGCATGAAACGATATAGTTATGATACTTTAATTTTATGTCGAATTTATGTGTTATGTGTGGCTTTATATGAATTGACTTTGAATTTTAAATTTGATAAACTGCAAACACGGATAAAAAAGTGCCGAATCTTAAAAATTATAAAATAAGCGAGGATAAATGTTTCACTTTCCTAAAAATCTATATTCCGATGTCCGTATAGAGACGGTTTTTGAAACGCAAATAAGGTATTTGCAGGGCGAACTCGAGGAAATAAAAACGCGTGAAATAAACGGCGTTATGATCAGAATTTTCGACGGTAAAAAATGGTATTATTCATCTATAACCGAAATCGATCAGATTCAGGCCGAACTTGATAAGCTTGCTGAATTCGCAGTTCCAGATCCTGATATAAACAGTAATCAGGTTGTAAAAAAATTTGAAGTTAATACCGGCGAATATGTTAATTCTTTTAAAAATGACGTAAAAAATATTCCGGTCGGGTTAAAAGATAACTTTTTAAAAAGATATTTTTATCTTTTCAAGGAAAACAAAAATATAAAATTGTGGCGCGCCAGTTATATAGATAAGAATACCGAAAAAAAATTCTTTTCAAGTAAAGGTTCTAATTTGAAATTTACAAGCCAGATTTCAGGCGTAAATTATCATTTGAAAATGTCGGACGGAAAATCGCATTTTGCCGATAAATTTTCAAGGTGTTATAATTTTTTTAATGACGCCGATCTGACTAAAGAAATTAAGGATTTTATTGATGAATGCGATAATTTTTTGAAATCAGCCAATCCGGTGAAACCGGGTAAATATACAGTTGTTTTATCTCCGCAGGCGGCGGGGATATTCGCCCATGAAAGTTTCGGCCATAAAAGCGAAGCGGATTTTATGCTTGGCGATGAGGCTATGAAGAACGAGTGGAAAATCGGCAAAAAAGTCGGCGCCGATATTTTGACTATAGTCGATGAAGGCGGCGTTTTCGGAAGCGGTTATATTCCTTTCGACGATGAGGGCACGAAAACCGGTAAAAGTTTTTTAATCAAAAACGGAACGCTCGCCGGAAGACTTCACAGCGCGGTTACCGCGGCCGAACTCGACGAACGTTTAACTGGCAATGCGCGAGCTGTAAATTTTGAATTCGAGCCTATTGTAAGAATGACTTCTACATATATATTGCCAGGTAATTTGACTGAAGATGAAGTCTTTGCGGGTGTAAAAGAAGGAGTATTCATAAAAAGCGTTATTCACGGCTCAGGGCTTTCTACTTTCACTCTCGCTCCGGCCCTTGCTTATATGATCCGGGACGGAAAAATTTCGGAGCCTGTCAATATATCAGTGGCTACCGGAAATGTTTTTGAAACTCTGGGCGAGATCGACGGCCTTTCTGATAAATGTGAAATAATATCGATGTCGGAAGGCGGCTGCGGCAAGGGTGAACAATGGCCGCTGGGCGTTTCATTCGGCGGGCCTTATGTGCGTGTAAAAAAATTGAATATACAATAACTAACGTTAAATTTTAATGGTGCGTGAAGTAAATGAATATAGAAAAAATAAAAAGGCAGATAAAACAAACTTCGGTCAATATAGTTAGTACAAAAATAGATTCGATAAGCCGAAAAGACATATCCAGGAATGCGTTAAGAGTTTATTCGGGCGGATTTATAGGAGTCGCGGGAGCTGTCGGGAATTGTGATTTTTCAAAATTGGAAAAAAATGCGGCCGCTAATCTCGATTACAAAATCAGCTATCCGTATGAACTTTCGTCCTGTCGAAAACAGGTAAACCTCACCGATGAAATAATAAGCGAATCCGACCTTGCCGATGAAGTCGATGAACTGCTTGGTATTTTAAGGAAAGAAAGATCGGATTTTTTATTTTCTAATAATGTTAAAATATGTCAGTATCTCGAGGAGATGTCGAATGACCGCGGGCTCGACCTTTCTTATCGCGTAAGATATATTGAAGCCGGCTTGATTTTTAAACATAAATCGTCGGTTAATATTCTCGACGGCGCTGTCGGGTTTCAGGGCAGGAAATATAACAGAAAATCATTCGTGAATTTTATAAATGAAATTTGCACGGCATATAACAATCCTGTCAAATTGCCTGATTCAAAATTGCATAAAGTCGCGTTTATGTCGGATGACGGCCAGTTTTTATCGAAATTGGTGAACGATCTGAACGGCCGCGCCTATGTGAACGGCGCTTCATTATTTTCGGATAAAATCGGACATAAGCTTTTTAATGAAAAATTTACTTTTTATCAGTCTAATGATCCTTACGAAAAAATAACCAGCTTTTTTGACGACGAAGGCGTAATTAATGAAGATTATTTGTATCCTTTGATAAAGGATGGAGTCTTAAAGACGCCTTATACCGATAAAAAATATTCCAGCCTCTATAAATTAGAGCATACGGCAAGCGCCTGCTGCGATTATGACAGCGTCCCGAAAATCGGGTTCAGCGGTTACAAAATACAAGAGTCTTCCAATACTCTCAAAGAGCTTTTAAACGGCGAGCCTGCTGTGCTTGTATGGATGGCTTCCGGCGGCGATTATACCGAGAACGGCGATTTCGCCATGCCGGTCCAGCTAGCTTTTTTACATGACGGCGAGAAATTCATAGGCAGGCTTCCGCAAATTCAGGTTTCCTCAAATATTTTTAAAATGTTCGGCTGCGATTATATAGGCACCTCGTCTGATAATATTTTCGATCTTTTAAATGATAAAATGGTCGTCTGCCGGATGGATGTTTCTCAAATTTAATATGAATTTTGCTTAAAAAGGAAGGGATTATAATGATAAAAAATTCGCTTAACATATTGATCGGCGGCGAAGCCGGCGACGGAATACTGTCAACGGGCGAGATTTTATGTAAAATATTTTTTGAAATGGGTTACGGCCTCTGCACTTATAAAAATTTCCCTTCGCGCATAAGAGGCGGGCATACGGCTTATTCGGTAAGGATCGCAGATGATTTTTGCGCGGGCCGCGACCCGGAAATTGATATATTGGTCGTTTTTGACTCGGAATCTTTTGAAATTCATAAAAATGAATTAAAAGACGGAAGCGTTGTGTTTTATGATTCTTCTAAAATAAAAGTTCTTGGTGAAAAACCTGACCGAAAAAATATTATGTACTATGCGGTGCCGTTCGCTGAACTCGCCAGCGCTAATTTTCAAAAGCCGATGTTTAAAAATACTATCGCAATCGGCTGTATAGCTTCTATGCTGAATATAGATAATAAATTTATAGAAAATGGTTTTGCCAAATCAATAAAATCTAAAAAGGGCGATGACGCCTTTGATATGAATTTAAGAGCCTGCGGGATCGGCGCAAATTATTATAACGATAGTCTTAAAGGTGTGAAAAATGAATTATGGCCGTCGCCGGTTTTAAAAAATGCACTTATGATGACCGGTAACGAAGCGATAACGCTTGGCGCCCTGACTGCCGGATGCAAAATTGCGGTTGCTTACCCGATATCGCCGGCTACTGAAATATTTGAATCGATGTGTTCGCTGCTGCCGAAATACGGCGGGAACGTTATGCAGGCGGAAGATGAGATAGCGGCTTTATGCGCGGCGATGGGCGGCGGATTTGCCGGCGCGCGTTCGATGACTTCGACATCTGGGCCCGGTATTTCATTGATGGCCGAGGCTATAGGCCTTGCAGGGTGCGCCGAAGTGCCTGTCGTAATAATTGATGCTCAGCGGCCCGGACCTTCGACCGGGCTTCCTACTAAAACCGAACAGGGTGATTATTACCATTCGATTTTTTGCTCGCATGGCGATATTCCGCGAATTGTTATTATACCCGGGAATTTAAAACAATGTTTTGAATTTACCGTAAACGCTTTTAATTTGGCGGATATTTATCAGTGCCCTGTCATTGTTCTAAGCGAGCAGGCGCTTTCACAAAATAAATTTGTGGCGCCGGAGTTCGATTTTTCGGCGGTAACTATAGACCGCGGAAAAATGATCGGCGATAACGAACTCGAAGGACTTAACGGCGGCTACTTAAGATATAAATTTACCGATGACGGAGTGTCGCCGCGTACGATTCCAGGCCAGAAAAACGGAATTTATTTATGCAACGGCAATGAACACTGCGAATCGGGACGGATAAGCGAAGACCCTTTGAACCGGGTTAAAATGATGGATAAGCGCCAGAAAAAAATCGAGAGCGCTTCAAAATCAAAATTTTTGCCGCAGCCTGAATATTTCGGAAATGAATCCGCTGAATATGGCGTTATAATGGCCGGTTCTAACTATGAAACTGTAAAGGAAGCATTTTCGATTCTGGACCGTGAAGGGGCAAACGTATTTAAAGCCATGCAGATTACTGCTTTAATGCCGTTCCCGGCCGAAGAGGTTTCTGAATTTTGTTCGAATTTGAAAAAGGTAATTGTGATAGAAAATAATAAAACCGCTCAACTAAGCAATATAATTAAAATGAATGCGCCGGTTCATAGTAAATTACGGTCAATTTTAAAATATGACGGCGTCGCGCTGTCGGCGAAAGAAATTGCTCTGGCTTTAAAGGAGGTAAGATAATGACTATTACCACTAAAGATTTATCTTATGGAAAACCTACATGGTGTCCGGGTTGCGGCCATTTCGCGGTTTTGAACGCGCTGCAGCGTGCTATAATAGAGCTCGGGCTTAAAAAAGAGAATATAGCCTGTGTTACCGGTATAGGATGTTCGTCGAAATTATCCGAATATCTTGATACTTATGGATATCATACAATACACGGCCGCTCGATACCTTCCGCGGCCGGCGTAAAACTTGCCAATCCGGGACTCGAAGTGATAGCCGCGGGCGGCGACGGCGACGGTTTTGCCATTGGCTGTGGCCATTTTGTTCATGCTGTACGGCGCAATATCGATATAACATATATATTAATGAATAACCAGGTTTACAGCCTCACTAAAGGCCAGACTTCGCCTACATCAGACAGGGGCTTTGTTACTAAAACATCGCCTGACGGCGCTGAAGAAACACCCATTAATCCTCTGCTTCTGGCTCTGGCGGCCGGAGCGTCGTTTGTCGCGTCAGGTTTTTCTTCGGATGTCGCCGAGCTTTCAAAAATTATCGCGGCCGGCATCAGGCATAAAGGGTTTTCTTTTATAAACGTAATGTCGCCGTGCGTCACTTTTAATAAGCTGAATACTTATGACTGGTATAAAAGGAATACCTATAACATAGAAGAATCTGAATCGGAATTGGATTCGGGAATAAAATATAACCCTAAATCATATGAATTCGCGATGGAAGTAGCCATGAATTTTTTCATAAGAAAGCCGGTCGGGATTTTATTTGACGTCGAAGTTCCGGTTTTTAAGGAAACCTGGCTTTCCCAGTATCCGGTGGCGCCGGCAAATCAGCAGATAAACGATATTTCTCAATACCATAAACTGATGAAGCAATATTGCCGTGAATAATTGCTTGTGATATGAAAATATATTAAAGTTTTTTACGGGGGCAATAAAGGGGTAACACCCCTTTAAATGCCCCCGTACCCCCTTTTTAATCCCGGCTATTTCTATCGTTGGATTGGCAAGCTATGTTATATTTTCTTTGTTTTTAGTTTCGTCAAACGCGCGGCGTTTGACGAAACATAGCAATCGCGGCCTTTTCTCAGGCCGCGATACGGAGTGATTAAATGATTTGACGAGCAGGCACGGAGGCCTGCCGGAAGATTGAATTGTGCATTTTTATAGTTATGTTATGTTGCGGAGAAATAGTAAAATTGATAGTAACAAAGTTTCATAGGATTTCGTTTCGCCGCCCCCTTATATAAAATAAACAATAAAAAAATATAATAGGAGTTAAATAAATCATGAAAAAATGGGACAATTATTTTATGAATATAGCTCGCATGGTTGCGGAATCGAATACGTCATGTATCAGGCGGCAATTTGGCGCGGTTCTTGTCCGGTCGGATAAATCCATAATATCGACAGGGTATAACGGCGCGCCGTCGGGCGTTAAAAGCTGCGGCGACAGAGGCTATTGCTATCGCGATAGAAACAATATCGAGTCAGGGACGAGGCATGAGGCTTGCTATGCCGTGCATGCCGAGCAAAATGCGCTTTTGTTTGCGGCTAAACACGGAACTCCCACCGATAATTCAATTTGCTATGTGACGGCGCGGCCGTGTTCAGTCTGCCTTCGTTTGCTCGTTCAGGCGGGCGTCAAAGAAATAATATACGACATCGATTATCCTGAGGCGTGGGAGGGCTACCAGGAAATAGCCAAACAGGTCGTATTAAGGAAATTTAAAGAGTAATATATTATGAACCTGGTCTGATATATTTTTAACTTTCGGCTGTTTAATAAATTTTTAACTGAAAAAACATAATCATTTAACTCATGTATTATTGAATTTTATTTTTGTTTGTGCTAAAATATAATTTATAAAAACCTGAACATGTTCAGGAACGTAATTTAATGTGAATTGGAAGGGGATTTTTAATGAATTTATCTAAAAGTTTAGTTCTTGGTGCAATGGCTCTTATGTTTTCGACCGCTGTAATTATGCCGGCTGATGTTAACGCTCAGGCCGCAGGCGAAGGAAAGGGCAAAGGCAAAGGTCCTAAAATGAGCATCGAAGAAAGAAAAGCGAAAATGGAAGAACGCAGGGCAAAAATGGATGAACAATTCGAGAAAAATTTAGCTCAAAAGTTAGAACACATAGCTAAAATAGAAAAAACTATATCTGAAGGCAAAATAAATGAACAGCAGAAAGCAAAAATGCTGGAAAATTTGAAAAAACAGCTTGAAATGGCTGAAATGATGATTAACGAAAGAAAAGAAGCTATAAAAATGGCTGAAGAAAACATAAAAAAAGCAGAAGACGCTAAAGCTAAATTAAATGAATTGATAAATAAGCTTAACGCATATACTCCTGCAGCAAATACGACACCGGCAACCCCGGCAACCCCGGCAACCCCGGCAACTCCAGCGACACCTGCTACTCCGGCGACGCCTGCTACTCCGGCGACGCCTGCGGAACCTGCTAAACAACAATAATAACTTTTTAAATATGAATTAATAAAAAGGCTGTCTGGATAATTAATTTAGACAGCCTTTTTTTATATGCTGAAAACAAGTTTTAAAAAGGCAATAAAATGCTCAAAAATTAAATCTTAAAAATGATTTACTGGACTTAATGTAATTTTGATTTTGTTATTTTGTTCTAATTTATTTTCGTGAAATTTATCTATTTTTAAATTATTATATCATTTGATTTTGGCTCTTTTATGAGTAAAATGGTTGACTTTTTTTAGTGTCAAGAGAAAAAAAATTTTTTTTTGACGTGCTGTTGATATTGTGGATAAGTCTGTGAATAAGTATAAATAAAGGGATTTTGGTGTATTGAAATTGTTTATAAATTTGTTCAAAGAAAATCAAAAAAAAGCTTGACAGGCTAAGCTTTTTAAAACATTATATTTTTTTTAAAAGCCGGGAAAATAAAATTAGCGATATACGGCAAAGCGGATTATATATTGTTGATAACTATGTAAAAAAAGTAAGAAATATCCGGCAATATCTAACTAGGCGTACTTTTTTATCGTATATTTGGCAAATTAAAAATTTATTTGCGTTTGCCGGTGCGTTCAAAAAAATGCCGATTATGTTTTTCTAAAAAAAAATCCATTAATTTTCTTATTAAAATTGACACATTTCATACATATGTGGTAAAATAAAAACACTTTTTTTATTAATAAAAAAATAGCGCCGAAAATATATAACCAGCGTTTTTATTATTTTTAGAATTATTTAATATGACAAAAATTGAAAGGGGTATTGAAATTGAATTTTGACTTTACTGAAGACCAGATTCAGATAAGAGACATGGTAAGAGAATTTGCGCAGAATGAAATCGCGCCTAATGCCGCTAAATATGATGAAAAAGCCGAATTCCCATGGGAAATAGTAAAAAAAATGGCTGAAATGAACCTGCTTGGAATGATGATTCCGGAGCAGTACGGCGGTATGGCATTTGATGCTACGACTGCAACTATAGTCATTGAAGAAGTCTCGAAATGCGACGCAGCTATCGGCGTTATTCTTGCCGTTCAAAATTCGCTCGGGGTTTCAGCTTTAATAAAGTATGGTTCCGAAGAACTGAAACAAAAATATTTGCCTGACATAGCCAGCGGTAAGAAATTATGCGCTTTCGGCTTGACTGAAGCCGGCGCCGGTTCAGATTTTTCCGCGATGACGACAGTCGCCGAGGATAAGGGTGATCACTGGCTTATTAACGGCCGTAAGATATTCATAACTAATGGTTCGACCGCTGAAACTTTTACGATAATCGCTATGACTGACAGAAATAAAGGCGCGCGCGGCATGAGCGCGTTCGTTGTCGAAAAAAGTTACCCCGGCTTTTCGGTCGGCACTATAGAGAAAAAGCTCGGTATAAGAGCTTCCGATACTGCCGAATTGATACTTGACAACGTTAAAGTGCCTAAGGAAAATTTGATAGGGAAAAAAGGCTACGGTTACATATATGCCATGGAATCGCTTGATACCGGAAGAATAGGCGTTGGCGCTCAGGGGCTTGGGATATCGCAGGCAGCTTTTGACGCGGCGTTGAAATATTCGAAAACGAGAGTTCAGTGGGGGTCGTCAATCAATAAACTCCAGGCAATACAGTTTAAATTCGCCGATATGGCAACAAAAATTGAAGCCGCCAAATGGCTGGTTTATCATGCGGCGCATTTGAAGGATACCGGCAAGCCTTATACAAAAGAGGCTTCAATGGCAAAAGTATTCGCTTCCGAAATGGCCACCGAGATCACTCATCAGGCGATGCAGGTTATGGGCGGCTACGGTTACATGAAAGAATATAACGTCGAACGTTATTACCGTGATGCAAGGATAACTGAAATATATGAGGGCACATCCGAAATTCAGCGTCACGTAATAGCATCGATTGTGATGAAATAATATTAGTGAATTTGAAAATAAGCGCGGCCTTCGAAACGGCCGCGTTTATATTAATATTTATAAAAATCAAAATTTTATAGGGCGGGGGAAGTATGGATATATTTGAAGAAATGGAAAAACGCGGCCATGAAGAAGTAAATTTTTTCTATGAATCCGATTTTGATATGAAAGCGATAGTTGCGATACATAACTCAAACCTCGGAAAGGCTTTCGGCCCGACTCGAATAGGAAATTATGTATACGAAGAGGAAGCCATCGCTGACGCTATTACTCTTTCGCATGGTGAAACGCTTTCTGCGTCGATTTCCAACTGCGATCTTGGCGGAGCGTTCGGAATACTTATAAAAGATGAAGAAAACCCTCTTTCGGAAGGATATTTGCGTGCATACGGCCGCTTTTTACAGACTTTCGGAAAAAGGATAGGGACGATGACCGGAGTCGGGCTTACTCAGGAAGATATGCTCTGCGTTGCTAAAGAATTCAAGCAGATATACGGATTGCCTTCATATTGCGGCGGTCTCGGCGATCCTCATTATTATATTGCGTACGGCGTTTTGTGCGGTATGCGCGCATGTGCCGCCGAATGTTTCGGCAATTCTACGCTCGAAAAGAAAAAAATACTGATACACGGCCTGAACTATGCCGGACTTCATCTGGTTAAGATGCTCGCTAAAGAAGGCTCCGAGATTTTTATTACAGATGATAAATATGATAATGTCAAGCGCGTAAAAGATGAGATACCGCAGGTTCAGATTGTACATCCGGATGAATATCATAACCTGCAGGTCGATATATTCGCGCCATGCTCTTATATAAGCTCGACCAATGTCGAATATATCGATAAAAAAATGTGCAAAATAATCGCCGGCACCTCGAAGGTACCTCTTGAAACAGAGGTTTTATCCGAGGCCGCCAAAAAAAATGGAATACTATATATTCCGGATTTCGTCATAAACGCGGCGGAAATGATTTATGCTTATTCTGAAATAAATAATTTTGATTCCGAGCGTGTTAAGAAGCACATTGAAAAAATATATGATATCGTGCTTGAAGTTATTTCGAAAGCCAAAGAGAACAATGAAACCACAAGCAAAGTCGCTGAGGAAATGGGCTGGGAAAGGCTTAACATAGTCAGGAAATTAAGAAAAATATATACTGGCGCATTTTAATTTTTAGGGGCGTGTGAAGAAAATGAGTGAACAGAAAAAATATATATTGGTTATCAATCCGGGCTCGACATCCACGAAAATAGCGGTTTACGAAGATGCCGCGCCTTTATTTGTACAGAATATAGCGCATCATAAAAAAGATCTCGAAAAATTTAAAAATATTAACGATCAATATGAATATCGTAAAAATATGATATTAAAAACATTGGCGGATAAGGAATTTGACGTAATCAGATTGAGCGCGGTAGTCGCTCGCGGCGGTTTGATGAAGGCGATCGAAGGCGGAACCTACACTATAAATCAGCCGATGATAGACGACCTGGTGGCAGGCGTTTCCGGCAAACACGCGTCAAACCTCGCTGCCGTTATAGCTTACGGCATCGGCTGGGACCTGCGTGTTCCGTCATTTGTGGTAGATCCTCCGGTTATCGACGAATTTACCCCGCTGGCTAAGCTCACGGGCCTGCCTGAATTCAAGAGACGTTCGATGCTCCATGCTTTGAATATAAGAGCTGTCGCGCGCCGCGAATCGCACAACATGGGAAAGGCGTTCGAGGATAATAATTTCATAGTGGCTCATATGGGCGGCGGCGTATCGGTCGCGGCATTGAATAAAGGCAAGATTGTCGACGGCACGAACGCTCTTTATGAAGGGCCTATAACTCCTGAACGAGCCGGATTCCTTCCGACATGCGACATGATGACGCTTGCTTATTCGGGACAGTATAAAACTCGCGAGGAATTGTACGCGAAACTTATCGGCAAATCAGGATTCGTGGCTTATATGAACACTAATTCGGCCAAGGAAGTCGAAGATTTATACGTTAAAGGCAATGAAACCGCAAAACTTCTTTATGACGGCATGGCTTATCAGGTCGCTAAGTGCATAGGCGAGATGGCAACCGTTTTAAAAGGCAAAGTTGACGCAATTATTCTGACAGGCGGCATGGCTTATTCCAAGATTCTGATAGATGACATATCGGAACGTGTTTCGTTCATCGCCAGGATCGTTAAATCGCCGGGCGAAGACGAGCTCCGCGCGCTGGCTGAAGGCTGCCTGCGCGTACTGAACGGCGAGGAAACCGCTAAAATTTATCAGTAATTAAATTGTGTTTTATGGAGGAATGAATATATGTCAATGTTTTCACTTTTAAAGCAGACAGGGTCAGAGCAGGTTAAAT
>Ga0116193_1002691_pt1 | contig 13287 bp, 8 predicted proteins | sample AD_UKC115_MetaG_FD_89892 | JGI IMG/M metagenome (GOLD analysis project Ga0116193, IMG submission 89892) | Active sludge microbial communities of municipal wastewater-treating anaerobic digesters from Hong Kong - AD_UKC115_MetaG | ecosystem: Engineered > Bioreactor > Anaerobic > Digestate | place... | reverse complement strand
TATTGAGGTAGAGGCTTCCTGTCCCTAAACCCATGACCAATGGATTATCCAAAGTAGAAGCAAACTGGGCGAGTGCATTCAATCCAATGTTAGCTTCAAGAGCCGAAGTAATCCACCAGTGAATTTGGAATTTATCGCAGAGTTCTATCCATTGCTTTGTTGCCAGAAATCCTCCGAGTAATGATGGCTTCAACACAATGTACTGTGGATGAATTTCTTCGAGAATACGTAATCTTTCATCATCATTTTCAATCCCAATCAATTCTTCATCAAGCGCTATAGGTATAGGGGATTTATGACAAATTTCGGCAAGAGCAAGTGTTTGTTTAGGTTTTATTGGTTGTTCAATGGAATGAATGTCATATTTAGACAGGATTTCGAGTTTTCTAAGTGCTTCAGCCGGTTGCAAAGCACCATTAGCATCGAGGCGTATCTCAATGGGCAAGGAAGCATAAGTTTCGCGTATATATCTTAAAATGTCCAATTCATCTTCGAAACAGTTTGCTCCTATCTTCAGTTTTAGAACACGAAAGCCTTGCATTAGCTTTTCGTCCACCTGACGTTTCATTTCTTCAGGTTCACTCATCCAAATAAGCCCATTGATAGGAATAGATTTCTTTCCTTTAACAAAATCCGAAGGAAATAAAATTCGGTTTCCACCACCCGAGAGGTCGAGCATAGCGGTTTCATAAGCCATTTGCAAAGCCGGGAAACCATTAAAAAACCCTATTTGTTCAACCAATTGGGGTGAGTTACATAAATATTGAAGTTTTTCATAAAATCCTGGTCGAATATCAGGACTTAAGTGAGGCAAAAGGCTACACTCTCCTATGCCAACAGTTTGAGGATTATCCTCATCGAAGAGCAAAAGGAAATAACTATCTTTTGTAATAAGCGTACCCCTTGAAGTTCCCGCAGGTTTTTCGAAAATAAGCTTACGGTAAATATTTCTTGCCTTTAAATTACCCATAACGAACCAATTCCATATAATAAAACCGTAATAATAGTTCCCATACTCACTTTTTTCAATTCAGGGTCGAGGGCTTGTTGAGATTTAATTTGAAAAACCCTGATTAGATGCGAGGCAAACCAAGGGATATTCAATAAAGTCAGCCATTGCAAAATAGAAGTTTGCCGATAATAGACATAGATGAAAAAAGCCACCTCGGCAAATAAAAGAATGAAGAGATGATAGATTTTTGCTTTTTGAGGGCCAAGCAAAACGGGGATGGTTTTTTTCCCCCAAGATGCATCGGTGTATAGGTCTCTCATATTATTGATATTCAATACAGCAACGCTAAACAATCCCAATGAAATAGAAGGCAAACAGACCAAAGTATCCCAAGCATTGGTATGCAAATAATATGTACCGGCAACACCAACGGGACCAAAAAATATGAAAACGAAAAAATCACCCCATCCAACATATCCATAAGGATTGCGTCCAACTGTATATTTTATGGCGGCTAATATGGCTCCCAAGCCCACCAAGAGATAAATTAAAGCAGTAAAACTCAAACGGTAGTGTAAACCTTCAAGAATAAGCCATATACCAGAAATAACCGAAAGAATAATGGTAACGAAAATGGCATTTTTCATGGCATGAAGAGAAATAGCCCCCCTCTGAAGGCCGCGTTTAGGTCCTATGCGTTCTTTATTATCGACTCCACTCAGTGCATCACCATAATCATTAGCTAAATTGGCCAAAATCTGCAGTAAAACAGTAGTCAGCAAAGCAAGAATAAACACACTCCATGAGAACTGACGAAAAGATAAAGCCATAAAACTTCCCATCAGCGCACTTGAAAGAGATAAAGGGAGTGTACGTGGTCGTGCTGCATCTACCCATTCTTTCAAAAGTGTTTTATTCATCATCAAAACTTATGGAAATTTAGGAAATTTTGAAAAATCAGGATCGCGTTTTTCAAGAAAAGCTTTTTTACCCTCCTGAGATTCTTCGGTAAGATAATACAGCAATGTTGCATTACCGGCTAGTTCTTGAATGCCAGCTTGTCCATCGAGTTCGGCATTCAGCGACATTTTTATCATTCTCAGGGCAATAGGACTATGTTTCATTATGGTTTTACACCAATCTACTACTTCGTCTTCCAAACTATCAAAAGGAACCACTTTATTGACCAGACCCATATCCAGCGCCTCCTGTGCAGTATATTGGCGGCAGAGGAACCACATTTCTCTTGCTTTTTTCTGACCTACAATGCGAGCCAGATAAGAAGCACCAAATCCCCCATCGAAACTGCCAACTTTTGGACCGGTTTGTCCGAAAATTGCATTTTCGCTTGCTATGGTTAAGTCGCATACTACATGAAGCACATGTCCTCCTCCTATAGCATATCCATTAACCATAGCTATAACGGGTTTTGGAAGCGAACGGATCAAACGCTGTAAATCAAGAACATTCAAACGTGGTATACCATCTTTGCCTACATAACCCCCAAGACTTTTTACGTTTTGATCGCCTCCACTACAAAATGCCTTATCTCCTTCTCCTGTAATCACTACTACTGCTATATCGGGATTTTCTCTGCAATGAATCATCGCATCTATCATTTCTTCAATGGTATCTGGCGTAAATGCATTGCGATATCGTGGTCGATTTATTGTAATACGCGCAATACCTTCGAAAAAATCAAACTTTATTTCCTCGTACTGTTTGATAGGAACCCAGTTTCGTTTTGTTGACATCATCTCTATAGTTTAGTGTTTATTGATATAACTTTCTAAAATCCATAGCATTTTCTTCGGCCGGTGTAAATATTTCGAGCAGTAAAGGCCCATCGCGATGTTGAGAGAACATATCCTGTAAAGCTTCCTCAAGAGAGTCTTTGTTATCAGCCATTAAATATCTGACTTGCCGTGCTTTACAAATTTCACGAGCATCAAAATGGTGTTTCATCTCTATAAACTCTTCGAGTTCTTCGAATTGATCGGGTCCTTCGATAATACGAAAGATATTCCCTCCACTATTATTAATTAAAATGATGTTCAGCTGAGAATTGACAAATTTATTCCACAAAGCATTCTGATCGTAAAAAAAGGCCATATCGCCAACAATAATGGTAACAGGTCGTTGGGCAGCATAAGCAAATCCAACTGCCGTAGATAAACATCCATCTATTCCACTTGTACCTCGATTGCTAAAAAACATCCTGCCTTTAGGGTGATCAAAAAATTGTGCATATCTAACGGGTGTGCTGTTGGCAAGATGTACCACCATATCATCAGGCATATATCTGAAAATTTGCGAATAGACATATAAATCGATAAATTTGGCTTGATGGATTAATTCGTTCTGCTTTTGATTTGTTCTAATTCTGAATTTTTGCCATTGCTCCTGATAATTCCCTTTTGATGGCAATCCTCGACGCAGAATATTTTCAAGAAAATCTTCGGGTTTACTGAAAAAAGTATGCGAAAGATGATAAAAAGTATCCTGATAAAATTCTTGGGGATCGATGCCTATACGCCAATGAGGTATAGAAAGTGGAAGATTGCGAACAAAACTCTTTACATTTTTAGATATAATGTTGCCGCCGAATGTCAGAATCAAATCGGGCGCAATAGAGTACTTTTCAACTTCTGACAGGTTGGCCAATAATAAGTCGGCATTAATAATAACGTGAGAAGAAAAGAGATTAGAGGTGGTTTCGGCAATTATTTGTGTAGTGGGGTCTTTACTCATTAGCTCGAGAAATGGAAAAACCGGATGATCAGGGTGCAATTGCCCTACTATCAACAGTTTACGATTGAATGACAGCCAGTTTTGTATTATAGCATCGTCGAAAGTAGTTTTTCCCTCAACAAACTGGATAATAGGATAATGATGAACATTTTCGATAGAGGGTAAATCATAAAGAGGCTCAGCAAGAGGCAAATTGATATGGATAGGTCCTGGCACCGGGTAGAGAGTAAGTGCAATAGCTTCATTAATGATTCGAACTCTATGACGTTCTTCAAGCTCAGTATGTATTGGGGAAAGATGGAAACTTTTTCGAATAAAATTATCGAATACTTGGCGTTGATGAATGGTTTGTCCATCACCTTGATCGATAAGTTCTTCCGGCCTATCGGCTGTAATAATTAACAAGGGAATTTTTTGATAATAAGCTTCTGCAATTGCAGGACTATAATTAAGAACAGCAGTTCCCGAAGTAGAGAGTAAAGCCACTGTTCGCTGTAAATATTGAGCCATACCTAAGGCAAAGAATCCGGCACTGCGTTCATCGGCTATGGGGATAATTCGAAATAAACCCGATTTTTGAAAAAGAATAATAGCCGGAGCATTTCTCGAACCAGGGGAAATGACAACATGTGTAATTCCATGTTGAGACATGAGCGAAATCAAAATCTCAATATTTTTTTTATCGAAGCTCATGGATAAAAATCTCCATTTTTCAAAAAGGTCTCGGTCTTTTCTAAAGCATTGGCTATAGTTCTACTTTTCAAACAAACCTCATCCCATTCTGCCGTAGGATTGGATTGTGATGTAATGCCAGCACCTGCGAATATCCATGCATGTTGGGGATCAAGCTTTGCACAGCGCAAATTAACAAATAATCTAAAGAATTGTTTCGAAACTATTCCAAGAAATCCAGAATATAGAAGACGCGGGTGTTTCTCGGTTTGCTGGATAATCTGAAAAGCTTCTTCCCTTGGCACACCACAAACAGCAGGTGTAGGATGCATAGAAACAACCAATTTAACAGCTTGCTCAAAATTACCAAGAGCTTCAAAAGTAGTACACATGTGTTCGATGTCTCCAGCTTGAATGATTTGAGGCCCTTTTTTCTCTATATCAGTACAACCAGCATTTAGTAAATTTTGCAAAATGAATTCAACAACATAATCATGCTCGAGTTTTTCTTTTTCGCCCCATTTTTTATCTCCAAACCTTGGTACACTTCCAGCCAATGCCATGCTTTTTAAATGCTGGCCCTCATAAGAAAGCAATAACTCGGGACTAGCACCAATCCATAAACCATAATTTGGAATAAATGCAAGATAAACAAAGGCCCCAGGATGTTCATTAGATAAAAAATCAAAAAGCAATGGTGACAAGTGTTGAACCTTAAATTGCTTCGAAAATATGGCTGACAATACGACTTTTTTTGCCTGTCCGTCTTTTAAAAAAGCAATCATTTTTTCAACTTCAGCAATATAATCATTCTCTTTGGTTGAGTTGAGTAAATCTTTAAAGCCGCCATTGCTTTCATACACAGCAGAACCCTCAAGATAATTGACTTCTTCCCACGATAATGAATCTTCAAAAATTACAGCTTGTGCATCGGGACTAAAAGGAGCAAAAACGAAAACCTCATCCTCTATTGAAGCAAAACATTTCAGATATTCAACCATTCGTATCTTGCCCGGTATAAAGCAATAAGTGTTTTTTTGCATAGGCATACGAAAAAGCACGAATGGCCTCGCTTTTTCTATCATTTTTCTAATAAAAGCAGAATGTTTCTGAAACTCGTAAATCTGTAGCATCATGCAGAATTATACAACCAATTTCCCGAAATGTTTAATTTCTTAAGAACTATACATCGAAATCTTAGCATTCGACCCATATACATGCTCTTTAAGGTTCATTCAATATTGATTTGTTATATAGGAGCAAAAAAACAGTTCATCATGCTTTTGTACAAGAGATTACAAATCTATTAAAATTGTTTTAGCCCTCTAAATCGATGGATTAGATTAGTGACAAAAAACACTAATTTTGGAAAAGGGAATGGCCTATATCGCATAAAAATCCAAAATTTTCAGAGCATAAACCTATAGAATGGATGATTTTTCTGAGATTCATTTCATGTGTTTTTAAGTAAATAAGCACTGATTCAATAAATTTATCTCATCTTTCGCTTGCAGGCAGTAATTTTGCATTTAAAGATTTCTTTTTATGTCGATAGAAAACGAAAATATAAAACGTACCGAACTTTCAGAATTGGGTGAGTTTGGTCTGATTGAGCGTCTTACTAAAGATTTAACGTTACATAACCAAAGCACTATAAAAGGGGTTGGAGATGATGCAGCTGTTATGCAATATGATAATCATTCGCTTATCTTACTCACCAATGACATTTTGATAGAAGGAGTACATTTCGATTTAACTTATACGCCTTTAAAACATTTAGGCTACAAGGCTGGGGTAGTAAATTTTTCGGATATCTATGCCATGAATGGCATTCCTCGCCAATTAGTGGTTGGTTTGGGAGTATCGAATCGTTTTTCAGTGGAAGCTCTTGATGAGTTTTATGAAGGCTTACGTCTTGCTTGCCAGCATTATGGAGTTGATCTGGTAGGTGGAGATACTTCGTCGAGCAAAGCAGGGATGTTTATTTCGATAAGTGTGGTTGGGGAAGTTTCGAAAGATGAAGTAGTATATCGAAATGGCGCTCAACTTAACGATCTTATTTGTGTTACGGGTGATCTGGGAGCAGCTTATATGGGATTATTGCTCTTAGAACGTGAGAAACAGGTTTATTTAGCTAATCCAAACATGCAGCCCGAACTCGAGGGAAATGATTATGTTTTGGAACGCCAACTCAAACCCGAAGCGCGAAAAGACATCATTCGGCTTTTGCATGAAGCCGATATTAAACCTACAGCCATGATCGACATTTCAGATGGTTTAGCCAGCGATATTCTTCATATTTGTGAACAATCCAATAAAGGTTGCGTCATTTATGAAGACAAGATTCCCATTGATCCGGCTACATTAATATTGTGCGATGAGTTCAAAATCATTCCAACTATTGCTGGTTTGCATGGGGGCGAGGATTACGAACTATTGTTTACGGTTTCTCTATCGGAATATTCGAAGATAGAAGAAATACAGGATATTTCGCTTATAGGACATATTACTGACCCTTCGGAAGGATGCCAATTGATAACTAATGATGGCAAGCAAATTGCACTACAGGCCCAAGGTTGGAATCATTTAAGAAAATAATTCCTACAAATCGTTTCAGCATGATAAACATTGAAGAGCCAATCAACGAACACTTATCACAAATTCTGCAAACGCTTCCTCATAGTCCGGGTGTGTATCAGTTTTTTGATGAAAATCAAAAAATTATCTATATTGGTAAGGCTAAAGACTTAAAGAAAAGGGTTTCGTCGTATTTTACTAAAGAAACTGGAATAAGTGGAAAAGTGTTAGTGATGGTGAGGCACATCAGGGATATCAAAGTGATTGTAGTTGATACCGAGTTGGATGCACTACTTCTCGAAAACAACTTAATCAAGGAACACCAACCCAGATACAATATCAATTTGAAGGATGATAAGACCTATCCTTGGCTTTGCATAAAAAATGAGCCTTTCCCAAGGATATTTCCCACAAGAAACCCTGTAAAAGATGGTTCGAAATATTATGGGCCTTATGCCTCGGGACGGATTATGCATAATCTTTTAGAATTGGTTCATCAGATTTATCCTTTGCGCAACTGCAATTTAAGACTCAATGCTCAAAATATAGCTAATGGAAAATTCAAGCCCTGTCTCGAATATCATATTGGAAATTGCAAAGCTCCCTGTATTGGGCTGCAAACCGAAGAAGAATACAATGCCAATATTGCTTTCATAAAAGATATTATTAGGGGGAACTTATCGCCCGTAGCCTCGTCCTTGAAGAAAGAAATGTTAGTTTATGCCGAAAATCTGGAATTTGAAAAGGCCCAAAGAGCAAAAGAAAAATTGGAGCTTTTAGAAAAATACAAATCTAAATCGGCCGTAATTAGCAATTCTGATTTACAGGCAGATGTTTTTTCAATAGTAAGCGATGAAAAATCGTCCTATGTTAATTTTATGAAAGTTGCCAATGGAGCGGTTATACAATCGCATACAATAGAAATCCGCAAGAAATTAGATGAGCCAGATGAAGAAATATTGAGTTTTGCCATTACAGAGCTTAGGCTGAGATTCGAAAGTCAGGTTCAAGAAATTATTGTTCCTTTCGAATTAACCATTGATTTCCCTGGCATTTTGATTACAGTACCCAAAAAGGGGGATAAGAAGCAGCTTCTCGAACTTTCGCAGTCTAATGCTGAATTTTATCGACAAGAAAAGCTCAAGCGTGCCGAACTAGTTGACCCTGAACGGCATAGCAAACGCATACTGCATCAAATGATGAAGGATTTACGCATGAATCAATTGCCAGAACATATCGAATGTTTTGACAACAGTAATTTGCAAGGCACTGAAGCAGTTGCGGCCGTTGTAGTATTCCGCAACGCAAAACCTTCTAAAAACGAATATCGGCATTTCAACATCAAAACTGTTGTAGGGGCAAACGACTTCGCATCGATGGAAGAAATCGTTTACAGAAGATATAAACGCCTCTTAGAAGAAGAGAAAGACTTACCTCAATTAATTGTGATAGATGGTGGAAAAGGGCAACTTACTTCAGCTATTAACAGTCTTGAAAGATTAAATCTCAAAGGCAAGATAACGGTAATTGGCATTGCAAAACGATTAGAAGAGATCTATTATCCAGGGGATTCCCTTCCGATGTATTTAGATAAAAAATCGGAAACTCTAAGGGTATTACAACATATACGTGACGAGGCTCATCGTTTTGGTATTACGCATCATCGCAAACGAAGAGAAAAGGCACTCATACAGACCAAACTCACCGGAATTAAAGGAATTGGTGAAGCCACAGCTAAAAATCTTTTAAAAGAATTTGGTTCTGTTGAAAACATAAAGAAAGCCGAAGCAGCAGAAATAGAAAAAGTAATAGGAAAAGCCAAAACAAAATTGCTACTTCAATATTTTAGCCAATCATAATATTGGCTTTAGGATAAACATAATCCTTAAAACTGGCCTTTTTCAAAAAGGCGATGGCTAAAGTAAGTGTGCCTACTCTTCCCACATACATTGTAACAATAACGACCAATTTACCAGCCGAGCCAAGTAATGGAGTTATACCCATTGTGAGTCCAACAGTGCCAAAAGCCGATACTACTTCGAACAATATGCTAGTGAAAGTAAAATCGGGTTGTAAAATTGTAAGGATAAAAGTTCCCGTTACGATTAGCAACAAGGATAACAAAGCAACAGAATAAGCTTTATCCACCGTTTCGAAAGAAATAGTATGTTTGAAAGCTTCCAATCGTTTTTTGCCTCTAATGGTGGCTATACTTGCTTTAATGAGGGTTAAAAAAGTAGTAGTTTTTATCCCGCCTCCTGTACCTCCCGGACTGGCGCCAATAAACATCAATATGATGAGTAGAAACAGTGTGGTTTGGCTCAGAGCACCAATGTTCACGGTATTGAAACCAGCAGTACGAGCCGTAATGGATTGGAAAAAAGCAGTAGTTATCTTATCCGAGAGTTTTAGCCCTTGGAAGGAATGATTATATTCGAGCAAAAAAATACCAAGAGCACCCAAGATAATAAGGAAGAAAGTAGTAATGAGCACGATTTTTGTTTGTACTTGGAATCGTTTCCATGCTGTGCGTATTCTTGTTAATAAAAGTTTAAAGTCGAGTATTTCCTGTAAAACAGAGAATCCAATACCCCCTAACACTATCAAGATGGCGATAATCCAGTGCGAAGCCAAATTCATACGTACCGGTTCATACATTAATCCGTTGGGGAAAATAGAAAATCCCGCATTATTAAAGGAAGAAACCGAATGAAATAAGGCAGCAAATCCCAATCCACCAGCAGATGTTATGCTTAAATCTTTCTCCCAGAGTAGATATAAGATGACGCTTCCTATAATTTCTATAGTAAAACTATAAAGCACAATACGCTTCAAAATTCGTCGAGCATCCGAAAGTCCACTAGTATCCAAAAGATCTTTTAAAAGAGATTGTTGTTTTAGCCCTTCGGCACCTGTGTAAAACAATGCAATAAATGTGGCAAATGATATAATATTGATTCCACCTAATTGAATAAGAATTAAGATTACCACTTGACCTTTGAGACTCAAGTAATCGGAAATTTCAACAGGGGACAAGCCAGTAACACAAGAAGCGCTAGTGCTAAGGAATAAAGCATCTACAAATTGAATGTGATGACCAGTAGTCATTTCGGGCAGCAATAGCATTATTGTACCGAAAGCAATCAAAATAAGGAAGGACAGGGCGAGTAAACCTGCAGGTCCAATTTTGATTTTATCAATATATTGACTAGCCTTTGCTGTTTCGACCAGTACCATGATAAAAACATAAAATTGAATGAAAAGAATCGAAATATTGGTAAACTGTTCCATCCCTCTTTGAGCAAAAAAAGCGTATATTCTTTGCTGACCCACAATTAAATAAAAAAACCACATCAGGATGATAAATAAAACCAGTATACCTTCAAACCAGGTTCTTTTCAAATAAGCCAAGGGATGAAAATCGTAGAAAAAATTCAAAAAATATTTCAAGGCATAAAAAGCCAGGCTAAGTCTTGTAATAATTCGTACAATTTCATCGGTACGGGGTGTACGTGGAAATCCATGATAATATACTATAGCATAAACTGCCACAAATGAGACAACGACACTAAGTATTCTCAATACCCAAAGCAGGATTTCTTTGTGTGGAAACAGAAAGATGTTGATTCTTTCCCGCAAACGATCTAACCAAAAATTAGACATTGCAACCCAATAAGCTAAAGCTATAAATTATTCGTTAATCTCAATAAAACGATCTATATCCTTATTTTTACCAAACAGTAGGAGACGGTCGGTCGAGTTAATAACATAATCCGTGCCGGGTACTCCTACTACATGATAAACGCTTGTAACCACATTATTCACAGTAACATTTTCTTCCTTTTTTATGGTGACTAAGCTCAGTTTATATCGGTCGCGAAAATTAAGGTCTTGTATTGATCGGCCTACAACTTTCTTTGGGGTCAACATTTCAACTATTCGATAATCGTCGGGAAGCTGTAAATAAGACATGACAGAAGGATTGAGCAAACGCTCGGCTACAATGGCACCTACTTCTTCCTCGGGTGACCATAACTCCTTTACGCCTAACTTTTCGAGAATTATTCTTTGGCTCTTTCCCCCACAACGTGCAATTATGCGCTTTACCCCCAAATCGAGTAATAATGCCACACATAATAATCTTTGCTCGAAGCTTTCCCCTATAGCAACTACTACGGCGTCAAATTCAAGTATATTCTGACTTAAAAGTGCTTTCTTATCAGTTGCATCTATGGCTACAGCCAAAGAAACATCATCAGAAACACGTTCGATATTTTCCTGAAGTTTATCTATTGCCAATACCTCTGCACCCTTCTTCGACAGATTCTTTGCAATGGATTCTCCGAACTGACCTATGCCTATTACAGCTATTTTCCTATGTACCATATAAATAGATTTAGATGGCTTCCCATTTGGAGGCGCAAAGATATTCTAATTTTATTCATTCCACACATTTCACTTAAAACCATTCAATTTTCTTCCAAATTTAATATTATGAGTCATAAAATCGCTTATAGGAAACATTTGTAAGAATCTCATCAGTCTGGAGAGAATTTAAAAAGTATGGCGCAATATTCAGAAAACATTACTGACAGGCAATAAAATAGTTGAAGCAAAATATGGTCATATTTCATTTAAAAACATTTTGAAAGCAATCAATCGAAAAACAAATTCCCTCTCTCTGTATCTGGCACATGGAAATTTAGACCTTTTAAGACTTTCTAAGCATACCATTAACCGACTAATACACTACACGTTAACATTAAAGGACTCAAGATTCAAGTTTAACAAGAAGAGTTTGCCGAGATATTTCACGCATGTTTTTATTTTTGCTGATTATGAAATTTTCAAGAAATGAAATCTTTTGTAGGAATAATTTTTTGCATTTTTTTGATTCTCCCTATCAAAATCTTTGCTACAGATTTGAAATGGGCTACTTACTGTGAATCGACCGATTATAAGAGAACGCCTCGATATAATGAAACCATACAATTTTGTAAATTGCTGGCTGAGAATTCTCAAATCATTGCCTATAAGGAATTTGGAATTAGTCCTCAGAGGCGTAGTCTTCCTCTTCTCATCATGGATAAAGACAGGTATTTTACGCCTGAGCAAGCTCACCAAGCTGGCAAAGCCATATTGATGATTCAGGCTTGTATTCATCCGGGCGAACCCGAAGGTAAAGACGCGGGATTGATTTTATTTCGCAACTTAGGTATTTTGGGAAGAGATACCTCTTTACTCCGTCATGTTACTGTAATTTTTATTCCGATATTCAATGTAGATGGGCACGAAAGGTTTGGGCCTTACAACCGCATTAATCAAAATGGGCCCGAAGAAATGGGCTGGCGTACCACGGCGCAAAACCTTAATCTTAATCGAGATTTTATGAAGGCTGATGCACCCGAAATGCAAGCATGGCTGCGTCTGTTCAATTACTGGAATCCCGATTTTTTCATCGATACGCACACTACCGACGGTGCCGATTATCAATATGCTTTGACTTATTCTCTTGAGACAGGGCCCAACACCGATCTATTTCTGGGTCAATATCTACAGAAACATTATATTCCAGCTATGGAAATGTATATGGCCGAAAAAGGATATAAAGTCTTTCCTTATGTGAATTTCAGGCAATGGCATGATCCACGTTCCGGACTCTATTCTTTACCGGCATCGGCCATGTTATCGCAAGGATATGTTGCAGCTCGCAATCGTCCTGGACTTCTTATTGAAACTCATATGCTCAAACCCTATAAAATACGGGTAATGAGCACCCTCGAACTCTTACAATTTACATTAAAACATTTGAACGATAACTATCGAGACTATTTACAAATCAACCACCAAGCCGATACTTATACTTCCTCAGCCGAGTTTCGTAAGCAAATTCTGAAATTTAATTTTACTGTCAGCAATACTGATAGTGTGATGGTAAATTTCGAAGGCTATGATTACAAAATCGAAGAAAGTGATCTCACCGGTGGGAAGTGGTTTATTTATTTACCTCAAGCCAAAGTATTTCGCTTGCCAAATTTCAACAAGGCTATTGCTCAAGATTCAGTCTTATTACCTAATTATTATATTATTCCGCCTGAATGGACCGAAATCATACGAAGGCTTCAACTCCATGGAATAAAAATGGAATTTTTAAATCAAGACACAACTTTGGAAGTTGAATTGTATCGTTTAAGTAATCCTCAATGGAGCAACTTTTCGTTCGAAGGTCGGAATAGGCTTACTGTAAAAACAGAAAAATTTATTGAAAGACGACTTTATCCGGCAGGTAGTGCAATAGTTAGTCTTGAACAGCCAAATGCCCGCATTATAGCTTT